>Ga0209978_10001024_pt1 | contig 11336 bp, 8 predicted proteins | sample BentaG_FD_182805 | JGI IMG/M metagenome (GOLD analysis project Ga0209978, IMG submission 182805) | Deep subsurface microbial communities from South Atlantic Ocean to uncover new lineages of life (NeLLi) - Benguela_00093 metaG (SPAdes)... | ecosystem: Environmental > Aquatic > Marine > Oceanic >...
AAAGAGTGGATTGATGAGGTCACGGCCCAAAATCCTGTCTGTGTGAACCGACATGATGGACATATGGTTCTTGTAAACAGCTTAGCCCTGAAAATTGCAGGTATCACCAGAGATACACCTTCCCCCGAGGGAGGTGAAATCCTTAAAGACCCATTCACAGGAGAGCCTACAGGAATTTTGAAGGATGCAGCCATGGAGCTTGTTTTTATACATGTTCCAGAGCCTTCCCTTAAGGAAAAACTGAAGGCAGCAGAGGTAGCTCTCAGGCATGCTGCAGAGGTTGGCGTTACTTCTGTCCATGATATGGCCTCTGCCTCAAATTTTGAGGTCTACCAGGAGCTTCTCAGGCTTAATAGACTAACAGCTCGCCTCTACGTCTATTTTCCGATAAAAGAGATCGATAACTTTATTCGCCTCAAGTTAAAGAGTCCTTTTGGGAACAATTTCTTAAAGATAGGAGGATTGAAGGGTTTTGTGGACGGCTCCTTAGGCTCGTCCACTGCCTTATTTTTTGAGCCATATACAGATGATCCTGAAAAATATGGAATCCTTGTCTCTGATATGTTTCCTGAAGGAATCATGGAGAAGAGAGTCATGCTGGCTGATAAATCAGGCCTCCAGGTGGCTGTCCATGCCATAGGGGATAAAGCAAATCATATTATCCTTGATATCTTTGAGAAAGTTATTGCTCAGAATGGCGTAAGGGAAAGACGCTGGCGGATTGAGCATGCTCAGCACCTCCTTCCCGAGGATATAGAACGAATGAGTAAGCTTCGTATTATTGCCTCTGTCCAGCCCTACCATGCCCTAGATGATGGCCGCTGGGCAGAAAAAAAGATAGGAAAAGAGCGGCGCCAGTACTCTTATGCCTATAAGTCTCTCCTGGAGAAAGGCGTGCTTCTAGCCTGCAGTTCGGATTGGACAGTGGCTCCTCTAGACCCTCTAACAGGAATTTATGCTGCCCTTACACGCCAAACAACAGACGGCAAAAATCCTCAGGGATGGATACCTGAGGAGAAAATTTCCCTGGAAGAAGCTGTTAAAGGTTATACCCTGAATGGAGCCTATGCTGAATTTTCTGAAAATATTAAGGGTTCTGTGGAGAAGGGAAAATTGGCTGATTTGGTGGTCCTCAGCCAGAATATCTTTAAGATTCCCCCTGAAGAGATTAAAAAGACCGAGGTTAAAATGACCATCTTCAATGGAAAAATCATCTATAAAAGATAATTTATTAAAATGATTTATTTCTATCTCATAGTGCTTATTCTCAGCTTTGCCATTCTGTTCAAATGTGCGGGTTGGTTTGTTGAAGGTGCCTCAAGAATAGCCAGAGTGATGAATGTTTCGAAAATGATGGTTGGAATTGTGCTTGTAGGCCTGGCCACTACTGCTCCAGAATTTTTTGTTTCTGTCCAGGCTGCTTATCTTGGGCACTCTGAGATAGCCTTGGGCAATGCTGTTGGCTCTGTTATCTGTGATGATGGAATTGCCATTGCTCTAGCTGCTCTTCTCGCTCCAGCGGCAATCATGATAAATTGCCGGATGTTGAAATTTGTGGGCCTTTTTCTTATTTCTATCGATATCTTAGCCTACCTTTTGGCAAAAAACGGGACTATAGGGCGTGTTGAAGGCCTCGTTTTTGTCCTCATCTTGGGGGTCTATTATTTTTTTATAATCAGAGGACAGAGGTCACGTTTTTTCAATAAAAAAAAGGGAAATAACAATCTGAAGAATAATAGTCTTTCTTCCTCCTTAAGAAAAGATCAGTTAAAAAAGCCTCTCTTTCTTTTCATTGGAGGAATTGCAGGGATTATCATCACCAGCCACTTAGTCATCCGGGCAGCCATTTATATTGCCCGCTACTTCGATATCTCTGAAACCATAATCGGGTTGACTTTGGTTGCCATCGGCACCTCCCTCCCTGAGATTAGTATCTGTATAACTGCAGCTTTGAAAGGAGAAGGAGAGATTGCAGTCGGAAACATTATTGGAGCAGATATCCTTAATATTTTGTGGATTATAGGAGTTGCATCCATAGTCAATCCCATAAAAGTGGAAGTAGAAGTCATAAACTTCGCTTTCCCTTATATGATCTTAGTCGTGGCTACAATGCTCGTAGCCATGAGAATTGGCTGCCGTTTAGGAAAGGCAAAGGGCTTGCTTCTTTTTGCCCTTTATCTCATCTACATCTTCCTCACCTTAAAACTCTTTTTCTGAATAAATAAGTTTATTTCGTTCATTTCTCTTATCTCGCTTCTCCAATTTGTCTCGCATTTCTAACATTTCTCACTTGATTCTTACTGTTTACTGCCTCCTGTATATTCGCCTTGCCTGTCTTGCTTCATTTTACTTCTTACGTCTTAAGTTTCTCAGTTTTAACTTGTGAGATTGCCACGCTTCGCTCGCAATGGGCATAAAGGTCATAAAATGTTGTTGATATTATATCTAATTTATTGTAAGCAAACAAGTTGGCACAATAATTAAGGTTGTTTATTGAAAGGGTTCAATTATGAGAAAAAAAACATTGTCCGACTTGTTCATCAAAAAATGTAATTTTATTTGGAAAGACAGCCTTAGATAAGCAACGTTTTAAATGCAAAGACTGTGATAAGACATATATATGGAAAAGAAGATACAACAAAATATATAGAGAAAAGCAGTGGTTCGATCTTTGGGTGAAAGAAGGTTATTCCATTAGGCAATTAAGCAATATGTCAGGATATAGTGAAACAAAACTAAAACGAATTAAAAATTATTGGTTAGATCAGGAGCTGCCTCCTCTTTCTGATAATATTTATCAGCAAGCAAAATATATTCTTTTTGATGGTACTTATTTCCATAAAAATGGCTGTTTAGCCACCTTAATGGATCATATGGCGAAAAACATCCTCTCTTATACCTACATTGATAAAGAAAGCTATCATAACGTTTATCCAATCCTCATAGAGTTAAAAAGACGAGGATTAGAGCCAAAAGCAATAACTATGGACGGGCATAAGTTCGTTATCAAAGCTATTTTCGATGTTTGGCCTGATGTGCTTATACAGAGATGTTTGTATCATATTCAACGCCAGGGTCTGCAATGGTTGAGAGTATATCCTAAAACAGAAGCAGGAAGAATACTCAGAATCATCCTCAAGCTTGTCACAGATATTAAAACAGAAGAAGAGAAAACGCTTTTTATTAGTGCCTATAAGAGTTGGTATCAAAAATACAAAAAATTTATTAAGGCGTTACCTAGAAATAGTGCTGCTCACATTGATTTGAAAAAGGCAATGGGTTTAATAAATAATGCTTTGCCTGATATGTTTCACTATATTAGAGACCCTAAAATTGCTCCAACTACCAATTTATTAGAAAACTTTTATTCGCAATTAAAACATCATTATAGAAGCCATCGTGGCTTAACTGAGAAACATAAAATATCTTATTTAAAATGGTTTTGTTATCTAAAAACTAATAGGAATAACAACATTTTATGACCTTTATGCCCAGGATGACGCCGGAAGGAGAAGATGCCGTTGACCAACTCAACGGTTAATTCCCCGATTTTCTCCGCCCATTTAAAGAACCGCTCAGGGTTCCACTCCGCATATTGCCGATGGGCTTCCGGCATGTGTTCAGGATGAGTGGAATGCCGCCCCGGAGTGTTATCTCTCTTATGGGAAGAGACTCGTTTGGTCTTATAGAAGACTTCAACCACCTGGTCTGTGGCTCTAATGTCCACTTGCTTTTTTATCAGCGTGTAGGGCACAGAGTAGTAATGCTTCCTAAACTCCACATGATAATCGATTCCCACCTTTGCTCTCTTCCACTCGGCCACCTCAAACGCTGTCTGAGGAAGCGGCTTGAGGACCGGCTTGTCCAACTCTTCAAACATCTCTCTGCGGCTTTTTTCAAAATGCTGCATCGGGCGGGTGTTGAGTTCTTCGAGCCTTTTCCATAAAGCTTCGTTGATTTCATCGATTGAGAAAAACTGTCTCTTCCTCAGCGGAGCGATGAGCCAGTACTCCACAGTCTGGACGCCTTTCTCCACTTTGGCTTTATCTTTGGGCTTTCTGACCCGGGTGGGAAGGACGGCTATCCCATAATGAAGAGCCAGTTCCTGGTAAGTAGGATTCAGATCCGGCTCATAAAAACAAGGAGATGTCACTCCGGTCTTGGTATTGTCGGGGACCAGAACCTTCGGCCCTCCGCCAAAATACTCAAACGCTCTGACATGACCGCTGATCCATGAGGTGAGATCCAGGGAAGGATAGGCTTCGGCATAGGTGTAATTGCTGGCGCCCCATGTCGCTACAAAAACGTACGCTTTTTTCACCTCCCCGCTGGAAGGCTCTGTATAGGACATGGTCAGCCCGGCAAAGTCCACATACAACTTCTCTCCGGCTTTGTGGGGGACGCGCATCATGGGATGAAGCTGTTTTGTCCACCGACTGTAGAGTTCGCAAAACTGGGAATAGCTGTAAAAATTCGGGTCCTCTTCCTTATATTCTGTCCACAACAGCTGTCGGGTAACTCCCTTTCTCCCCAGCTCCCGGTGAACCAAGGCCCAATTGGGACAGCTCCTCTTCTCAGAGGTTTTTTTCCCGGAAGGAAAAAGACACTGCTCCAATGCCTCCTCATCGAGCCCGTCGGGAAGGGGCCAGCCAATCCCGGATTCAGACGCCCTGCATAAATACTCCCGCACGGTCTCTTTCCCGATCGAACATGCTCTGGCAATGGCCCTTATGGAAAGGCCTCCCGCATGCTTCAGTCGGAGTATTTCTTTAATTTTTCGCATGGATAACCTCTTTCTTGCCATCTTCTCCTCCTTTCTTTTTCGGAAGAGATATGATGGCTTATTCGTTTTGAGTTATCCAGCATCGCTCCACCTCGATTCGATTCCGGAGTTTTTAAAAAAGTGGCCGGAATAAATCGGAATCGGTGGCCGGAATGCTCCGGAATTAGTGGCCGGAATAAATCGGAATCACTGGCCGCTTTGGGCCGGAATCTGCACCCATTAGCGATCTGATTTGATGGGCAATTCTCCAGGCACATTTATAAGTAACTCCAAGTTGTCTTTCAATCTCTTTGGCAGAAACGCCAGATCGGGTAGCAGTCATAAGATAAATAGCATAAAACCAAAGGTGCAAAGGAGTGGTAGTTTTTTCAAAGATTGTGTTTTTAGTCGGGTAAAGCTGATAACCGCACCATTGGCACTCATAACAGGTGCGTTTTTTGACCCTGTGAAATCTTGTCTTTTTTTTGCATTTAGAACATTGTTTCAGATTCCCATAACGGAGGCTGAAAATCTTGTCTAGGCAAGCGTTGTCATCGGGGTACATTTTCCTAAATTGGTAAATTGTGAATTTCATTGTTTTATCCTTTATTTCTGTGATTTTTATACTTAAATTGTATCATAGAAAATACATGTTGTCAAGGGATAATTACCTTAAATAATATTAAAGATAACTTATGAAGAAGAAGCACCTTTTTATTCCTCTGTTATTCCTCATTTTTCTTTCCTCCAGCTCTTTGCCATCCAGAAAAGAAAAGGACTTGTTTAAAAAGGAGATGCAATTTGAAATTCTGACAAATCATTATACTTGGTATGAGGATAACTGGAACGAAGGGGGCTTGCCAACAACAGAGCCCCTAAAAGGATACTACAATTCTGCTGACCAGTTATAATGAACATTACGAGGGACATGCAGCCGAACCAACAGTTCAGTACGAAGATTTATGGTTGACTCATAAAGAAATATTTCAAAAAAACCCCGGCCTCAATCAAGAAGACATAGATCCGCGTATCTGGAAAGCTGTTATCGAAAAAAAATCACGCAGCCCCACTCTGTCTTTTACAAAATAGATAAGATTATGATTCTCTCTAAATGTTATGAGGGGATTACGAATGAGCAGAGTCACTTTGTAGTTAAGAAGAGGCGTAGGTCCATGACGTTGGTGTGGGTGGGACCGGTAATGATTAAGCCTCCTCCTTTTTTAAAAAAATTGTAGGAATCGTTTCTTTCAAGGAATTCAGATGGATCCAGGGATAACTTTCTCGCTTGCTCAAAAGAAGATTCATTCGCCCAGGCTCCTGCTGCATCAGTAGGACCGTCGATGCCATCTGAACCAAGGCTTAAAATCAGCCAGCCTTCATATTCCTTGAAATGACCTTCCATTTCAATAAGCGCTGCTAAAATAAACTCCTGATTTCGCCCTCCCTTGCCCTTCCCCTTCACGGTAACTGTCAATTCACCTCCTGCCAGCAGGCATAAAGGCTGAGAGATAATTTTCCCCGATTGAAGGATATTCAGGAGAAGAGAGATATAATGGCGGGCTATATCCCTTGCCTCTCCCTGGTCAGAGGAAGTAAGAATGAAGGTCTTAAAGCCCAAACGCTGGGCTTCCTTCTTTGCTGTCCGGAGGGCCGCCCTATTATCGCCGATGATAAAACTGAAGACATTCCTGAAAACCTGATTATCCTTCTTAAGAGTTTCGACTATTTTGCCCTGAATGCCTTTTTTGAGAACTTCCTGAATGGAAGAAGGCGCTGAATTCCAGAGCTTGTATTTTTCTAAAACCTGAACAGCATCCTCATAGGTGGATGAATCCCAGTGAGTCGGTCCGGAGGCGATGCTCTCCAGATCATTCCTTCTGACATCGGAGATAATGAGATTAATCATTGTCGCTGGATAGGCCTCCTGGGCCAGATGTCCACCTTTAATTCTCGAAAGGTGTTTGCGGACTGTGTTTAGCTCGGTTATGCTGGCTCCTGCTTTAAGAAGTTTCTCAGTGACGAACCTTTTTTCATCAAGGGAAATTCCGGTGTGAGGAAGGCAAATCTGGGCAGAGCCTCCTCCTGAAACAAGAACCAATAAAAGGTCTTTTTCCCCAGCCTTCCTTGCCAGAGAAAGGATATCTTGAGCAGCCGTAACACTTCTCTTATCAGGCAAAGGATGAGAAGCAGAGAGACAAATTATGTTTTTAAGACGAATCTCCTTTTGAGGGAGACAGACCGCGATTCCCTCTTTAATTCTGTCCCCTAAGAGTTCCATTAGGGTTTTTGCCATGAATATCGAAGCCTTCCCAAAAGAGACCAAATAGATGCTATTGAAAGAAGCTAAATCAAAAATCTTATCCTGGATAATGAGTTTTTCACCTCTTGTGGAAACATTTTTTTTAACGAGATTTTCAGGCTCCACTTCAGCCAATCCTGCCTTATAGATTTTCTCAGCCTTCCTTAAGAGCTCTGAGGGTGTAATATTTATTGGGAACATCACCAGTAACTATATACATAAAAAAAGGGGACAAGCAACTTTTTTTACAAAAAAGTTGCTTGTCCCCTTTTTCGCTCTCTCAATGGAATTTCCTTTTACAATCCCGACCTTTTGTGGTAAAAAATACGGGAAAAAAAGAGTTTCTCCTGTTGATACCCAAATAAAGGAGACTAATATGGACAGCCAGAAAATAGATGAGAGGGGAACATGGGGCTCCAAAATAGCTTTCATTCTCGCAGCTACTGGTTCAGCCATAGGCTTGGGCAATATCTGGCGCTTCCCAACAATGGTCAGTCAAAACGGGGGAGCAATCTTTGTCCTGGTCTACATTCTGGCTGTGGCTTTCATCGGATTTTCCGTTATGCTGGCCGAGCTGACCATAGGACGCCATACTCAGAAGAATCCGGTTGGAGCCTTTGAATACATAAAACCCCGTACACCATGGAAGCTCACCGGCTATCTTGGAATCATAACAGGAGTGTGCATTCTTTCCTTCTATTCTGTTGTGGCCGGCTGGGCTGCTGGCTATCTATTTAAGACCGCATCAGGCGCCTTCAAGGGAGAGCTCTCAGCTGAATTCACGGATAAAATATTCACTGAATTCAGCTCGAACCCTTTCCAGGTTATTCTTTTCTTTACTGTGATAATGGGCCTAACAATTTATATTATTTCCAGAGGAGTCAAAAAAGGAATAGAAAGATGGACAAAAATTCTGATGCCTATTCTTTTTCTTTTAATAATCTTCCTGGCTTTTAGAGCCCTTACCCTGCCCAACGCCGGGGAGGGCGTCTCCTTTTATCTCAAACCTGACTTCTCCAAGCTCAACGGCACTGTCATTCTTTTTGCCCTGGGGCAGGCCTTTTTTTCCTTAAGTCTGGGAATGGGAACAATGATTACCTACGGAAGCTATATCCATAAATCTGATAATCTTGTCTCTTCAGCAGGATGGGTTTCTTTCTCAGATACTTTTATCGCCCTTCTTGCAGGGCTCATCATCTTTCCCACTCTTGCCTTTTCCGGCCAGCCGGGCGGTGTCGGAGGAGAAGGACTTATATTCAAGACCTTCCCTCTTATCTTTTCCCAAATACCCGGCGGATATATTTTTGGAACTCTCTTCTTTGCTCTTCTATGCGTGGCAGCTTTGACCTCGACTATTTCCCTCCTTGAAGTTCCTGTGGCTTATTTCGTTGATGAGAGGAACTGGTCGAGAACAAAAGCCGCTCTTGTCATAGGATTCTTCGCCTTTGTCCTCGGTATCCCCTCCGCCCTTTCTACCGGAGGAATGGAATTTTTTACTAAAATAAAATTTTTGAGCTTGTTTAATTTTATCTTCGGCAACATCTCTTTAGCTGTCGGTGCCCTTTTTATATGTGTTTTCCTCGGTTATGTTTGGGGTGTAAAAAAAGCAATCCAGGAAATCTTTTCTGGAAATCCCCGATTCAAGCTCAAACCTTTCTGGGTTTTTTCTGTTAAATTTCTTACTCCTATAGCCATAATTTTTATTCTTATTTTTATAAAAACCATTGTTTCTGGATAAAGAAAGCCAATGAAGATAAAAATATTAGCCGTCATTTTCATCCTCATCTTAATATTCAGTCTTTCAACCCTGAAGGGCGCTGATATCAAGGGAAAAGTTCTTCTTTTGCCTGAACAAAAGCCCTATGGCCGGGGATTCATACTTCTTACACCCTTTGAAGAATTAGAAAAAAAAGAAAAAAAAGAATTTAAGTCCACGATCGATAAGCAAGGCAATTTTAACTACCAGAACCTTGAACCAGGCAAATACCTCCTAAAAATGGACCTTTACAGCCTACCTAAGGTAGAAAAAGAAATAGAAATCAAGGAAAAGGATGAAATCCTGGAACTCACCCTCCCTATCTCCCTCTCTTTTCTGGATAAAGTTCTTGTTTTCACCAAGGAGGGAAGCGATTTTATATGGTTTCCCTTGATGGTTGTCTTTCTTTTCGCGATAGGAGTGACGCTTACTTTTCTCACCCGATTGATTCAGGTCAGAAGGTTAATCCTTTCCTTGAAGATAGTGCTCCGCGGGGCATTGGGGAAGGACAAACCGGTGAAAGAAGAAGGGGACATTACTCCTTATGCGGCCCTAATGACTGCCCTGGCTGCTACTGTCGGCAACGGAAACCTCGCAGGTGTAGCCACGGCCATTGCCACTGGCGGGCCTGGGGCACCTGTCTGGATGTGGATAGCAGGCTTTTTCGGGATGGCAACCAAGTATGCCGAAGGTTTCCTTGGGGTCAGGTTCAGGATAAAGAATGAACGGGGGGAGATGTCTGGCGGACCCATGTACTATGCCCGCTACGGTATTAAAAACTTAAGATTGGCCAAATTCATGGGAATGTTTTTTGCTATCTGCGGGGCTTTTACCTGCCTTTTCGGAACAGGAAACATGGCCCAATCCAATTCCATGGCTCTGGCTTTTAATGACCAGTTCGGAGTCCCCTTCTGGCTGACTGGCCTGGTAATATTCACCATGGTGGGAGGAGTCATTCTGGGCGGAATCAAGAGAATCGGTGCTGTATCCGAGCGGCTGGTTCCGACCATGATTATCTTCTATTTCGTAGGAGCTCTAGTCGTTATTCTGGCCAATATAACCGACCTTCCAGCTGCCTTTGCTGAAATCTTTAGGTGTGCTTTCACTGGAAAGGCTTTTGGAGGAGCCATGGTCGGTACTTCTGTTAAGCTGGCTATCAGCATTGGTGTCAGGAGAGGACTTCTCTCCAACGAATCTGGGTTAGGTTCAGCTGCCATTGCTCAGTCTGCCTCAAAATCCAAAGACCCCTCTCGAAACGGGCTTATCGCCATGACCGGAACTTTTATCGACACCCTTGTTGTTAATACCCTCACAACCCTGACCATTGTCATCACCTATATGTACCTCAAGACCGCTGCTTTTGGCCATTCGGAAAACCTAACCTCCACCAAGCTCACTGCAGATGCTTTCGATTCTGTCATTCCCTTTGGTGGATACATCATCGCTTTGAGCTCTTTACTTTTCGGCTATTCGACGCTTCTGGGATGGTGCTATTATGGAGAAAAATGCCTGGAGTATATCTTTGGCGTGAGGATAATCTATCCTTACCGTATTGCTTTCATCATCCTGCTTTTCATCGGGTCTATCATCCAGGGACCCCACCTGAACATCATCTGGTACATAGGAGATATTGCCAATGCTTTTATGGCTTTCCCTAATCTGGTGTGCATGATTCTTTTAGCCGGATTGGTCGGAAAAATGACAACCGAATATTTTTATAAAAAATAAGAAAAAAAACCTAAACTCATAGATGGCCAAGAAAAAAGATCTCTTTGTCTTTGCTCTAAAATTCATCTTTAGTTTCTCCGTACTGGCTTACATCTTAATCGAAAAAACTCCAGTAAAAGACATTCTGAGAGAGCTCAGTGGAGTAAACTTTTTCTGGCTTATCCTCTCTTTTTCCCTTCATTCCTTAGGTCTTCTCATCAGCGCCTACCGCTGGCAAATTCTCATCCAGGCTCAGGGAGACCATGTTCCCCTGGGATTTTTAGCTAAATCCTATTTAGTGTGTTCTTTTTTCAACAATTTTCTCCCCACCCGTATTGGAGGGGATGTCATCCGCATCTGGGATGGTTCCCGCTACTCTCGTTCGCTCTTGAAATCTTCAGCAATAGTGCTGGTGGAACGCCTCACGGGTATCATTGTTCTTTTTGTTTTTGCTTTGATTGCCTCATTGTGCCGCCTGGAAATGGCCCGGAAAATCCCGGTCATCTGGGTCTCTCTGCTCCTTGGCTTTCTCGGCTTGGTCTGCGTTGCTCTGTTCTTTATGCCCTTTTTCGCCAGGGGAATCGAAAAAATTCCTGCTAAGGGAACCCTGAAGAAACTCAAACAAAAATTTTTCGAATTTAGGGAAACGATTCTGATTTACAAGGATAAAAAAAATTATCTTTTCAAAGCCTTTTTCTGGGCCTTTCTTCTCCAGGTAAACGTTATCCTCCACTATATCCTCATTGGCAAAGCCCTTGACCTCAAAATCCATCCCGTCGACTATTTTATCTTTATCCCAATAGTTCACATCA
>Ga0209978_10001025_pt1 | contig 11333 bp, 11 predicted proteins | sample BentaG_FD_182805 | JGI IMG/M metagenome (GOLD analysis project Ga0209978, IMG submission 182805) | Deep subsurface microbial communities from South Atlantic Ocean to uncover new lineages of life (NeLLi) - Benguela_00093 metaG (SPAdes)... | ecosystem: Environmental > Aquatic > Marine > Oceanic >...
TGACAGAACAAGCTTTAGTTACTTCGACCATACGTTCCGAACTATTAACTGATTCTGAGCCTGAACCGCGATTGCAAGAGAGTCTGGTACCGATGAGGGTAAAGGGCTAAACCCCCAGTAGACAACCCGCAAGGAAACCCAAGGCGATAAAAAGGATAAAGGGCAATTCGGAGGTCACCCAGACTTCAGCTGCGACTTTTTCCTCACTGTGATAAGCCTTCAGCCGCTGCACCGTATCGCTGTTTAAAGGTGTTCCGCCCAAGGAATATCGTCTTGTCAGGTGGCCGTCTATTTCTTCATATGTATGCGTCAGTCTGGCAAATCTGTCGCTTCTGAGTCCATCAACGTTTACTTGATAAGCAACAAAGCACAGCGTAGCATTTCTCATGAACCCCTTCAGCCCCAAACTGTGGAGATTACGAAAAAAGAGGGACATTGGGACTGATAAAGCAAAAAACGCAGCATTCAGGAGCACTATGAGGGCGAAGGGGAAGAATACGGGCACAGATGCGTCGAATAACGGGAAGTTATGAGAAAAGATGATAAACCTTGGCTGCGTGGGAAAAAGCAAGGCGGTGCATATGAGAGCCTTCGCGTCAGCCGCGCCGAAGAGTCCTAATCGGAAGAAAATGTAAGACACAGCACCGGTGATGGCAGCAGAGAAAATAAGCAGAATGAGAAAGGACATGCCTTGCAATACAGTGTAGTATCCGGCAAATGCGATACCCACTCCCATCATGACCAGCCACACAATATTGGAGACGCTTCTCTTTTTGATGTCAGTGTAGCAGGCGTAAGCCAGAATTAGCAGGGCGAATACTACGCGATAAATATCCATTTCTAAATCATAGGAGGTTGAAGTAAATAGCGCTCCTCTCTCCCTCCTACTCCCATGAGGTGGGGTTCTTCCGGAGAAACACCCGCTCCGTAAAGAACTGCATGTTGTTTTCGGTGTTGTAAACCCAGAACGACACGATTATCGCGTCACCGCCACCATACGGCGGGTGTGTTATATTGGTCCACTGCACCGTGTTCTGGTTGGACACCACCCAGGGGGTTGGTGAGTCGTCTGGAAACACGTCATACATCACCGGGTTGTTCATGAGTGCCGTGAGGTCGGCGTGAATGTCATAGGGAGCGGTTACGTTTTCTACCGTCACCGTTATCGTCGATTGGGTTTGTGCGGTATCCCCCTCGTCTATAGTAATGTCTAGGATGCGGGGGTAGTCTTGGCTGATGTCAATGGTGGTGTAGGTCACCGGCTCGGATTCAGTGCTGAATGTCGCCAGTCCAGCATACAGCGCATCGGCAGTCACATCTCCCGCAGGGAAGCTGATTTGCTGTATGACTGTGCTTGCAATGACAATCTCGCCTTCGTCAGTGTCAACCTGTACCGTTGTACTAGCGGTGCCTGTCCCAGCCAGGAGCTGTTGCCAGACTGCCGGATAGTCTGTATCGAGCGTGATATTCACCGACTCAATATTGGTACGGCTATATGATTGGGATAGCGGTTTTATCGCAATCGACTCCGTTTCCATAGATGAAAGCGAAGTTAAGTTCCCGGTCAAAACCGGTATATAAATCTCGTCACCCACGATTAGCGACTGCTCGTCCGTAGTGGCGCTTGCACCCCCATAGTCTCTGATTATCACTCCATGTTCATAGACCAGCTTTGGACTATCAACGCTGCCCTGAACCTCATATATTACTCGATTTGAAGTATAGCTCTGGGTAATCGTCGGGTAGCCCTCAATGGTATATTCAATGCTGACCGCCACATTATCCGAGGTCAGCGAGCCAGCCACCCCGATACCGGGATTAGCCAGGAATATCCGGTTGGGATAGCGTACCCCCATCCGGATATTGCTGGACTTTGGTTCCCCGGACATGGCCACATCTTCTACGTCTGATTTGAAGGTCATCATGTCATCATGAACCACATTAAGGTGCTCGTATTCTACATCCTTATTCCAGATAGGCACGTGGTACGCCTGTACGGTGCCGAATAGCGTCGCTACTATCAGCAACATCAGCATGGCACCAAGCACCACAGAGACCCCTCTTTCCTCTTTCCACAGGCTCCGAATTTCAGCTCTCATCTTTACCCTCTTCTCCAGAAACCCTCATACTCTTATCTCGCTCCAGCACGTCCAACCTACATCAATAGGGTGTAGGCAATAACCGCCACTACGATAAAGAAAACCGAGTGCTTAAGCCCGGCAACCGCCTTCCCTTCACCTATCTTACCGGTGACAATACCGGCAAAAAAGCCCTGTACCACCAGAGCATGGAAGAAAAGCCTATTGTATAGGGCCAGATCCTCATCAGACACGGCAAACTGTCCCACCCCACTCGGCAGGGCTCCGCCAGAAGTAACTTCGGCCGCCTCCTTCATCATAGGGAGGAAGACATAGCTCATAATCAGTATCACAGCAAGGAAAACAAAATAGCTGACATAACAGACCACAAGATACGGCTTGGTTTCCGAGTTTCTTCTCCTTTCCAATGCCTTTGTCTCCTCCGCATCGGTGGCAACGCCCTCCAGTATTTCCCCTAACTGACCACCCATCCTAGATGCCTCGATTAGGGTGAAGATCGTTCTTCGTATAAGCGGCGTGGGGTATTTCTTGGCGAAGTGAAGCAAAGCGTCCTCAAAGGAAACACCCCATGAGATCATATTATCAATCCGCTTTATAGCCGGGGTGAGCGCACCATACTGCCCTAAGGCAGCAATACTCATCGCATCCTTCATGATCATGCCCGATTTTACAGACAGGCTGATATCGCGCACCATAGCCGGAAACTCTGCTTCTAACTTCCCTATTCTTCTCGTCTCGTAGAGGTTGAAAAAGCTCGGGGGTATAATAGTCAGGATAAGGACTAGAATACCGATATTCATTGGGTCGATACCCAGGTAGAAGGCAGCAGCGGCACAAGCCATCGCAATTCCGGCCGAGATAACATATAGCAGATAAGGCCTCTCCCTTATTGTACGCAGTGGGGATTTAATGAATCGTTGCAGGGTAGACTTACTTCTGCTATGCTCTATTGCCTCAAGAACTATGTCCCTGTCCATCCTATTTTGTCCCCTCTGGTGTCATTATATCGGTAAGAAGCACAAACAACATCGAGCCTAGCGGGATATACCCGTATATGATCACCATCAGAATCATCGGACTTGCTCCTCCCAACATCATCATGGCAGCGAACATGACGATAACAAGGATTGGTGCTGCCACCATCCCGATGATGTAGACCTCAGAAAGCAGGCCTAGAGTCTCAATAAACTCAGCAAACTTCTTTCTGTTCTCTTCCATGGCTTCCCGCGCCTTGCTGATAAAATAGGTTCCCATTTCGCCTCCTGAGAGGGCATTCGTCGTAGCTCCCTGAATGAATGTCCTCAGATGCGTGGAAGGAGTAAAGGAGGCCAGGTTGCGCAACGCGCTAATAAAATCAAATCCGAGCAGCTCAACGTCCCTAACCACCAGCTTCGCTTCTTGGCTTACTTCGCCGAAGAATTCCTCCGTCTCGGCAAGCTTCCTAAAAATAGCGTAGGGAATTACACCTATGGTAGCCATGAACGACATCCAGCAGATGGCATAGGACAGATGGCCGTCTATCTTCCCTTTCCTTTCCCAGCCCTTAACCCGGGGATAAAGGATAAAGAGGAGGAACACAGCCAGAAAGCAAGCAAGCACCACGAAGACAATCAGACCGAAGTAAGCCAAAAGTCCTAACGGGTCGATTTCCGCTTTGAAGAGGAATCCCAAGATTGGCACATAATTAGAGAGGAGAGCTAACACCACCAGCCCCAGAGTGATACAGATAGATGAGAGCACAAGGGAATACAGGGTGGCAGTGGATAGCAATCTTTCTGCCGTGATATATATCCTTGCCTTTATCAAGTCGTTGGTCAGGAAGGAGAAACGAGCTCGCCTTCTCCTGTAGTAACTACCAAAGAGAGCCAAGGCTATTGTGTCCGTGTTCATATTATCTCTCCCTGCAGCAGACCCTTTTCTACCTCATCTGGACGTATACTGTAGTCAAATAGCACTTTGCTCAGTCCATAGAAGTCGTGTACCTTGTTCTCACGCAGCAAATTCATTATTCTCAGCCGCCGGGCGTACTCTGCCGACAATTCCTCCTCGCTCATGTTCAGTTTTTCCATGGTCTCTATGAAGACCTTGGACTCCCCACTGAATTGAAAGCTGCCAGCAGTACTTCGGAAGACCACATTCGTCTTGAGGGTTTCGTTATCAAAGTCAACACCGGTCACCTCTGTCACATTAGTGCATCTCCTAGCCCTAATATCGCCTACCTTTACCATACTGACCAGCGCCACGATGTCTATGCTGTCAAGCAGCATTAGTGGAATGTCGATGGGGGGCTTGGTCAGCCTTTTCACCAACGACTCCACTGAGTCGGCATGAAGCGTGGAGAAGGTGATGTGGCCGGTGGCCATAGCCTGAAAAAGGGTATAGGCTTCCCGTCCTCGCACCTCTCCAACCAGCAGGTACTCAGGCCGCTGTCTGAGGGCAGTTCGGAGCAGGTCAAACATCTCTATCGAACCTCGCTCTTCGGTTTCCCTGGTGACAGAGGGTATCCAGTTCTGGTGAGCAAGGTTTATTTCCCTGGTATCCTCAATGCTCACTATTTTGCAACTGGGCGGTATGAACATGGAAATAGTATTAAGGAAGGTGGTCTTCCCCGATGCCGTGCCGCCGGCAATGAGGATGTTAAACCCGTTCTCTACCGCCATCCATAAATAGACAGCCATCTCCACTGATATAGTCCCGAGGTTTATCAGGTCTACCGGAGTGAAGGGTGTCTCCCTGAATTTCCTAATAGTAAAAGTGGAGCCTCTGGTGGTAACTTGACTTCCTATACTCAGTTGCAGCCGGTCCTGGTTAGGCAGCGAGGCATCCAAAAGGGGCCTAGCCATAGAGATGTGCCTGCCTGACCTCTGCGCCAGCTTGTAGATAATAGAGTCCAGCTCCTCTTGGGTAAAGGCGACATTGGTCTCTAACGACCCGTACTTCTGGTGGTAGACAAACACCGGAATCCCAGGGCCATCGGCCGATATGTCTTCGGCCTTCTTGTCTCTCAGTATCGGATCAAGCCTGCCGTAACCTACCAGGTCTCTCATCACGTAGTACATTATCCTTTCCATGCTCAAAGAGCTCAAGCGGATGCCAAATTCCCTGGTTATATCTTGGACCTTTTGCCTCAGGAACTCCTCAGGCCTATCCAACGAGGCGAAATCCATATAAACCATCTCGTAGAGCCGCAACCTTATCTCCTTTAGTAGCTCCTCCTCGCCCCTGGTCAGGCCAACCTCGCATACCTGATAGGTGTGAGGCTGGCTCGCTTCAATGCCAATGTAGGCATAAGGTTCGTTCACCGGATACACCTCCAGGAATCTTTCCCTGTCTATCTCCGGCGACAACCCCAGCTCAAGGGCATCTTCTATGTCTCCACCCTTTCTCGCTTCGTGAGCTTTTCTCTTCGCCTCTTTCTGTGCCAGCTTCTCGGCGAGCTTCGCCTGCTGGGCTTCTTGAGCCTTTCTTCTCGCCGCCTCTTTAGCTGCCAGCTTCTCCGCGTCTCTAGCCTTTCTCGCTTCGTGAGCTTTTCTTTTCGCCTCTTTCTGTGCCAGCTTCTCGGCGAGCTTTGCCTGCTGGGCTTCTTGAGCCTTTCTTCTCGCCTCTTTCTGTGCCCGCTTCTCGGCGAGTTTTGCCTGTTGGGCTTCTTGAGCCTTTCTTCTTGCCTCCTCTTTAGCCACTGTCTTCTCCGCTTTTTGACTTCTCGCTTCGCTGCCCTTGAGCAGCGGATAGCAGCACCACTCACAGGAGTCAATGCCACTGGTTATTTGGTCACAATTAGGACATCTCACCTCTTTGCCTAACAGTCGTTCTTTTTGAGCTACGGCCAAAGTCTTCATTTATCCTTTCATGGCCAATGTCTGCAGCCGCAGGTAAGTGAATCTCCCCAGCCTGGCACAAACTCATAGTGCTCCCCTGCTGGTCGCAGACAGACCGGACGCGCTACTTTCCGCACCCAAGCTGAGTCAGTATTCGGGGTAACATTCGCTACCTGTTTGGCCATTGCCCCTAGCGTACCAGCACGTTGGTGTCAAGCAAAATCGCGTCACTCGCCACATGGACAGCAATGACATGATACCAACCTGCGGCTATGGCAGTTTCGGCGGTGATCGATTGCTTTGTCACATCTAAAACCGTGCCAGTCTCTATAGCATGTAGACCCGTATCGGTCTGTTTTGTGAAGTCTGTGGTACTCTCTTTACCCGCTGTTACCGAGGCCTTCCAGCCGCTGATCGCTATGTCTTCTCCGCCACTGTGTTTTAGTAGAAACGAGGTCGAGTCGGTCGGGTCATCCAGCACAGACAGCACAACATTAGGTGCCTTTGTGACGTTCCCGAGGTATCCGTAGGCGAAAGCGGCTACTACCGCTCCCATGACTACGGTTATGGCAACCATCAATATCACGCCAATTACCGGGGACACACCTCTCTGGTCTCTTAAAAATTTCTTGAAGTATTTCATGCGCATAACCTCCTGTTTTAACTCGGATAGTTTATATCTGTCAATAATTCATCATCCCGTAATACCATAGGTTACCACCTCCTTCTTGGCACAGCGCCTGTGTGGCTCTTTTTCATCGTCCTGGGTACCTTCTCATACACCTGCCATTGCCACCACAGCATCTAGAATCGCCGCTGGACCCGCTCCTTTGTTGAGAAAGAGAACCGACTTTATAAAGTAACTCCCGGCTCCCCCCTGATAGCTCATGATCATGTCCTTTGGTTCATCCGAGGCCGTAAGCACCGCAATCGGGATGTCCCTCAACCTTTTCTCACCCTTTATTTGTTTCAGTACCTCTAGCCCGTGAATCTTCGGCAGCTTCAGGTCAAGCAGGATTATATCCGGCTGGGGATTAGCCTCTCTGTCGGCATAATCGCCTAGGTTATACAGGAAATCGAGCGCCGCCTTACCATCTGTAATCCAAAATAGTCGTGGTCTCAGCCTCCCTTCCTCCAGGGCCCGCATTATAAGCACGGCATGCTCCTCGGTGTCCTCCACCAGCAATACGTTCACTTCTTTTTGTCCGGTCATTTTTCCTCCCTCCTTCTCAGCAGTTTGGTCAGGCGTGCTTTAATCTCTTCACCTGATGTAGGCTTCTTTATATAGGCCTTTGCCCCTGCCCTGACAGCTTCAACGATTACGTCCGGGTCATCCATGTCCTCCGGCATCAGCAAGGCAATAGCCGCTGAAGGGTCCTGTGTTGTTAGTGCGCGTATCACGTCGATACCGTCGATCCCTTCCAGTTTCAGGTCAATCAGGGCAATATCGGGGCTATGCTGCGCATATTTATCCAAGGCTTCTCTGCCGTCTTTAGCGACGGCAACGACTTCAAATCCGAGCGTTTCCAGCGCATTGACGAGGAGGATTCGCGTAAAGGTAGAGCTATCGGCTAAAAGTATCTTAGTCTTTTCCATTGTTATCCTCCTTGTTTGTGCCTCTCTGTTGAGGTAAGGCGAAGCACATGGTGATTCCCTTCCCCGATTGGCTTTCTGCCCATATCCTTCCCCCGTGTGCTTCAATAATTTTCTTCACAATCGTCAGGCCGGCACCGCTCCCTTCGCCATCTGTCGTCCCCCGATAAAAGAGAGCGAAGACCTTTTCAGCCTCACTGGCGTCAATCCCGAGCCCATTGTCGCGCACAAAGAAGATGACTTCGCCCTTTGAAGGCCAGTGACCTATCTCAATTTTCAGGGGCCTGGTTTTATCCCGATAATTAATGCTGTTCTGGATGAGATTGCTCACCACCTGCACCATCCTCATCCGGTCCACGTAAACCGTAGGAAATGTCTTGGCGAGGGAAACAGTAGCCCCAATCGAGCGCACCTGCTCGGCAAACCCTGTAATCACCTCCTTGACAATCTTGCCAAAGGGAACATTCATGGTCGGCTTTACTTGGTAGCCAGTACGGAAATATTCCAGGGTTCCCTTCACGAGCTGGTCCATCTTCCTTACCGCAGACTCTATTAAATGGACATCCTCTTGCACCCTCTTAATCTCCTGGTTTCGTATGTCTTCCCTAAGATAGCTAAGGAGACCTTGAATGCTTATCAGCGGACTTTTTAGACTGTGGGCGATAGAATAGCTTAACGACTCCAGCTCGCTAATTTTTGCCTTCTGAGCACGCTTACGCTCGGTGAGGTCTTCCGCTATTTCAATAAAGCCAACCACCTTGCCACTTTTGTCCTTCCTACAGGTGAACAGAATCTGGGCAGGAAATATCTCACCATTCTTTCTGACCTTCTCCCCTTCATAAGAGAGGCTCTCTTTTTCCATAAGGTCTTCAATTATCTCCTGTAGTTTCCCGTCTTCAACAGAATCTCTGGGGAATAATATCTCTATACCTTGTTTGCCGATAACCTCTTCCGGGGCATAGCCATAGATTCGGCGGGCACCTTCGTTAAAGGCAATAACATTGCCGTCGAAGTCCGCAGCAACGATGGCGTATCCGATGGGACTTTCAAGGAGAGTGGATACAAAGTCCGTATTTTCACGGAGTTCTCTTATCCTGTCCTGAACCAGTTGCTGGCTAGTGGTGCTCATTAGTCTTCAAATCTCCTTGTCTTCTCTGCCAATAGCCCTCACCATCACCTTGCCTGAATCCAGATAAAACTCAACGTTGCGGCCGTAATTACCGCCGGTATTCTCACCAATCACCGGTATCCGTTTCTGTTTCAATATGCGCTTGACGCTTGTAATATTCTGTTTCCCAACACCCGGGCTGAAATCGTCACTGGAGAGAAACATCTTGGCTCCGCCGACCAGTTTGGCTACCATGTTCCGGGGACTAGCCCTCATGCTTCGCAGCTCCTTTGTCAGGGTGGCAATCGCCGTATCGGCACACTTATATGGGGGGTGGTAGCCATTGAGGCTGCTAGAGTCGGGTAGCATAATGTGTGCCAGCCCCCCCAGCTTCCGTTCGGTGTCGTAAAGGGTTACCACCACACAGGAACCAAGCCCCGAGGACAAAATAACGTGTGGCGCCGCGGTCACGGCTCCTTTTCCCATGCTGACCTCAATCTTGTTCTGCATTCATCCCCCATCCTTGACCATGGCCATCCTAGCCTGTCCAATTGAATTGACCAATATATTTACCGACTCCACAGAAGGTACCATCACCAAAAAGGTTTTAATAAGGTTTTCTTCTACCATAAATTCGTTTTCAATCACGATAATATGCTGAACCTGGCGACTGAGCCTGACCAGACTCTCATCCAGGAGAGCCTGAACCATATCAGTGGCTACCGTCGGCACGGTATGATAAATATTTAGTTTACAGAAGTCGTGAACCGCCGTTAAAAAGACCCCAGCCACAATATTGCTAATCTCGGCAATTACGGAGAGCTTCAGGTCGTCCGATTCCTGACTTGTTATTCCTGCCCTCCATGATTGACCGCCCCCCGTCATTGCCCGTTCCGCCAAACGTATCAAGTCCTCCTTCTGTTCTTCGGGCACGATGAGAAACAGGCCCCCGCTGACATCACCGACCATGCCCATTCTGGCGCATACCACCGGCAAGGAGGGGCTGGTAAGGATAGATAACTCTTGTGCGTCTGTAATAACAAGGACTCTAGGTACTATTATATCCACCCGGCACTGAAGCACCTGTGTTAATGCGGTGGCGGCGTTGCCCGCCCCAATGTTCATCATTTCTGTTAGGAAATCTACCTGTTCCGCTGATAAAAGCTGTTTTTTATCATTCATGATAAGTACGCTCCTTTTCGTGTCGCAGTGTTTCAAAACCAAACAGGTTTGGGGTATCCAGAAGTAGCGCCACACTGCCATCCCCCAGGATGGTGCCTCCCGAGAAACCCCTTAACTGCTGGGCGATGGGGTCAAATGGTTTGACGATATTTTCCACCTGATCAAGTACCGTATCTACACCCAGGCTGAGGAACCTATCCCCGATATGGATGACCACCGCAATTAGATTCTCTTGGCCATCTCCACCGGGAATGTTTAACACTTCGTTCAGCTTGACAAAGGGGATGACTTCTTGGCGCAGGACCAATACCTGTTCGTTGCGAATCTCTTTGATATCCTCGGGTTTAATTTCAAGCGTTTCCACAACAGTGTCGGTAGGAATAGCGAAAATATGCTTACCAACACCTACCATCAACGTTTGTAAAACGGCGGTGGTCAACGGCAGTGTCAGGGTAAATCGTGTTCCTTTACCTTTTTCAGTTGTCACCTCAACCGTTCCCCCCAGCCGTTTGACCGAATTTCTTACGACGTCCAGCCCGACACCGCGCCCTGATACATCGGTTATCTCCTCAGCACTGGTGACGCCGGGTTCAAAGAGCAGGTTCAAGACATCTCTATCTTGAAGCGATTCGGCTTCTTCTGGCGTTACTAACCCTTTGCTGACCGCCACTTCCTTCATACGGGTAGTGTCAATACCGCTACCGTCATCCTCCACATCAATTAGGATGTGGTTTTCAGCCCTTTTAGCGGCAAGTTTGACTATCCCGGACTTCTTCTTATGCCGTTTCTGTCGGGTCTCAGCAGGTTCAATGCCGTGGTCAACGGCGTTTTTAAGCAGGTGAATCAGCGGCTCACTGAGGGTGTCAATCATGGCTTTGTCCAACTCTATTTCACTACCTTCAAGAACCAGCTCTATTTCCTTGCCGGCCTCTCTGGCCAAATCACGCACCATGCGGGGAAACTTTTGAAAGATTTCACCAACGGGCACCAGGCGGGCGGCAGACACATTCTCCTGCAGTTCACTGATGTTATGCTCCATTGAAGCCAGCGCCGCCTTTAATTCTTTGTCTGCTGTGCCAGAGAGAATATTATCAAGGCGATTCTTGTTAATGATGAGCTCACCGGCCAGATTGAAAAGGGCATCCAGTAGCTCCACCTGAACCCTCACCGTCTCAATCTTCTCGATGGTCGGTATGACAGCCGTTTTTGTTTCAGGGGCTTCCCGCGGATTTGCCTGCTTCTGACGATGTGTTTCTCCCGATGCCAATTCTTTTAGTTTCCTGGCAAGCACCTGAAACTCAACCGCCCCCTCCTTCCCTTCCGCTCGTTGCTGAACCATTTTTTCCAGCGTGTCGGTAACTTCGAACAGTACATCGATGGTTTCTCCACTAACCGCCACTTCATGCTTCCGAAGTCGGTCCAGGAGGTCCTCGCAGGTGTGGGCCAGCTCGGCAATATCGGAAAACTCCAGCATCGTTGACGAGCTCTTAAGGGTATGAATAGCCCTGAAAATCTCATCCAGTTGCTCTGTCT
>Ga0209978_10001027_pt1 | contig 11327 bp, 11 predicted proteins | sample BentaG_FD_182805 | JGI IMG/M metagenome (GOLD analysis project Ga0209978, IMG submission 182805) | Deep subsurface microbial communities from South Atlantic Ocean to uncover new lineages of life (NeLLi) - Benguela_00093 metaG (SPAdes)... | ecosystem: Environmental > Aquatic > Marine > Oceanic >...
AAGAGAAACCTTCTTGTATTTTATCACGTCCCAAGGAAGCAATTAAAAAATCATCCATCCCAGGGTTAAGAACCCCGTATTGGTTAGCGCTTAAACCGCACCAGGCACGGTAACCGCTGCCCCAATAGTCAATATGCGGGAGGACTTTGATATAGAAAGGGCAAAGTGCAGAATAGAAGGGTGTTTCATTGCTATACGTACCACTTTGAGTAGGAGCGGCTCCATTGTCACTAACATAGTCTACAACGGCTGTGGAAATGGACATCATATCCTTCATACTAGCTTTCTGCTTGGATTTATGGATAGCTGAGAGGGCATTAATAACCAGCAGGGAAGCAAGAATTCCGATAATAGCAACCACGACTAGTAGCTCGACTAGGGTGAAACCTCTTCTCTTTTTTAACACGCCAACCTCCTTTCCCTATTCCGACTCGTTCAGTCGACTAGGAAATGCTAGAATTGTTCTCTCATACTGATAAGAAAGCAACTTTTGTGCCAAACTCTATTTAATATAATTTATTGAAAATAAAAAAAATAAAACTCGAGTTCCCTAGTTATCCTTTTTTTTTGACATTTTTTGTCAAAAAAATGCATAAAATGGGTGAATTTGAGCCAATTGAGAAGTTCATTCTTGCTTTTTCGTCCGATAACCTCACCATTTAAGGCTCAAATCTCTTTTTTTCACTCTTGACATCGAGCTTTTCCTGAACTATGAATTTTCTCGCGGATAACCGAAGAAAAATGCCATTTTTTATAATATTACCCTGAATTAGAAAATAAAGCAAGTTCTTATTCCTTGCTCCTGGCGAAGGATCGCCCCTTCCCTGTTTGAAAAAGACTTCAAGGTAGGCTAATTTGAAATTAGCTACCGCTTTCAGTACCAGCCCTTGGAGAACGAATCCAAGAACCATTCCACATAATTAAATCTTTATCGAAATCCGACCTAGCGATGACCGAAAAAAGTCCAGCTTGGGGTAAACTGGGGTGGAAGGTAAAACCTTCTTGTGATTTATCACGTCCAAAAGAAGCAACCAAGAAATCATCCGAACCAGGGCTAGATATCCCGTATTGGGTAGCACTTGAACCACACCAGATTCGGTAACCACTGCCCCACTCGTCAGTTATAGGAAGGATTCTAATATAGAAAGGAGAAAGTAAACTATAGATGGCTGAAGAGCCATCATAGGTACCATTTTGCGTAGGAGCAGCTCCGTTATCAGTAACATCTGCAATAGCCGTAGAAATGCCGGCCATATTCTTCATGGTCTTTTCTGCTTGGCTTTCTGGATAGCTGTTAGAGCGTTAGCAGCAAGCATACCAATAATGGCAACCACAACAAGCAGCTCGATGAGGGTAAAACCTCTTCTCCTTTTTAACATGCGTATCTCCTTTTCTTAGTCACACTTATATCGTAAACTGACTCTTCCTCCTTTTCTCACCATTTTCTCTGAAGAAATACAAGATGAGTAATTTTAGCTCATCATGAAGTTTGTTATTTTTTTCTGGAACGAATTTTAGATATAATTCCCCCCTTATAGGCAAAAAAACTTAGTTTCTCACCCTTAGAAAGGGCGATACATCTCAGGATGGATCGCCCTTTCTGCTTTCTGGGTGGGATAACGATTTTTAAGGAGAGCTAATTTACTTGAAATTAGCTGCCTGTGGCAGCAGTCCTGGGAGCACGAATCCAGGAACCATTCCACATAACTAAATCGTTGTTGAAATCGGTCATTGCTCTGACTACAAAGAGCCCAGCTTCAGGATTAGATGCCTGGAAGCTAAAACTTTCTTGTGTTTTATCCCGGCAGAAGGAAGCAACCAAGAAATCATCCGTACCAGGACTAGTAACTCCGTATTGGGTAGCGCTTGAGCCACACCACACATTAAAACCAGTCCCCCACTGGTCGTTAATGGGAAGAACTTTGACGTAAAATGGGGAAATCGAGGTATAGAAGCCAGCACCGGCAGTATAGGTCCCATTTTGAGTAGGAGCAATTCCGTTATCTGTCACAAAGTCGGCAACAGCTGTGGAAATGGTAGAAATGTCCTTCATGGTGCTTTTCTGTTTGGCTTTCTGGATTGCTGTTAAGGCATTGGGAATAAGCAATGCAGCAAGAATGCCAATAATAGCCACCACGATGAGCAACTCGATGAGAGTAAAACCTTTTATTCTTTTTAGCATTTAAACCTCCTTTATGTGGTCTAAATAATTTAGTCGACTATAGTTTAGTATAATTGAAGACATCTTTATTCATTCTCATATATTGCAATTTATATGCCAACGCTTAGCTGACGGAATTCATTGAAAATGAACCATATAAATTCCAATCTTTCCAATCGTCCATCTTTTTTTGACATTTTTTGTCAAAAAAAATCATAAAATGGTAAATTTTGGCTAATTATGAAGCTCATTTCTTTTTTTTCGGTCCGATAACCTCACTTTTTAAGCTATAAGCCTTTTTTCTTAGTATTCCTTGACTATGAGTTTCTCATCAGGAAACTGTATAGACCTGTCTGCATGTGCCTCCCTCCTAGGCAGGAATGATAGAAGGTCAGTAACCTTGCCAATCTTTTGATTGTAATGTTAAAATGAGGAGCAACTATGAAATTTTTCTTTGTTTGGGATTACCAGCATAAATACAGATACCTTTCTTCAGAACCCCCGAACCAGATTCAAGTCAAATTTTCCCGCTGGAAAGAAATCTGGGAATCCGCTAAAAAAAAGCTTATGCTTTTACCCCAAAGAATACAGCGCCAGGAACAGGCCTTCAGAAAGGCTTTAAATTTAAAAGAAAAAAAAATCAAAATTTTCCATTCAGGTCGGTTAGACGAGAAAAAAGTTAAAATGAGATTCCGTTTTTTTCTCCAAAAGCAAAAAACCAAACATATTCTCTTACTTATTGGGGAAGCATTCCTTCTTCCTCTAAGTGGATTAGCTGCGATCCTTCCTGGGCCTAATATCTTTTTTGGTGTTTTGGCTCTATTGATGATAACTCATTGGCAGGCCTTGAGAGGAATTAACAGACTTTTAAAAAAGGAATACGAATTTATCCCTTCCTCCCTTTTTGCCCAGTGGGAAAAGGCTCTTGAATTTAAAGAAGAAAGGAATTTTCTCCGAATCCTTAAAAAAATCGAAAAAAAATACAGACTGACTAATATCCATAAAGTCCTCTGGATATAGTAAGCCTCTGAGAAGAAAAGAAAATATGGGGTCAATATTTTTCCTCTGAATAATTCAGAGTAATCAATTGACAAAGTCTGCTTTTTATTCTATTTTTTAGCTGGTATGCCGCTGAACCAAATTTTGTTCCTGATTATAACCATAGCTGTAGTTGTAGCCGTGACTTATCTGGTAACCTTTTTGGCTCAACTCCGCAGAACAGCCCGGGAAGGAGAAGAAACTCTTATTGAAATAAAAGAACTTGTTAAAAATTTAAGAGAAACAGACCAAAAAATTAAAACAAAAATCGACGAATTTGGCGAGATGATAGAAGCCTCTAAAAAAACGGCCGTCAATTTATCGGAAGCAACTTTGTTCTTGACAACAAAAGTAATCAGACCCTCCTCCAGATACTGGCCTATCCTGTTCCCTCTACTGCGCGCTGTCTGGCGGCGAATAAAAAAAAAGAAAGGAGAAAAAAATGGCAAGTAACAACGGCTCCCGTGCCTTTGAGGTAACTTTATCCTTCCTTGCAGGAGCAGCAACCGGCTTTGTCCTTGGCATTCTTTTTGCTCCAGCAAGTGGAGCTGAGACAAGGAAAAAAATCCAGGAAGAAGTCACCAAAACCGGAGAAAAAGCTAAAGATAGTTATGAAAAAATTGCCAAAGAAGCTGAAAAAGGGATTAAAGTTGTAAAGGAGAAGACCCAAGAAGGATTAGAAGCAATAAAAGAATTTGTGGAAAGAAGAAAAGAAGATGTCTCCAAAAAAACGCCAGAAGAAATCGCTGAAGAGACAGAGAAAGTAAAAAAATAAGAGCCTCATTCAGCCTACTCAAAATCTTCCGTTAAAGAGTTTTTCTCTTTTAGGGAGATAAGCATGCTTAATTTCAAATGAGCAATACAACTATAATCGACATCAGAGCAAGAGAAATTTTGGACTCAAGAGGCAATCCGACTCTAAGAACAAAAGTTCAACTTCAATCAGGATCAACAGGTAAAGCCTCTGTTCCTTCTGGAGCTTCCAAGGGCAAGTTTGAAGCTTTGGAGCTCAGGGATGAAGACCCTTCCCGTTACCTGGGGAAAGGAGTTTTGAAAGCAGTGGCTAATGTTAACAGCCTAATCGCGCCTGAGTTAATAGGATTAGATGCCCTTTCTCAAAATGAAATAGATGAGAAGCTAATAAAACTGGATGGAACACTTCTGAAGAAGAGACTGGGCGCTAATGCTCTTTTGTCTGTATCCATGGCTGTAGCTCAAGCTGCTTCTCAGGCTCTTAAAATGCCTCTTTATGCCTACTTAGGAAAAAGGACAGATTACCGCCTGCCAGTCCCTCTGATTAATATTCTCAACGGGGGGTCTCATGCTGATAATAACGTCGATTTCCAAGAATTCATGATAGTCCCGGCCGGAAGCCCTGCTTTTTCAGAAGCCATTAGGATGAGTGTTGAAGTTTTTCACCACCTTAAAAAAATCCTTCAGAAAAAAGGCTATAACACTGGGGTAGGAGATGAAGGAGGATTTGCTCCCGATTTAAAATCAAACGAAGAAGCCCTTGAATTAATCTTAGAAAGTGTCCATAAATCTGGCTGCAAAGCAGGAAGAGATATTTATCTTGCCCTTGACGTGGCTGCTTCTGAATTCTATCAAGACCATAAATATGTTTTCAAAAAATCTGGAGGCTCTGAAAAAACAACAGAGCAGATGATTGAACTCTACCAAAGATTGGTTCAAAAATACCCCATTATTTCCATAGAAGATGGTTTAGCTGAAGATGATTGGGAAGGCTGGAAGGTTATGACAAATAGGCTGGGCCGAAAAGCGCAACTCGTCGGAGATGATATCTTTGTCACCAACCTGGAAAAACTCGAAAAGGGTGCAGCCCAAGGCATTGGGAACTCAATCCTCATTAAATTGAATCAGATCGGAACCCTTAGCGAAACGATAAAAACGGTAAGCCGTGCCCAGCAGGAAGGATATTCTACGATAATCTCTCATCGATCAGGAGAGACCGAGGATACTTTTATCGCTGATTTGAGCGTAGCTCTCAATTCTGGCCAGATAAAAACAGGCTCTGTGTGTCGAAGCGAGAGAGTGGCCAAGTACAACAGACTGCTGGAAATAGAAGAGGAATTAAAAGATAAGGGAAGTTATGCCGGCTCCCATATCTTTACCAAATACATTACTTAGAAAACAATACTCTTCTCCCATTTTTTTGGAAAAGAGTTCTCTTAAGTCGGTTTAAACAGTTCAGTCAGTTGAGATAGTCTGGCTGGCCAAATCAGTTTTATTCGTTCTCAGATAAATAACCGACTCAATAGACTAAGCTGTTATAACTGACAGAACTTATTGATTGTGAAAGATAAATTTTTTACCTCCTCCAAGATCGAAATTAAAAAAATATACTCAGAAGAGGATTTATCCGGCTTCGATTCCCAAAAGGACCTCGGCCACCCCGGGAAATACCCTTTCACCAGAGGGATTTATCCCACGATGTACCGAGGAAAGCTCTGGACCATGCGGCAGTATGCTGGTTTTGGGGCGGCAGAAGAATCAAACAGGAGATACCGTTTCCTCCTTTCTCAAGGACAGACTGGATTAAGCGTAGCCTTCGACCTTCCCACCCAGCTGGGCCTTGACTCAGACCACCCACAGGCCCAAGGAGAAGTAGGAAAAGTTGGAGTGGCCATTGATTCTCTCCAAGATATGGAAGCTCTTTTTGACCGCATATCTCTGGATGAAGTCAGCGTCTCTATGACAATCAACTCAACGGCTGCAGTTATTCTCGCCATGTATCTGGCCTTAGCCGAAAAAAAGAGTATCCCCTGGACCAAACTTTCAGGAACAATCCAGAATGATGTTCTCAAGGAATATATTGCTCGGGGAACATACATCTATCCTCCCCGAGCTTCTCTAAAAATCATCGTTGACATTCTTGCCTTCTGCCAAAAAAAAGTTCCCCGCTGGAACACTATGAGTATTAGCGGCTACCATATCAGAGAAGCTGGCGCCACAGCCGTCCAGGAATTAGCCTTTACCCTAGCCAACGCTGTAACTTACGTAAAAGCAGCTGTGGAAGCTGGCCTGAAGATAGATTCTTTCGCTTCCCGTCTCTCATTTTTTCTCTCAGCCCACAATAACTTTTTTGAGGAAATAGCCAAGTTTCGAGCAGCAAGGCGGATATGGGCGAGGCTCATGAAAGAAAAATTCCACGCCAAAAATCCTCTCTCCTGGAAATTCAGGTTCCACACCCAGACAAGCGGGGTCACCCTTTCAGCCCAACAACCAGAGAACAACGTAACCAGGGTCACTCTCCAGGCTCTGGCAGCAGTCCTCGGAGGAACTCAATCTCTCCATACTAACTCCAGAGATGAAGCTTTAGCTTTGCCCAGCGAGGAATCAGCTCAAATCGCTCTCCGCACTCAACAAATCATCGCCCATGAAAGCGGAGTAGCCAATACCGTGGATCCATTGGGGGGATCTTATTTTATCGAAAGCCTGACCAATCAGATGGAGAAGCAAGTCAAAAAATATCTCCAAAAAATTGATGAAATGGGAGGAATGCTCAAAGCCATCGAGAAAGGAATCATTCAGAAAGAAATTCAAGAAAGTGCCTATAATTATCAGATTCAAATTGAAAAAAAGGAACAAATTATTGTCGGTCTTAACGAGTACCTAAAAAAGAAAGAAAGAATTCATTTCAAACTCTATTCCCTTCCCAAGAAAATTGAAGAAGCCCAGATTAAAAAACTCCATAAGCTCAAACAAAAAAGGTCAGAAAAAGAAGTAGAAACCAGATTAAATGCCCTGAAAAAGGCTGTTAAGGAGAAAAAAAATCTCATGCCCTTTCTCATAGATGCTGTCAAGGCTTGGGCAACTCTTGGAGAGATTTCCTCTGTCCTCAAAGAATCGTACGGCGCCTTTGAAGAAACAGTTATCATCTGACTTTTAACCCAAAAGTCAAATCTCAAAAGTCCAAAAATGAAAAATTAGCAAACAGTGAGCAGCAAGCCGTAATTAGTAAATGTTGAATAGCACCATTCAAACCGCCGTGTTGACAACTCACCTCTCATAGTCTATCTTTTCTTGGCCCATGTCTTTTCCTTTTCTCTTCCTCGCTTTGTCTTTAGGGATTGGGATTGTGCTTTCCTCTTCCTTGTCTCTCTCCCTCCAAGTTTCCCTCTTTCTTCTGGTATCTTTTTTATTCTTAGCCTGGGCTTTTTTTCTCAGGAGGAAAAATAAACTCTCTTTCCTCCTCATCCTCCTCACGACTGTTTTTCTGGGTTCGAGTTTCAACTCTCTTCATCAAAAAAATTTCGAGAATAACCCACTTCACAAATTAGAATACAGGGACTATGGAGATTTTTACGGCAAGTTGTACAAATCTCCTTCTCGTGGGAAAGACAGAGATTACCTCTTTTTGAAGGTGGACAAAGTCATTTATCAAGACAGGGAAAGGCGAATAAAGGGAAATTTAAGAGTAACCATTCCCCATTCCAAAGAATTTCCCGAACCTCTCGCTCTCTACACCAATGACAGGGTTAAAGTTTCAGCCCACCCTCTTTTGAACAAAGGCTACAGAAATTTTAAGAATCCTTCCTTGACGAGTTACCTGAAACAAAAGAAAATCCATAAAAGAGCTTTCTCCAAAAGTCCACTTCTTGTAGAAAAACTCGATGAAGGAAAAAATTATTCTCCCTTTCGCCTCATATCAATCCTCCGGATAAAACTACAGAAAAAAATTGAAGAATATTTTCCCTCCTCCTCTCCTGGTTCTGTTTCCTCCCAGGGAGCTGTCCTCGAGGCTCTTCTCCTCGGAGAAAGAGGAAGAATGGACCCCTCAATCTCTACAGCTCTTCAAAAGGCAGGCCTTTATCACCTCTTTGCCATCTCCGGAGCCCATATTGCACTTATCTCCTTTCTCCTTTTTTCAATTTTTAAACTCCTGAGATTTTCTTCTCGTCTCTCCTACTTGCTTTTGATGACTTTTCTCCTCTTTTACGCCTTTCTGGTTGAGGGAAGACCTTCTGTCATGAGAGCCACTATCATGAGTCTGGCATTTCTGTTGGGAAAGCTTATCTGGAGAGATGTTAGCCTTCTCAATACAATCTCGCTCAGTGCCTTTTTTTTGCTTCTTCTTAATCCCTTCAGTCTTTTCGATTTGGGATTTCAACTCACTTTTGCAGCCACTTTAACTATCATCCTTTTCTTTCCTCTAATCATTAAACTCTTGCCCAAGCTCCCTATGAGGATCAGTGAAATCATGGCCCTTTCTCTAACAGCTCAACTTGGAGTTATGCCTTTTGTAGCTTGGTCTTTCAACAGAATCACTTTTTCCTCCCTTGTCCTCAACTACGCCGCCCTTCCTTTGATAGGAGGAATAATGGCCTGCGGCTATGTCTTTCTTCCTCTTTCCTTTGTTTCTCCATTCCTGGCTCAACCCTTTTCTAAAGTGATAAATTATCTTATAAGTCTTTTTCTCAGCTCTACCCGACTTATCGAGAATTTGTCATTTATCTCTTACAGAATACCAAAACCTCATATAATCACAATCATTGGTTATTTCTTCTTCCTCTATCTCCTGCTCCTTCCTCCAAAAATAAAAAAGCAAAGACTTATTCTCCTCCTTTGCTTCCTTATTTTCTTCTTTATTCTGATCACGTATCCATTCCCTTCTCTCTCCAGCACCCTACAACTCACCTTTATCGATGTGGGACAGGGAGATTCTATCTTAGTCGAGTTTCCTGGCCACAAAAAAATGCTTATAGATGGCGGCGGTCTTCCTAGAAATAGCTTCGATATAGGAGAACGAGTGGTTTCTCCTTTTCTCTGGAGCAAAGGGATTAAAAAAATCCATTACTTGGTTCTGACCCATGCTCACCCTGATCATTTAAATGGCCTCAGGGCTGTCGCTCGCAATTTCAGGATTGGCGAATTATGGGAAGCTTTCAGTCCAATGGAAAACAAAACATACACAGAGTTCAAGGAATCTCTTTCAGCAAAGATTCCCCAGAAGAGATTGTTTCGAGGTCATTTTTTCCAAGAAGAGAAGGTAAAAGTAGAGATTCTCCATCCCGAAGAAGAAAAGCCCTTTGTTGAAACCATCGAGAATGATCAATCTCTTGTTCTCAGGATAACTTATGGCCAGACATCTTTCCTTCTTACCGCTGATATTGGAAGAGATGCTGAGAAAGAAATTATAGAAAACCGCAAAGAAATTGGAAGTCAACTCCTAAAATCACCTCACCACGGAAGCCGTTCTTCAAGCTCAGAGGAGTTCCTCAATAAAGTTGCTCCTCAAGTCGTTGTCATTTCTGTAGGAGAAGGTAACAGGTATGGTCTTCCCAACCAAGATGTGATAGCAAGATACGAGAAGATTGGGGCCAAGGTCTTCCGTACAGATCTTCACGGCGCAGTGGAAGTCTCCTCGAACGGACAGAGGCTCGTTGTCAGAACTGCTGAAAATAGCCTGAATAACCTAAAAAGATGAGAGAAAATCACCCTGGAAATCATCTATAAAGGCTATTTACTTATTTTTTAAATTAAGAAAAATTACTTCTGTCTAAAAAGCCCATTCTAAATAGAAATAAAACTTTAAGAAGATTAAGGAAGAAAAAGTGACAGGAAGGAGATAGATGCCGAAGAAAGAATTGCGCTCCCTGCAGAGAGCCAAATTTTTATTTACAAAAGGCTTTAAATCAGATATTATATTAAAGGGGAAAATGGTCTTAAAAAAAATCATTATGGCTGCCCTCTCCTTCCTTTTCCTCACCTCGATTCTCTTCTCTCAGAGTTTAACTGACTTGGCGAAAAGAGAAAGAGAAAGGCGGGCAAATCTGAAACCGAAAAAGAAGGTAGTGGTCACCAACGCTGATTTGAGTAAGATGAAAAAAAAGACAGCTGTATCCATCATCGGAACTGAAATTATCGGGCAAAAAACAACGCGAGAGACAAAACCACAAGCAAAACCTCGCAGAGAATCTGCATCTAGAGTAGAAACGAGCTTAAGATCTAGGGCGGCAGGAGAGAAATTCTATAGAGATCGCAAAGCCACCTTTGAACAGAAATGGAAGAAAGCTAAGGAATATGCTGATATGCTGGCCATGAGGATGAACGGTCTATGGCAGGAATTTTACAGAATGGACAACATGACCACCAGGGATAAGATCCAGAGGGATATTAGTGAGACCTTTCTCCAGATGGAGAAGGTCCGCCAGGAAGAAGCCAAAGCCAAAGAAGAATTAGACAAATTTCTTGCCCAAGCCAGAAAGGAAGGAGCCCTTCCAGGCTGGCTCAGATAAAATTTTAATCATCTAAAATAAATAAAAGAAATCTCAACCCCCAAAACTCTCTTATCTTTGGAATTTGGAATAACTTTTTCTGGTACAAAAGTTTTATCTGTGGCTATAACCAGGTAAAATTCATCTCTCTCCCCGAGCATTTCCTTCTTTATGTTGTATGACTTCTCAAAAAAGCTTTCCTCAGGGACAAATTCATCTAAAATCAAATCATTGATCTTAAAAATAACTTTTTGCTCGTCAAGAGCTTCCAAATTGACTCCTCCTTTTATGACCAGAAGAGCATCTCGGTGAGGGTTATCTATGATGCATCTGGCTTCCTTAGCTGTCCATCTCCATTGTTTAAGGTAGGAATCAGGATTAATCTCTTCATCAAACCAACCATCCTCATAAATGACTTCGGGTGTATCAATAGGAGGAGGAAAAACTTTTAACTTTTTTTCCAAGACTTCGCGTTTTGATTTTCCGGTCCTGTCATAAGGAGAATGCAAACCAATGGACAACCTCAATTCCTCTTCCCCTTTAAACTGAGGATCAAACTCATCTATAAAGGAAGGAATATGAATTCTTCGGCTATAGGTGTATTCCTTCCCAGGCTCCCACTTAGATGAGGGTATTTCAGGCATATGGTCATCTTGAAAAAGCATGTTGTTTTTGTGCCAAAAGTGAACATAAGCATAAAGGTCTTTCCTCATTCTTACAAAGTTGCTGCCGATTTTCCATTTGTACTGCATATCTGTAATCAAATTATCTGATAAAGTTTCTTCAGAAAAACTCACATCGAGGCTAACTCCCTCAATCTGAGCCTTCTTCTGGCAGTAAAAAAGGGCAAAGGCTACAGCAACCACAAGAAGAAGAATTGATATTTTTCT
>Ga0209978_10001028_pt1 | contig 11326 bp, 10 predicted proteins | sample BentaG_FD_182805 | JGI IMG/M metagenome (GOLD analysis project Ga0209978, IMG submission 182805) | Deep subsurface microbial communities from South Atlantic Ocean to uncover new lineages of life (NeLLi) - Benguela_00093 metaG (SPAdes)... | ecosystem: Environmental > Aquatic > Marine > Oceanic >...
CATGGTTACTTGGAAGAGTTTTAGTTCGGTTGTTGTAAGGTTTTCGGGCATCTGGGTGGCGTTGAAGGCTATTGTTGCTAGGGTTCCGCTTCCCTCTGGGAATATTTCAGGAGGCCAAGGAATCTTGTAGTACAAGCTGAAGCTGATAATGAAGTCTGTGCCCGGATCCCATATGCAATGGAAAGCTGTACCGTAATCCTCTCCTGTTTCTGCTGCGGCCTTTTCAGCTTCTGACTTTAGGAAGTTTCCTTCCGTACAGTCTAACACTTCTAGAAGGCTATTGTCAAATCCGAGTTTCCATTCGAGAGCTACCAGCCTGTCCTCGGCTCTGAGCTCATGGATGTTTACGTCAACTCTTACAATTTGACCGACTGCAGCTGCTCCGATGGTTTCTGGCTTTACTTTCATGTATACTGGGGCTTTTGGAAGCGTAAATTCGTAGTAGCCATGCTCAACATCGTATTCAGTTATTTCGATGCCTCCTGGGTCCAGGAGTATTATGTCTTTTAGTTCCAGGTCGCAACTCAGGTCTGGTGGGGGAGCAGTTATTATTTTGAACGTTATTGTTCCGAGGACACCGCTGCCGGTGCTTCCAGGCACATCCCCTAGCTTGGTTACTCCGAAGAGTACGTAGCCCATTTCACGGTTTATGTCTATTGGCACTTCAAAGTTTGGCGATGGAAGGAAGTGGCCAGGCGGATATACGGCTTCCGTGGCATTTAACATAGTGTTGTTGTAGTAAAGCTTGAGTTCGTAGCTGTAAAGTCCAGGATCTTCCCAATCACTGGTAGAAATGTTAATGGTAAATTCGTCGCCAACAAACGTGGTTTCTGTAGAGAAAATGTTATCCTTCAGTATAACGGAAACTTTGGGTCTTCCCTGACCTTGTATTGGGAAAACGGCGAAGCTTAAGCTCATCATCAGAATCAAAGTCAGAAACGAAATCTTCACTAATCTTTTATTTAAACTCAACTTCTTCTCCTTCTCCTTTTCGCTGTAAACATATTTAACTATTCACAATTTAAGCCTTCTGGAATTATCTTCTACCTCAAAAGTTAAACAATTTTTTACACATTTAACCTAAAAGTAAAGATGCTTTATAAGAGGATTGTCTCAAGCGGTTGCAACTCACTTTACACGTGCACTATTATTTGTATTCGTAAACTTACTAGAAACATATCATTAGACCACATGCTTTCCGGAATGTTAAACAAAAAAATAGGGGGGATGAGGGAAACTCGCGTTTCAGTTTTTATGCGCTCCACCCGAAATTCTTAGCTATGAAGAATATGTCTACGATGTTGACTTTGAAGTCGTCGTTAAGGTCGGCTGGTGGGTACCATCTGAGGTGGACTGGGGTGCTTCCGAAAGCTTTGGCGGCTCTGAATACGTCTGCGATGTTCACCTTGAAGTCCATATTGTCGCCTGAGTAGGTTGTAACATCTGCCCGTAGCGTTACTGCCATTTTGTGGGTGTATGTGTGAACTAGGGTTCCATCCTCGTAGATTTCAACCTTTATCGTGTGTTCTCCGCCTGCGAGAGCACCTGTGGTATATGGTCCTAGATACATAAACTCGTACGGGTCTAAGGTTATGCCTGTCTCCTCGTGTGCAAGTACGTCATCTTCGTATACCTTGACGTCTACGGTTACCGAAACCAGCTCACTCGAGGTCGCCGTAACACTCTTGGCCAGAACGTTCTGGACCAGCACCTTGTATGGATAGGTTGTGTCTGGGTCGATTCGCCATTCGCCGACAACTGCGCCTAAAGCGCGCGCGCTTGCAACGAAGTCTTCATATTTGGCTACGCGACCAGTGGCCAAGCTTCTGTCATAGTGGTCGAACACGTAGGGGCCGCATCCAACGTGCTGCGTCATGAACGGATACTCCGCTGGTGGGTCTTCTCCAGTAAGGTCCTTGTAGGAGTTGAAGCATGGGTCCCAGTCTTCCCAGAGCAAAAGCGTTCCATCTTCAACCTGTTCGTCAACAAGATCCATGATGTGTTTGGGTGCCAAAAGGGCTGTGCCAGCGACGTCAGTGGCGAGGGCTAGGCCTGTCGAGTAGAAGTACACGTTGAATTTGTATGGTCCATCCGCTTCTTCGTAGACCAGGCTCTCCCAAACAGTGGAATATCTTCCAGGCGTATGTTCCCTCAAAAGCCTCATGTTGTTTACGCAGTCGTAAGCCGTTAAAGGCATACCATCTTGCCATGTGACGTCCTGTCTAAGCCAGAATGTTGCTGTGCTTCCTTCTGTTATGCCAAGCTCTGGTATGGAGGTCCATATATCGATTTCCCAATCGCAAGCTATAGTAGGTATAAGAGTTAGACCTATTGGCTCACGCATTATAAGATCCTTTACTGCTCTGCCTATCATTTGCCATCCGTACAAAGTGTCTTCAGTCCACGGATTCATTGTGTGAGGCTCGTCGCCTATGGCGACTTTTACGGTGCCTCCATATTCCTCGCCCATCCAATGCATTCCCCCCCAGGTCCAGTCTTGTATAGGCCCGTAGTTAGGCATTGAAATAATATTCGTTAGCGTTTTTTCGGGGCTCGACCATGTGGTGCAGAACTCCAATCCACAGCTCACTGGGAACCAAGGCATAAGTTCATAGATGAATTTCGATGTGATCATCGAGTACGCCTCGCAGACCTCGTCCACATCTAGGCTTGTAATAATTATGTCAGCCCACACGTCAAAGTCGTCATCTTCTATTCCAACCACGTTCCATCCCCAATCCTCAAGGCCGCGTCTGTGAATCCAAGGGCTTATCCAATCAGCATACACTCCTAGGTTTGTAATAATTATGTCAGCCCACACGTCAAAGTCGTCATCTTCTATTCCAGCCACGTTCCATCCCCAATCCTCAAGGCCGCGTCTGTGAATCCAAGGGCTTATCCAATCAGCATACACTCCTAGGTTTGTAAAGCCGAAAGAAATAAAGTCGTAGTCGCGATAGGTCAGAAGTTCCATAACCCAAGTATTGAATTCTACGGGTGTAATCGTCATGGTTGGAGCGGTGGCGCCGATGTATGTGATGAATTCGTTGAAGTTTGTAGCGAATCCATTAATAGGTCCCTGCTCCGCAAACAGACTTCCTGCAGTGTATAGAACGTCAAGATCTCTTAATTTCACACCACCCTTCGACAAGTGACCGTCCCCGTCAACCTCGTAACCATCAGCCTGCAGAATGTCCCAAGCAACAGTCCAGTCAGTATCTGGCATCACCATACTTTCGTCGTACCAAGGTTCCTGAGCTGGTGGAATCGGGTTGCCCAGAGCATATGTCCATGGGGCTTGTATATAGCTGTAAATGTCCTCTTGCTTCTCGTCCATGCCATAAATGTATGACAAAGCTATCCTAAAGGACGCGTCGTTCAAGGGGAAGTTGGATTCTAAGCTTGTTACTTTGAATTCTCTGCAGTTTATCGCCATGGCGCCGAATTCTGCCATCGGATCCATAGGAGAAACCTTGTGCCCCGCGTCAATCACGCTGTCATATAAGTCCTTTCTAGCAGGACCTCCTATAAGTTCAGTGACGCCTGTCAAGAACTCTTCCACGACGACGTCCGGCGTTGCACCGGGATACGTCTTAAACCATAGCTCATCTGATTTTGGCAGGTAATTAGTGCTGGAATCCCCTAAAGAGCTAAGCGCTGAGGATGCCATCAGAAGAATCATTGCAACAGTAGTAACTAAAGCAAAAATCTTTTTACTATTCAATTTTTTCTCTCTCCTCTATTTAGACGATATACAACAAAATCAGGATCATTTAAAAGTGTTATGGAACATTGTTATGTTGCAAAAACATTGAAAAGCGACAAACTTAAATCTAAAAAGTCGGATCTAAGCCTATAGGAGGCAGGAAGAACTAGCATGTTTGCAGGTTATTTAACCAAGAAGATTGCCTTAGCCTTCATAACTTTAATGGTAGTAGTATCATTGAACTTCCTAATTTTCCGGGTGTTTGTTGGAGGAGACCCCTCCCGGATGATAATGGATCCTCACATGCCTAATGAGGTGAGGGAAAGATTAAGAGCTCTCTGGGGCTTAGATACGCCCCTTTTCCCAAACCAATACTTAACTTATCTTTACAATCTGTTAACATGGCAATACGGAGTGCAATTCAATCCTTCACGTACACCCATAGCCCCAGAGATGATGTGGAGGCTAAGAAACACAATAATCCTCTTAGGAGTAGCAGCGGTGGGCACGATAGCCATTGGGATTCCCTTGGGCATGTTCGCTGGGGCAAGTCGAGGAAAAAAAACCGATGTAACAGTAATAGGTATAGGTTTACTTACCTGGGGCGTTCCAACATTTTTCCTACAATTGATTTGGGTAGCTATTTTTTGTATCCAGTTAGGGATCCTTCCACGCGCGGGACTAGTCGGCCTCCCTCCACCGACGGATCCCATCGGTCTAGCGGTTGAAGTGGCAGTACACGCTGTAAGTCCGACAATCACCTTAATCTTGGCTGGTTTTGGATCGTGGGCTCTCTACACAAGAAATATGATGGTAGATGCGTTAACTGAAGACTTTATACTCACGGCTAGAGCAAAAGGTTTGAAAGAAAGGACTGTGATTACCAAACACGCTTTCAGAAGCATACTTCCGCCCATAGTTACAATGATAGCCCTTTCAATTCCGGGGATAGTGACCGGGGCAATAATAACTGAATCAATCTTTGCCTGGCCTGGAATCGGACAATGGTATATCACTTCTTTAATGGAAAACAACCACCCAGTAGCCCAGGCGGTTCTTTACAACTACGCTGTACTTATGGTAGGAGCGAACCTTATAACAGATCTGATTTATGGATTTCTGGACCCCAGGATTAAGGTTGGAGTGAGGAGATAAGTCTATGGCGTTCCTGAGCAAACAGAGAAGGGAGATTTATCGAAGGAAGATTAAAAATTTCTGGATAGACTTCAGTCACAATAGAGTAGGATTTATTGGATTAATTATCATAGTACTTTTCATAACTGCAGCAGGTTTCGCACCAGTATTAACTCCTCATGTACCCATTTCCCAGTTGCATGAGTCACCTAGACTGGCCGCAGGTTATGCTCTTCCTGCATGGCTCACAGTGTTCCCGCAGTTCAGCAACCTCAACCCAACAGTATTCATCACCCGGGACTTGAATGAAACCACGTTGTGGAATCAATCGGGACCACTGCAGGTCAACTTGGATGCACTCAACGTCAGCTTTACACCCACAGGAAAAGGTTTACAAAAAGCTTCAGTAACGCTGGATCTAGGAAACTTCAGCTACACGCATGCAACTCCGCCAGAATTTACAATGGATGTTGCCTATTCAATGGACTTTAATAGGACGAACTTAGAGGTTTATTTCATAATCAAAAACTACACTGCTAAACCAACATGGGAAGAATACTTTGAGGATCCAACCAAAGCAGAAATGATAATAGTTCGATATTTGCCTCCACCAATACCAATACATGGGATAGTTATAAATCAGTCAATTCTTGATTTAGAAGTTGATTCAGGAGGTTACTTACTACTTAATGGTGCCTTCATACACCCTGCAATACAACCTCACTACTATGGACAAGGTATACCGATAGGACCCGCCAGCTTAATTTTCTCGGAACCAGGCGTCTATGGAATCCAAGTGAAGTTTGAGTTCTCCAACAAATACCCGTTCGAAGGCGCTTATGCCGAACTCCACATTAGAAAAGTGGGGCTCACACTATGGGGGAGATATCATGGAATTTTGGGAACGACTTATGGGGGTAATGACGTATGGACAGAGTTAATTTATGGCGCAAGAATATCACTTATGGTAGGTGTGCTTGCAGCAGTACTTGCAACAAGTTTAGGGATATTTTATGGCGTAATTTCCGGATATCTAGGAGGATTTGTAGATGAGTTTCTCATGAGAGTTGTAGACGTTCTACTATGCATCCCAGTACTACCCATACTACTTGTTTTAATGAGATATTTTTCCATAAGTGTTTACTTAGTCATTGTCTTAATAGCCATCTTCGGATGGCAAGGATTATCAAGAGTAATACGGTCCAGAGTCTTATCCCTCAAAGAAATGGCTTTTATAGAGAGCGCGAGAGCCTCAGGAGCCTCAGACTCCTACTTAATGATTAAGCATCTAGTCCCTAACGTTCTGCCAATAGCAATGGCTGCAATGGTTCTTGCCGTTCCGGGAGCAATTTTACTAGAGGCTGCACTGAGTTTCTTAGGATTCGGTGACCCTAACGCAGCCACATGGGGTCGAATGCTTTATCATGCCTACCAATTAGGGGGGTTGGAAGCATGGTGGGTGTGGGTTCCACCAGGATTGGCAATAACAACGATCTGTATAGGTTTTGTCTTCATAGGACACGCTGTAGATGAAATTATAAATCCAAGATTAAGGAGAAGGAGATAAAATGCCGGAGAATCTTCTACAGGTTGAAAACTTGACGGTTTACTTTGAAACCTTAAGAGGCTACGTCAAAGCCGCCGAAGACGTAACCTTCGAACTTGCGAAAGGACATACACTGGGCTTAGCAGGCGAATCAGGATGTGGAAAAACCACCACAGCACTAGCAATACTTAGATTACTACCGTCAAACGGTAGAATAATTAGAGGAAAAGTGATTCTCGAAGGAAAAGAAATTACAGAAATGAAATCTGAAAAATTTAGGAGACAAATCCGATGGAAAAAAATTTCCATGGTTTTTCAAGGAGCAATGAACTCGTTGCATCCAATAAAGACAGCAGGGAACCAAATATCAGAAGCAATCGTGACACATGAAGATATAAGCCAAAAAGAAGCGGTTGAAAGAGCTGAAAAACTACTTGACCTAGTTGGAGTAGGAGCCGAAAGAGTAAACCGGTATCCCCACGAACTAAGTGGAGGAATGAAACAGAGAGTAATGATTGCGATGGCGCTGGCATGCAACCCCAGCCTAATAATTGCAGATGAACCAACAACGGCCCTCGATGTTATTGTTCAGACACAAGTAATGAAGGTTATTCAGGAACTACAAAAAAAGTTGAATCTATCAATGATAATAATTTCACATGACCTTTCACTAATAGCTGAAACAGCCACTGAAATAGCAATTATGTATGCTGGAAATATAGTGGAAAGTGCAGACTCGGTAACGATATTCAAAGAGCCACTTCATCCGTATACCCAGAGATTAATAGGAGCGTTCCCCAGTATAATAGGACCCGTACTAGAGTTATCAACAATCTCCGGATTTCCACCTGATCTTATTAATCCGCCACCAGGATGCAGGTTCCATCCAAGATGCCCATACGCAAAACCTAAATGCAAAAAGGATGTACCGTTGCTCAAAAATGTTGGTAACAAAACCCACTCGGTGGCATGCCATCTAATGAGTTAGAAGTGAACAACTATGGAAAAGCTTGAAGATGAAATGGAAACTAAAATAGAGAAAGATGCGCATGTAATAGCTCTTGGTCTCAAAAAATATTTTCCCATCAAACTTGGTTTAATCAAAAGTTTATTGACCAAACAAGTGCCCTACGTTAGAGCAGTTGATGGAATAGACTTAGCCATCAAAAAAGGAGAAGTTTTTGGATTAGTAGGAGAAAGTGGATGTGGAAAGACTACAACGGGAAGAGTTCTGCTTAGACTTATAGAACCAACAGGGGGTGATATATTATTTGACGGCATAAAACTTACAGCATTGCCCGCCAATGAGCTAAGAAAAATGCGAAAAAGAATGCAAATAATATTTCAAGACCCTTATGAATCCCTGAATCCTAGAATGAGCATTTACGACATCTTAGCAGAACCCTTGGAGATTCAAAACGTAACAGAAAACTCAGAAGAAACGTTAGAAAGAGTCACACGTATACTTGAAGACATGGACATGATTCCTCCGGAACAATTTCTGTATAGGCTTCCACACGAGATTAGTGGAGGACAAAGACAACGAATTTCAATTGCCAGAGCCTTTATTATCGACCCAGAATTTATAGTAGCTGATGAGCCAATATCGATGTTAGATGCCTCCATAAGAACCGAAGTTATGAAACTGATGTTAGAAATGGTACAAAAAGCAAAAGTCACTTTCCTGTTCATTACCCATGACGTTGCACTTACAAGATACATGTGCAAGCGCATAGCAGTCATGTATCTAGGAAAAATAGTAGAAGTAGGCCCCACCGAAGAACTGGTTCATCAACCAGCCCATCCCTACATGGAGGCGCTCATAGCCGCTGTTCCCGTTCCTGACCCTACCGCCCGCCGCACCAAAGTTATCATAAAAGGTGAAGTCCCAAGCCCAATAAATCCGCCACCAGGATGCAGGTTCCATCCAAGATGCCCCTACGCAAAACCTAAATGCAAAAAGGAAGAGCCTCAACTATTGAAAATTAAAGGGGAAAGATATGCTGCATGCCACTTTCCACTAAGTTGAAACATCTCCTTTTGTTATCCTCTTCTCTTAAAATACAGAACCAATTCCGAGACGGCGGCCCCTGAGACAATTCCATTTAATATTACAAGCCATAGATGCGGAATGAGAAATAAAATTATTAATGGCGTTGCCAACATCAACAAAATTAGTGCAAATAATAGGAGAGTTTGCCTTCCTTTGGAACCTCCCACAGGCTCGAAAACCTCAACATTCTCCGAAATGTCAGATGCTAAATCCTTTAGCAAGACAAGCTTTAGGTAATAGAAACATAAAAAGGAAACTAAAGTTGATACAATCGAAGTCAATATGGTAGGATAGTCCCAAATCCTCACAAGAATTATGAAAAGCGTTAAAGAAACAGATAAAGCTAAAATCAAAACATTGAAGAAAAGACGAAATTTTCCATAAGGATAGATGCTTTGCTCCCGTCCCTGCAACTCTATTTCTCCAAAATGGTTGAATAGGATCCTCTCTGAGGAAGAGGGGTCTCAATACGCAAATACATGTCTAATTTCCAGAGAACGTCTGAGTAGGAAACTTGTTTATTCAATGCTAGAGTAATCGTTAAATTCGTTTCGATATTGGGCGGAAACGATACAGGCTTATCTGGAAAGTTCTCTGTGATCTGTCCAACATAAGAATTATTAAAATAGATTTTTGCTCTATAAGCAAAGATCGCCAAGTGCATATTTGAAGGATTATAGAAAACTAAGGAGAAATAAGCTTTAGACCCATTTTCATCTATCCTAATCTTTGAAAGCGAGACGCTCATTGAACGAATTGCCTCACTCGTTCCGAAAGTCACGTAAAGAGTATAGCTCAGAAAAAAGACGGAAAAAATAGTTAAAGCTAGAAAACAGATAAACGGAATTTTATATTTAAGAGACATGGAAGACACCGCACGTTAATTATTTGAGTAAGGTAGACTTATATGGCACACAGATAAAACTTACGGAATGATATAAGCTTAACTATAGGTCGATATATATGACAAATCTCAAAAAAACTTCCATTCTAGGAATTGAACTTGCACTATTCATAATCTTTACTGCAAGTAATTTTTCGTTGCTCACTTGGCGAAACGCAATAGCATATTATTTACTGATTATGCTAGCAAGCTTTTTCGGCGGAACATTGATCCTTGATTTTAATAGAAGCCTCAAACTGGTTTCAATTGCTTATATTGCTAGTTGTGTCGCTTTTATTTCATTATATGCACTCCCCGCAATGTTATATGGAGAGACTTATCCAGGAGAAACAAACATTATAGTAGCAGTTACTGCAACAGACCTGTCAAAAGTAGCCATAATTAGTTTTCCCATTTCGATTTTCACATGTCTATTTGGTTGCTTTTCAGGGAGATCTCTTGCAGAAAGCCAATGACAACCCAAAGCCCTACTCATTGATAAGACAACAATGAGAATACCAATAAAGACTACACGGCTACTATTTCCCGTACCTCTTCCTGTACATAAAATGAATGCTTATACAAATGTGGCTGCATCCCGGCTATTTTATATTTAAACTCTAAGACAGCATGAAGCGAAGGATCTATTCTTTCGTATACGCCTTCTTCTTTTGGAGCGCATGTGTCTGTTTCGCATAATGAGCACCGCTGATATTATGATTATTAATACCAATGTTCCAAAACCTAGAAGATAATGATCGCGCGCGCTATTATCAAAAGATTCGGAACTCCATAAATTGGTTTCAATAACCTTTACAGTTGATGTATAAGTACTTGAACTGTGAATTTCAAGGGCTGTCCCCTTTTCCCTATCCCAAAAAATAAGGACATCGAAACCTTTACTTGAAAAATTTGCATATAGAACGGTGCGTTCAATTCCTAAATAGACTCGCGTATGCTCATCGGTTATACTTACATCATCAAAACCTTCAATGTGAACCCAATCTCCAACCCCTAAATTTGCAGGGATGAATATCAGTGCAGCTGCTCCCGTGCCCTTTGCGACGTCCCCTTCTCTCGTTTCTTTAGTAACAGTTCCATTAGACATTTCCTGTGTAATAGTAACTGTTATGATAGTGCCCTCAACACTTAAAATTTCTCTTCTTATCCGCACTGGATAAGCCCAAGGAGGAGGAAAGGTCCAGTTAATTTCATATTCTATCCAATCGCCTAGTTTAACGCCTATTTCATACTCCCCCGCCGTAACTGAATCTACATCTAAACAAAGAAGCTTCACGAAGGAAAGCGTAAACATCAGAGCAATAATAGTTAATACAGAATATTTTTCTACCAAAGATTTAAAGAAATGGCTTAACATTAATATTCTCACTCAGCTGCGGACAAACTCCTTTTCAACCTTCCACACAATAATATTTATAGATATTGATACTTAAATATCTGATTCTGAAAGTGAATTGATCCAAAACGATATTAAAATCACAACATTTACTGCCTGTCCCCCCAAAAAGTTTATGTTACATGAAAACCTAGATACACAAGGGGAAGAGAATGTATCGCATACTACTGGAAGTTGCTTGTCCAAAGCATGGCTTCGAAAGGTTCAGCATAAAAATTTTGAAGAAATATAACATATCATCTAAGGATATAACTCCTCGCTTCAGCAAACTTAAACCAAACGAAATAAACCGACTTTATGTTGGTAGGAACGTTACTAAGAAAGAAATTGAAAGATTCTTTAATGACTACTTCTTCAGAATAGGCATGAGAGAAATGATACTGAAGATGAAAATTACACAAACAACTTAGTACACTAGCAATTAAACGCTTAGCCAGAGTAAAAGGGTATTTTATCGTTCAGGAGAAAGAACAGCTAAACCAAAAACTGTTCAATATACAATTACTCCTCCAAGGATTTGGAAGACTTAACGCCGACCAGAAAATAACCCAAACTATAACAACACCTGAGACAGCAAACATCACTAT
>Ga0209978_10001029_pt1 | contig 11325 bp, 13 predicted proteins | sample BentaG_FD_182805 | JGI IMG/M metagenome (GOLD analysis project Ga0209978, IMG submission 182805) | Deep subsurface microbial communities from South Atlantic Ocean to uncover new lineages of life (NeLLi) - Benguela_00093 metaG (SPAdes)... | ecosystem: Environmental > Aquatic > Marine > Oceanic >...
GAACCAGTGATGCATGCTGGAAGGGTTACATTTCTACCACACTTGGTGTAAAATGGTCTTAACGTTAGACGAGGTTTTAGGTCCGTGGTTGAGCCTGGTTCAGCCTTAGCTGATAATAAGCCAGCACCACTTGAATTTTATGTGCGAACTCTCTACGGCTGGCATGAATTATGGGTGAAGTATGCTCTGCCACCGGTACGACGTTATCCCATTATGGGGCCAGGTCGAGAACAAGCCGACCATGGTTGGGCAAGCGTAGGATATTAGTTAAGTGGAGATATAAATGGGACTCAAATTCTTAAAAAGGATGAACGGATTTGATTTGGCGGTAAGGTAAGTCGAAGCAGAATTATTAATATCAACTAAAAATAAATCAAAGGAGGTTACTGTGGAAAAAGAAGAGTTTATCGAAATCGTAGGTGAGAGGGTAGACAGCTTAGTCAGCTTGGATGTGCAGTCGCGGAATGCAATTAGGATTCTATATACGCTGGCGCGAGAGAAGAGTAAGAGGCCTTTATGCTTATCCGCAGCGAGTCTTCTCCGCGAAAGAGTCCATTACCGTGACGTGGTCTTTATAGCCACAGGTTTTCCTAATAGACCTCATATATCACATGCTATTTTCGAGAGTGACGGGCCTCCTGGAGCAGCAGCATTGGCTAGGGCACTACACATTGGTTTTGGTGCCACTCCTATAATTCTAACGGAAGACGGAGCTGTGGAAAGTGTGAGTCGGGTAATTCAAGCAACTGGATTTAGGATTCTGGCGCCCGAAGAAGCTATCGACACTGTTGGACATTTCGCCATTATTCGGGGAGCTTCTGTAATAGGCTTTCCAGCTGACGATGCAGAGGCAAAAGAAAGAGCAAAAGAACTCATCTCGAAATACAGGCCTGTAGGTATAGTTGTCATAGAAAAGGCAGGTATGAATGAGAAGGGGGTAATCCATGGTGGTCGTGGAGATCGCAACATCGTTATGGCCAAGATTGACTACCTAGTGCTTGAGGCAGCAAGGGGGAAAATTGCTACTATTGGTATTGGTGATGGTGGTAATGAGCTGGGTATGGGAGTAATACAAGAAGGACTTAAGAAGTCGTCTATACCGTATATGGCGAAATGTCAATGTGGCTGCGGGGGTGGAGCTGCTCCCGTAACACCTACAGATGTCTTGATTACGGCAACTGTTTCCAATTGGGGTGCCTACGGTATCGCGGCTTGCCTGGCTTTCCTGCTTCAGAGACCAGAGGTTTTCCATGATGCTATGATGGAAGAAAGAATACTCGAAGCTGCAGCCAATGCCGCTCTTATTGACGGTGGGACTGGCTATTGCTTGCCTGGTGCTGACCGCCTCAGCTCTGATGGCCATCAGGCTATAGTGACCTTGCTTGGGCAAATAGTGTCGCACGGTGTCAGGGTTTTGCAGAAGGGTGACGCACTGCCAGGAGGTGATAAGGATTATCGAGCGTGATAACGGCAAGTGAAAGGAGAGATATGTAAGTAAAATATGGAACTAAAGGTAAAAGAAAATAATTTTAGGAGGTTGTCCAATGACTATTTTAGAGGAATACATCGCTAAGCATCCAAAGTCACAGGAGCTTTATAATCAGGCAAAGGAGTTAATACCTAGTGGTGTTTCGCATGATGGACGTTATATGACACCATTTCCTGTCTTCATAGACAGGGGCGAGGGTTCAAAAGCATGGGATGTTGATGGTAACGAATACATCGATTACCACCCTGGACATGGCACTTACATCCTTGGATATCGGCACCCGGCCATAGTAGCTGCAATAACAGATCAGTTAACTAATAAAGGCATGGAATTTGCTAGTTGTCATGAGCTGGAAATAAAGGTAGCGGAATTGCTACTCGAGATCTTTCCCTGCGCTGAGCAGGTAAGATTCATTGGGTCTGGTGCAGAAGCAAATATGCTGGCTATCAGATTAGCGCGAGCCTACACAGGCAAAAGCAAATTTATTAAGTTTGGGGGGCACTGGCACGGCGGTTTTGACGGAGGACTCGCTGGAGTAGTGAGGCCCTATGATGTGCCATACTCAGCAGGTGTTCCGAAGGATGCTCTTGTCCTGGTAGCTAAGCATAATGACATTGAGGATGTTAAGCGGTTGATTGAGAGTAATGACGACATTGGCTGTGTTATCATGGAACCCACAGGAGCACGCCATGGGCAACTGCCAGGTAACCCTGACTTCGTTAAAGAGGTACACCAACTTACTAAGGAAAAGGGAATTGTCCTTATCTTTGATGAGGTTCTAGATAACTTCAGGCTCGCTCCAGGCGGTGGCCAAGAAGTTCTTGGAGTTTGTCCTGATCTAAGCGCCTTAGGTAAGGCTCTGGGTTTTGGCCTGCCTTTGGCAGCTGTCATTGGGAAAAAAGAGATTATGCAGCTACTAGCTTTCACTGGAGACGGAAAGCATGACCGCTACCAGCGTGTCAGGAGTCAGGGCACTCATAGTGGTACTCCCATTGCACTCGCCGCTGCTCTTGCTGGCCTAAAGCTCCTTAAGACGGGAGAGCCACAGGCTCAGATGAACAGGATGACTGACATACTTAGGAAGGGTCTGAATGAGCTGATAAAAAAGCACAACATTCGTGGTTGTGCTTACGGCGACTATTCGATAGTGCGCATTTTCCTTAATCATAATTGCTCTCAACTTGGTAAATGCGATTTTGAACATTGTTCTAATCCTGACTACGAAATGCTTGATGCTGGTATGGAGGCTTCCTTGAGATCTAAGGTTATTTTGGCTCTGCACAACAACGGTGTTAAGTTTGCGTTGGGAAAGGTTGAGCTGTTTGTAACCGCGGCAATAACTGAGCAAGATATACAGAAGACCCTAGAAGCTTTTGACCGATCTCTAACAATGGTTAAAGCAGAAGGATTGGTATGAATTTGGTCATCTCTAGTGTCAGATTGACAGAATGTGGGAAACGGGTGCGTCTGCACCCGCTTTCCTTACTTTGAGTTTGCTACCAATGCTACCGCCAGTAGCAACGGAAAAGGATGACCGGAACAGAGATAGTAATATCGGCCGCCCCAAGGCTAGAAAGAGGAGGTTTCATGTTTAAGAAGTTTCCCAATACTATTCCACTACACTCCGAGATCATCTATGGTCCCGTCAGGTCAAGGAGATTGGGGAGGTCTTTAGGTCTGAATATTTTGCCCACAAGCTATAAGCTCTGTTCCTTCGACTGCGTTTACTGCCAGTATGGGCGAACTAGTATTTGTACTCTTGATAGTGCCCATAGGCTCGATGACCTTCCTACTCAGGATGATTTTGGGAAGGCACTAGAAAGCGCCCTCCACGAGCACAAGGAAATCGATAATATCACCTTCTCTGGCAACGGTGAGCCGACACTTCATCCTCAGTTTGCAGAAATGGTAGATATCGCTAAACGGTTGAAAGAGGAATATTTTCCTAAGGCAAAGCTAGGCATACTGTCAAACTCCTCAACTGTGAGTATTGATAAGGTACGCCAGGCCTTGGCCAAATTAGATTTCAGGATAATGAAGCTTGATGCCGGTGGTCTGGAGACCTTCAGAAAAATCAATCACCCCTGCAAGGGGGTAGATTACAAGAATATGTTGAATTCCCTGCATTCTTTGGAAAAGGTCACTCTGCAAACGATGTTTGTTGACGGAGGAATTCAGAATACTGGAGAGCGGGAAATAGGGGAGTGGATCGAAAGAGTTGGTCAAATAGAACCCATAAACGTCCAGATTTACTCCCTCCACCGACCACCAGCCAACTCATCTTTGCGAGAGGTACCAGTGCAGAAACTGCGGGAGATAGCGGCGGAAGCTGAACAGACAACCGGAGTTCCAGTAGAGGTGATTATGGCCGCCTCTCCCTATCGCAAAAAAGAGAAGATACTGGAAATAGGGCGAGTCCGTTGCCATAAGGGGAAAACTAGAGGATAAAGTGGGGGCAGCCTTCACTTTCTCGGGGGCTATTTCGGGTGGTAATGAGACCACTCTGCTATCTATGATTGAAGCTATGCTGATACATAGGATGGTCGTTTTTGGCAACCCACTGAAGGCTGGTGGACATTATGGCGTGGTGTGTATTGGAAAGCCCCAAGATAAAGAGCTAGAGGCATGTAGAAGCCTCGGTGAGCGAGCGGCTTCAGCATCCGGCGTCTCTTGGTGAAGTGGGTGTGGGGATTGGTGAGGTATTCTCCGGCATTACCGGGATTGTAAATGGGTGGATGTGGCAACGTAACTATCATATTGCAAAAAAACGGTCATCGCCGATTATCGAATCTCTATGGCGCCTATACCGGCTGAAAACAGTATCAACCTTGTGCGTATTCTTGACTCTGGGACTGAGTTTAGCCTTCAGAAGCTACCCTTGGGCGGTTTACATAGACCCCGTTGGTTCAATCGCAGTGCTCGGTTTTTTGGTTTTCTCAGTCTACGGGGTCATCTCAATGTCCGTATATGATCTACTCGACCGGACACTGGATGAATCCCTCCAGCTAGTTATATTGCGAGAGCTAGCCACCTATTTCGAGGAGTATGTCGCTATTCATGGAATCAGGTCGAGGAGATCAGGGGGTGATGTTTATATTGAAATCCTTTTGGAATTTGATGGTGACCGGAAGATGGCCGAGGTTCAAAAGGCTATCGATGGGATGAAATTTGCCCTGGAGCAGAAGATACCGGGGAGCCAGGTTACTATAGCGCCAAGGATGCGTTATTAAAAGCGTACGCATGCGCGTCGTGAGCAAAGTTGGCGCAACTTATTTGCGAGCATATTAGGTGGTTGAACTGTTTTTGCGAAGAGCTACCAGCTTATTAAACGATAAGCCAACTCGTGTAGATGGAGAACAACAACTTTCCCCGAAGAACACAATTCATCGTTTTGTGCATCAAATATCTCCTTTGGGTAGCAATTATTTGAGGCTGTCTCTTTTGCCCTTTCCACTTGGTTGAACTTGTTATACAATGGAAGCAGGAAGACACAAAAGGCCTGACCGATTAGTGCTATAAGGGCTGAGCTTGACAGAAGACGCCGGGGTGGTGTTTCAGGAATCAATAATGGAGGGAATAGCATAAAAAGAGGAAGGAGGGGAAGATGAGAGTAGCATTTTACGCCAGAGTGAGCACAGATAAACAGGCAGAGAAATATGGTATCCCTAGCCAGATTGAGGCATTGAGGAAAAGGTGTCTGGAAAGGGGCTGGACTCTTGTACTTGATGGAGATAAAGATGCCTTTATTGACGATGGCTACAGTGGGGCCGAATTGGATAGGCCGGCCCTCAATCGTTTGCGCCAGGCAATTAGGGAAGGAAGAGTAGATGTGGTCTTGGTCTATGACCCCGATAGACTCTCCCGCAAGCTCTACCACCAGATGATTCTGGCCGAAGAGTTCGAAAAGCAGGGGATAAAGCTAGAGTTTATCACCCAAGACATGGGTAATTCTCCCGAGGACAGGATGTTCTTCAATATGAGGGGGCTGGTGGCAGAGTATGAGCGGGAGAAGATAAGGGAGCGTACTGTGAGAGGTAGCCGTGAGAAGGCCAGGCAGGGCAAGGTAGTCAGCGCCGGGGCTATACCCTTTGGCTTCTGCTATAACAAGGAAAAGGCGACACTGGAGGAGGACCCTGAGAGAGCCGAGATAGTCAGGTTGATTTTTTACGCCTTTGCTAACGAAAGCCTATCCCTTCAAAGCCTAGCCGATAGGCTTAACCGCTTGCATATACCAACTCCTAGAGGCGGGGATAGATGGCGGGCCAGCACCTTGGGAGTTATGCTGAGGAATGAAGTTTATATAGGCAAAATGCATCAGTTCAGAAAGTATCATATTGAGCCCAAGTTCAGGCTTAAGCCATTAGCCAAGAGCAAAAAGACTTCCACTTCCCTACGCCCCAAAGAGGAATGGATATCTGTAAATGTACCCCCACTGATTCCAGTCGAGCCATTTGAAGCTGTGCAGAGAAAACTGAAGACAAATGCGGAACTGTCCAAGAGAAACACCAAGAGAGAATATCTCCTATCCGGTATATTATATTGCTCTTACTGTGGAGGGCGGATGGGCGGTAATACTATTGATGGTGTTTCCTATTACCGCTGCTATCGGAAAGGCAACCCAGATAGAGTTCCACTGGGCGCAGATGGTAAGCCCCAACCATGTTCTTGCCCTCGGGTCAAGGGAGAGGCAGTGGAATCCGTAGTTTGGGATACAATTTGCAAGCTTGTTGACGACCCAGATTTTCTTATTCAGGAGCTTCATCGCCGCAATGCCGATAGTTCGCAGACAAAACAAACCCTTGAACGGGAACTACAACTTTGTCAGACCAGGTTGAAGGCGATACCGGAAGAGCGAAGGCGACTAGTAGAGGGTTACCGTAAAGGTCTCTACGCAGATTTCATGATGCGGGAAGATATGGAAGTCATCCAGAGAGAACAGGCTGAATTGGAGAAGAGAAAGTCTGAACTGGAAAGACAGCTTACCCAAAGGAGTCTGACCGAAAACCAGGAAGCTGAAATAAAAAGCCTTATGGAAAATATTGGCACAGGGTTAGACCACCTAGACTTCTCTGGTAAGCAAGAACTACTAAGACTCCTGATCGAGAAAATAATCTATGATGGACATAATATAGAGATACTCACCATCATTCCTTCTCGTGAGCAATTGCATCCAATACAGCGAAGGGGATAAAGGGGATAGGGTTACATAATAAAAACCAAATGGGGGGTGAGGGTGATATAGAATTTCTTGACTGTATGGCTAACAGTAGTTAGACTTGGTAAGATGGTGAATAATGAAGGTTATTGGTCTTGCTGGTGGTATTGGTAGTGGTAAGAGCACGGTATCGCAGTTTCTGGCGGAGCTGGGGGCGGTTATCATAGATGCCGATAGGGTAGGGCATGAAGCCTTTAACCCCGGTACTGAGCTGTGGCGGGAGGTGGTGGCGGCTTTTGGTCGGCAGATTGTGACCCCCAGTGGTGACATTGACCGTAAAAAGCTAGGTGAGATAGTGTTCGGCAATGCTGAGTCTCTATGGCGGCTAAATCAGATAATGCATCCCCGGATGTATGATACGATAAAGGCTCAGCTTGAGGAGTATCGGCAGCAAGGGGTGGCGGTAGCAGTGCTTGAAGCCCCTCTCCTGATTGAGGCTAACTGGACTTCAGTAGTGGACGAGGTCTGGGTTACTGTTGCCTCTGAGGCTACCGTGCTCAAGCGACTTCAGGAGCGGACTGGGCTGTCCAAGGAAAAGTCTCTGGCTCGTATTCGCTCACAGTTACCTTCAGAAGAACGGATTAAGCGTGCCGATGTAGTAATCAATACTGACTGTAGCCTTGAGGAAGTGAAGACAAGAGTAAAGGAACTGTGGGATAGGCTTCAAGTATAAGATATTCGAAAGTTGTCCCCATACCGTGGAGTGATTATGACCTAGTGGGGTTGTTCCTTTGCTAGCGAAGCTTCGGCATACTTCTAGAGTGGCTGCCGAGCCTGGATTCGAACCAGGGCTAAGGGATCCAAAGTCCCCCGTGCTACCACTACACAACTCGGCAGTACTTGTCACCCGATAGATTAACTGCAGTTCGTAAGCCACCGGGATTTAAATAAGTTCCAGGAGTTTCTCAGCAGCAACTTGAGCCGCTATTCCGCACACTTTAGGACACCCAGTCTCACTATGACCACCAGCATCTAAAAAAGCCTGGCGCTCTTCTTCATTCGCTAGATAAAAGGACCTGCCATAAATCTTTTCCTGAATATGGCAACACAGGGTACTTTCCAACTCTTCCTCAAACCCAAATTGCTTCTTCAGTTCTTCTTTAAACCTAGTGCGTACCTCTATGGAAGGCTCCATCATGGCTTTATAGGCTTCTTCATCTTCCATTCTCTCCCGGCCAATCACTAACCCTAATGCTGAGAGGGCACCGATGATGGCACCGCAGGTCTCTCCCTGGCGGGCAACTCCTCCAGAGAGCACAGTGGCTGCTTTGAATGATTCCTTATTGCCAATCCCAAATCCTTCTTGGAGGGCCCCTAAAACAGCTTGTGAGCAACCAGAGTGGAAGTCATTCTCAAGGGCTTTTCTCTTGACTCGCTGTATGCGCTCCTCGTTTGTCAGTGTATTACCCCCTTAGGTTTTTGGTAACTTAACCGATGGAGAAATAAACAATTATTTAATGCCGAAGGTCGGGCTCGAACCGACATGAAGGTTATCCTTCAACAGTTTTTGAGACTGTCGCGTCTGCCTATTCCGCCACTTCGGCGTGTCTTCTGGAGCGGAAGACGAGATTCGAACTCGCGACCTCCTCCTTGGCAAGGAGGCATTCTACCGCTGAACTACTTCCGCCCTTATTTTGGTGCCGAGGCCCAGAATCGAACTGGGGACACGCGGATTTTCAGTCCGCTGCTCTACCGACTGAGCTACCTCGGCACAGAGAATATTGTAGCTGGTAGCCGTTGGAGTGTCAAGTGACTCCTTGGCTGAAAGCCGAGAGACTTAATTTAGCTAGACGATAAAGGAAACCATGTTTTGAGCGATTTGACACCACCTATGGTAATTGGTAGAATATGTAGGTTTAGGAGGATAGAAATTTACGCTGTTATTGAAACTGGTGGTAAGCAGTATAAGGTAACCCCTGGTCAGGCCATAGATGTTGAGCGTCTTGATATTGCCGCAGGAAGCACCGTTGAGCTGGATAGGGTATTGCTTATTGCTGATGGTGATCGGGTAAGTGTAGGCACACCTATGGTTACTGGGGCAAAGGTGGTGGCTACGTCTCAAGGGGATGGTAAGGGCAAGAAGATTATTGTCTTTAAATATAAGCCAAAGGTGCGTTACCGTAAGAAGACAGGGCACCGTCAGCTTTATACCAGGCTGGTTATTGACAAAATAGTCGAGCCGAAAGCCATACCAAGTGAGCCGGCTAAGAAGATTCGACGACGTAAGAAAGAGGTGGTTTAAATGGCGCATAAAAAGGCTGGTGGCTCCAGCCGCTTAGGTCGTGATAGTAAGCCCAAGCAACTTGGGGTGAAGAGATACGCTGGTCAGAGGGTGAATGCCGGGACGATATTGGTTCGGCAGCGGGGCACCCGCATTCATCCAGGTAAGAATGTAGGCGTGGGCAAGGATTATACCCTTTTTGCCCTTATTGACGGCGTGGTTAAATTTGAGCCGACCAGCAATGATAGGAGGCAGGTTAGCGTTTACGCTAGCTAAAGGATATGAAGGATAAGATTCATCCTGAGTATTATACTGATGCCAAGGTAATTTGCTCCTGCGGCAATACCTTTATCACCGGCTCCACCAGAAAGGTACTAAAGGTTGAGTTGTGCAGTAAGTGCCACCCATTTTTCACCGGGGAACGCCGAATGATAGATACTGCCGGACGGGTGGAGCGGTTTAGGCGTCGCTACAAGTTGGAGGGTTAAATAAACATCTTCAGAAGGGCAGGAGCGGGCTGGTAAACCGCTCCTTTTTATTATTAATATGGTCAAGAGATTTTATTACGGGGGGCAGGCAGTCATTGAGGGGGTGATGATGCGGGGGCGGAAGACTAGGGTTACTGCCGTGCGTCGTCCCAGTGGTGGGTTGGCGTTAGATATTCAGCCGCTACCTACTATCTATAGTGGTCGGATGCGGAGAACCCCATTGATACGGGGCATCATTGTTTTGATTGAGGCGATGGTTTTAGGTATTAAAAGCCTGCTCTATTCAGCTAATGTGTCTCTGGAGGATGAAGAGGAGAAGATTTCCGGGGGGCTGGTTTGGGCTCTGGTGGTTGTTTCGCTGACCTTTGCCGTCGCCCTCTTCTTTATGGCACCCCTTTTTCTCACCAAGTTGTTTGACCCTTATATCAATTCATCCCTGGTATTTCACTTGATAGAAGGCTTTATCCGACTAGGCATCTTCATTGCTTATCTTAAGCTGATGACACTGGTGCCTGACATCAAGCGGGTATTTGCTTATCATGGTGCTGAGCATAAGACGGTAAATGCCTATGAAGCTGGGGTTCCTCTGGAGGTGGAGGCAGTCAGGGAATATGATACCACTCATGTCCGTTGTGGCACCAGCTTTTTGTTTGCGGTATTAATTATAGCCATCATAGTTTTTGCCTTGGTTGGTCGACCGGCAGTATGGTTGATGGTGTTGTCGCGTATTCTCCTCATCCCTGTGATTGCTGCCCTTGGTTATGAGTTTATATATTTTGGGGCTAACCACATTAAGAATGGTTTTGTCCGGGCTATACTAGCCCCTGGACTATGGCTACAGACGCTGACTACCCGGGAGCCGGATGATAGCCAGCTAGATGTCGCTATATCAGCATTGAGCAAGGTAGTTGAGATTGACCAGCTAAAGGAGACAGCTCAGGCTCCTTCTGGCTAGTCTCCTATATCTTTCTGGGTTAGCTGCTGAAAGAAGCAGGTCTTGTTACCAGTATGGCACACTGGGCCGGTAGCTTTCCCCTTGACCAGGATGGTATCGCCATCACAGTCCTTCCATACTGAGCGCACCTTGATGCGGTTGCCTGAGGTCTCTCCCTTGTGCCATAATTCCTGTCGGCTGCGACTGTAAAACCATACCTCGCCGCTGGACAGGGTTCGGCGCAGCGCTTCCTCATTCATGTAGCCCAGCATCAGCACCTCACCAGTATCGGCATCTTGAGCTATCGCCGGGATAAGCCCCTTTTCATTGAATTTTAGATTAGTAATCAACCTTACCCCCTGTATCCCCCTCTGCTTCAAAGAAGAGGGGGGAAGATTTTATAAAGAGGGGCTGACGCCCCTCTTAAACACCCCTATGAAAAAGCTGATATTTTCCGAGTGTGCGCCCGACTCCTAGCTTTTAACTTTCCGATCATCTACAAAGAGGTCATAGGATGTCGCTGTGCTTTGCAGGATTGCTTTTTCCCCAGCAACCTTAAAGTGCCTTGCTCCACCGCCTGTAAGGCTAGAACCCCAGGCATCTATGACTTTGCTATCAACAATGAGTTGCCCAGAGGCTACCCAATAGTTCCAGCTTACTTTACCAATATTTCCAGTGCAAGCGGAATTAGCTGGGAGAAGCAAGCAACTCCATCCGGATAATTAGCCATCCCCGAGATAGTAATGCCTTGGTCAGGTAGGTAGAACACGAAAGCATGGAAATTTGCCGAGTCGCCACTGTGCCCAATGGCCTCAATGCCGCCCGGGAACTCGGCTTTCATGAGTCCCAGACCGTAGCTGACCACCCAAGGACTCAGGGGATTACCCTCGGGCCAATCTACAAACGTCTGCATCACGTCCAGAGTTTCGGCATTCCGGAACAATTCGCCGGCAAACATTGCTTTCAGGAATCGGTTGA
>Ga0209978_10001031_pt1 | contig 11323 bp, 14 predicted proteins | sample BentaG_FD_182805 | JGI IMG/M metagenome (GOLD analysis project Ga0209978, IMG submission 182805) | Deep subsurface microbial communities from South Atlantic Ocean to uncover new lineages of life (NeLLi) - Benguela_00093 metaG (SPAdes)... | ecosystem: Environmental > Aquatic > Marine > Oceanic >...
TCATCCACGGGAATATACTTTATACAGAAAGCTGCATTTAAAGGAGAGTTACCAAATTGCAGTTCAGCGGCAAGGCTGAGATTCTAAGGGGCTCATTTATTTTCTCCAGCTTGAATGATGACGAACTCGGCGAACTGGCTGACCTTGCCATCGAGCGTAGTTTTGTGCCAAACGAGTTCATCTTCTGGGATGGAGATGCCCCTGAATGGTTCTACATCGTTGCCGAGGGCAAAGTGAAGGTTCTTAAACATTCCTCTTTAGGGAGGGAATTTATTATCGCCTTTTTCGGCCCCGGTGAAATGTTTGGCGAGGTGGCTGTTTTCGAGAATAAGCCCTATCCCGCTTCAGCTCAAGCCGTAGCTAAAACCAAAGTAGTGGGAATTAAGAGAGAGAACTTCCTGTCTTTTCTAGCCAATCGCCCTCAGGTAGCCCTGAGGATTATTAATGTCCTGGGGGGGCGGCTCAGGGATGCCCAGGGTCGCCTTAGAGACCTTGCCGGGGAGAGAGTTGAGCAGCGCCTGGCCAGTGTACTGCTTATGCTTTCGGCAAAGCTTGGTCTTACCCTTCCCTTTACCCGACAGAACATCGCTGACATGGTGGGAACCACTACCGAGACGGCGATACGGGTTATGAGTCGCCTGAAGGAGAGGGGGATTATTCGTTCCGTTCGCGGTAAAGTGATTATCCTCGATAAAGAGAAACTCAGGCTGCTGAGTGAAGGGCCACCACGCATATAAACGACAAGGCTAGCCGACTTAAAGCGCTCTTCGCAGCAGCTATAAAATATGAGATAATAGGACCCTAAGACCGATGCCTATAAGGATTATCCCACCAATAGCTTCAGCTCGCTTCCCAACTAATTTGCCTACCTTCCTCCCCAATAGAAAACCAATCGCTGTAACCACAAAAGCTACCACTCCAATAGTTGAGCTAGCTAGTACGATGTTTACTTCCAAGAAGGCAAAACTTAACCCAACTGCCAAAGCATCTATACTTGTCGCCACCGATAGTGTAAGAAGCAGAAAGCCCTTAGTAATATCAGTAATTTCACTGTGATCACTTTTTAAACGAAATGATTCCCAGACCATCCTACCTCCCACGACTACCAGTAAAAGAAAAGCCACCCAGTGGTCATACTCCGCCATCAGATCTACAACAGTTCGTCCTACCAGCCATCCAAGGACTGGCAGTAGAGCCTGAAATAGCCCAAAAGCTAACGAAGTGCGAAATACTTTGAAGAAGTTAAGAGTCTTAATGGCAATACTACCACTGAGAGCTACAGCAAAACAGTCTGCAGACAAGCCAATAGCTATGACGAAAACGGAGAGAAAGCTCATACTAGCCACTGCCTAAGTATGGCATAATGAGATAGGAGTTTCAAAATAGATGAGTAAAACAAAGTGAGAGTATTCCTAATTCTATTCAACGGGGACACAACTTTGACACTCTATATGATTCAAATCATAGTAAGCGATGCCAATAAGTTGTACTATTGTTGTAGAAGCTAAAAACTCAAACATCGGCCGCTAGAGGAGGTGAGAGGAATGACTATAAAATGTCCAGGTCAGGATTTCAGGAATCTGCGGGTGTCACTACACAAATGCCCGAATTGTGGCGCTGAGGTCGAAATCTTTTCCGACGAAATAAGAGTGAAGTGCCAGAAGTGTGGTGAGATGGTTTATCGGGAGAAGATACCTTCCTGCATTGACTGGTGCGCTTCGGCCCGTCAATGCCTGGGGGAGGAGAGGTGGAAGGAGTTGAGAGGGAAGGACTAGCCGGGCTTATCTTCTCAAGAACCATAGGAGGTAAAGCAATGACAACAAAGACTTTGAGACAAATCATAAAAATCAATGAGGAGAAATGCAACGGCTGTGGACTCTGCGTTCCGGCCTGTGTTGAGGGTGCCCTCCAGATTATTGATGGCAAGGCAAAACTGATTAGCGAGATATATTGTGATGGCCTGGGTGCCTGTCTCGGAGAATGCCCTCAAGGAGCTATTACCATTGAGGAAAGAGCAGCCGAGGAATTCAACGAGGAGGCAACAAAGCTCCACCTGGAACAAAAGGAGCATACTAGAGACGAGCTTCCCTGTGGTTGTCCCTCGGCTACGGTTACTCAGTTTGAGAGCCGAGAGGCAACCGGAGTAGCCCCAAGCACTACAACCCACCAGCCGTCAACGCTCAGCCAGTGGCCGGTTCAGCTTACCCTTGTACCGCCAACAGCACCCTTCCTTCAGAGAACCGACCTGGTGCTGGCTGCCGACTGTGTTCCCTTTGCTTACGCTGGATTTCATCAGGACTTCTTGAGGAACCACAGCCTGTTAGTCGCCTGTCCCAAACTGGATGACTTCCAGGCCCACCTGAAGAAGTTGACCGATATCTTGAGCCATTCATCGGTGAAGAGCCTGACGGTAGTGCACATGGAGGTGCCCTGCTGCTTCGGTATTGTGCATATGGCCCGGCAGGCAATACAATTAAGCGGCAAAGATATTCCCTTCAAGGAAGTAACTGTTAGCATTAATGGTGACCTGAAGTCCTAATTCCGACCAAAAAGGAGGAGCGGAAGATAATGGATGCTGAACTTGAAGAGAAGGTAGTATCGTCCTTGGTGGACAACCAGTTACCTTGTGCCGTCGCCTTTAAGATTGCCAAGGAATTAAAGGTAAGCCTGCGGGAAGTTGGGGAAACAGCAGATAAGCTTGGAACAAGGATTGTTAACTGCCAGCTGGGTTGTTTTTAAAAACATTGTGATAACTTGACATGGTTAACAAGAAGTAATTCCAATAAAAAACAACGGCTAGATTTTATGCCCAAAATATTTGAAAAGTTAGACAACAAAAAGAATAAAGATCTGAGGGTATTAGCTAACTTTGTTTCTATCTTCTGCCGGGAAAATCATCCAGCAAAAGCCAAAGATACCTTCCCCATCAAAGATGACAGGTTACGCCACACTCTGGATAGCAAAAACTTGCTATTATGCGGGGATTGCAGTAAACTGTTGAACCATGGCATAGCCAAGCTGCTTTTGTGCCCCTATGACCCTAAGCCAATGTGCAAGAAATGTGAGACACACTGTTATGCGCCAGGCTACAGGGAGAGGATTCGGGAGGTTATGAGATTTTCCGGTATGTACCTCATTAAACACGGTCGGATAGATTTAATGATTCATTACCTGTTTTGAGAACGGAGTCCTGGAGGTTAGCCTTCCCAAAGCCGCTGAGATTAAACCAAAGAAGATTTCAGTCTCGGCTAAGAAGAAGGAGAAAGCCAGTAAGTAGCCTGTTGAGTCTCTGTTGTCCCACTTCCCAGCCTTATCGTCGAAGAGATTCGCCTGTCAGGAGGAAATCGGTAATGGTAACTGAACAGGATAAAACCCTAGAAGCACTTCAAATTGCTATCCAGATGGAAATTGATGGCAAGGAATACTATCTGAAAGCTAGCCAGGAAAGTAATAATGAGCTAGGTAAGAAGCTGCTGGAGTCGCTAGCCACAGAAGAAGACACTCACCGGCAGAAGTTTGAGGAAATATATAATGCTATCCGAAATAAAAAGGCTTGGCCAGCGACTGATTTTCGGCCTGATGGGGGCAAAAGACTGAGAACCATATTCGCCAGGGCGACTGAAGAGATGGGCTCTAATATAAAGGCTCTTGCTACTGAGCTTGATGCTATACAAACAGCCATGGACATGGAAAACAAGACCTGTGACTTCTATAAAAGCCAGGGGGTAAATGCTACCTATGATACTGAGAAAGGCTTCTATGAGACCTTGGCTGCCGAAGAGAGGGGACACCAGCTAATTCTGCTTGACTACTACGAATATCTCAAAGACCCGGCAGGGTGGTTTGTCAAAAAGGAGCACCCCTCTCTGGATGGTGGCTGAACAGGCAATAGACATGTTAAAGCCAATGAAAAGGAGCTTACGTAAAGAAAACCAACGGGAGGCTAATAATGAATCTTAAGGCTCTATTTTATTTGAGTTATGGCCTATACTTAGTGGGTTCGGGAAAGGAAGACAGGCTCAATGGGCAGATTGCAAATACGGTGTTCCAAGTTACCTCAGTGCCAGCGAATTTTGCCGTGGCTATTAACAAGAAAAATTATACTCATGAATTAATTACTAATAGTAAGGTCCTAACGATCTCAGTCCTTTCTCGAGATACGCCGCTAAATTTCGTTGGTAACTTTGGTTTTAAGTCGGGAAGAGACATAGATAAGCTCCGCGGCGTCAACTATAAACTCGGAGAAACTGGAGCCCCCATAGTGCTCGATAACACTTTGGCTTACATAGAGGGCAAAATAATTAATCAATTAGATGCGGGGACGCACACCCTCTTTTTGACACAACTTGTAGATTCAGTAATTATCAGGGACGGTGAGCCTATGACCTATGCCTACTACCGTAATATTAAGCGGGGCACCACTCCCAAGACTGCCCCCAGCTATATTGAGGAGGAGAAAGAGGCTCCCAAGGCAGCAAAATATAGGTGCAAGATTTGTGGTTATGTCTATGACCCAGAACTAGGCGACCCCGATGGCAGCATAAAACCAGGGACACCATTTGAGGAAATACCTGATGACTGGGTGTGTCCTGTCTGCGGGGCAGCCAAGAGTGAGTTTGAAAGGATGGAGTGAGATGAAACCAAGGGAAATAAGACCTAAAGTCTACTGGGTAGGAGCTATTGACTGGGACAGGCGGTTATTTGATGCCCTCATACCGCTTCCTGATGGCACAAGTTATAACTCATATTTAATCAAGGGTAGTGAGAAGACGGCTCTTATTGATACCGTAGACCCTACTATGCAGGACGTGCTGATAAATCACCTGAACCAGCTTGGGATTGAGAACATAGATTATGTGGTTGCCAATCACGCTGAGCAGGACCATTCCGGCGCTATACCCCAGGTCCTGGAAAGATACCCCGAGGCAAAGGTCGTGGTCACGCCTAGATGTAAAGGTATGCTCATAGACCTGCTCATGATTCCAGAAGAGAAGTTTGTAACGGTCAATGATAAAGAGACCATTTCGCTGGGAGATAAAACCCTGGAGTTTATCCATGCCCCCTGGGTTCACTGGCCGGAGACGATGCTTACCTATTTGAGAGAAGGCAAAATACTGTTCCCCTGCGATTTCTTCGGCTCGCATCTAGCTACCACTGACTTGTATGTAACTGATGAAGGGCAGGTCTATGAAGCAGCTAAGAGGTATTATGCCGAAATCATGATGCCCTTCCGAACCACTATCCAGAAGAACCTGGAGAAGGTAAATGACTATACGATTGAGCTCATCGCTCCCAGCCATGGTCCTATGTATGACAGACCAGAGTTCATCCTGAAGGCGTATCGTAGCTGGGTCTTCGACGAGCCCAAAAACATTGTGGTATTACCCTATATCTCGATGCATGGCAGCACATACAAGATGGTGGAATACCTTGTCGAAGCTTTAGTCCAAAGAGGCGTGACGGTGAAACAATTCGACCTCGCCGTAACTGACATCGGAAAACTGGCAATGGCCTTGGTGGATGCGGCGACAGTTGTTATCGGGACGCCCACTGTTCTCGTCGGTCCGCACCCAAATGTTGCCTATGCCACCATCTTAGCGAATGCCCTGAGACCCAAACTGAGGTTTGTCTCTATCATTGGCTCCTATGGCTGGGGAGGTAAAGCGGTGGAACAACTCGCCGCAATGATTCCCAACCTGAAGGTAGAAATACTGGAGCCAGTGCTCTGCAAAGGATTCCCAAAGGAAACGGACTTCAAGGCACTGGATAATCTGGCTGACACCATTGCACAAAAGCACAAAGAGCACCACTTCGTTCAGCAATAGCTTGGCCAAAAATAAAGGAGGTAGAAAACATGACAGTACAAAAGCAGGTTTACAGGTGCAATGTTTGTGGCAATATTGTTGAAGTCTTGCATACCGGAAAGGGAGAACTGGTCTGTTGCGGGCAGCCGATGGAGTTGCTCCAGGAGAAAACAGCCGATGTTGGTCTGGAAAAGCATGTGCCCGTTGTAGAAACAACCGATAGAGGGATGAAAGTCAAGGTTGGCGATATTCCCCATCCCATGGAGGAAAAGCACTATATAGAGTGGATAGAGGTAATTACTGACGGGGGGAGTTGCCGGCAGTTTCTCAAGCCAGGAGGTAAGCCAGAGGCAGAGTTTGAAATCGGACCAAAAAAGGTAACCGCCAGAGAGTATTGCAATATCCACGGTTTGTGGAAATCTAGCTAAGAGGCTTATGCTTCTACTGGAAATGGATAGTCTACATAATTAAGACATACTTCAGACAAAAAGAATAATTACGGAGGAACTAATGGACAAAGATAAAATCATTGCTTTATTAAACCAGGACCTCGAGGGGGAGCATGGTGCTATCATTCAGTATCTGACCCATGCCTACGCTATGGGCGAAGGTGAGATGGCTTGTGAGATTGAGGCAATCGCCCGAGAGGAAATGCGCCATCTGGACTGGCTGGCTGAGACCATAGTCAAACTGGGTGGCGTCCCCAGCTTAGAGCGAGGGAGCGTGCGAATGGATGGCGAGTCAGTAGTTGATTGGATGAGGAATGATGTGCTGCTGGAAGAGGATGGTATGAACCTATATAGGGAGCACATTAAGGCTATTGACGATGCTAAGATACAGCGGTTATTACACCGTATTCTATCTGACGAAGAATCACACCACGGTGATTTTGAGCACTTTGTAGAGAAGGCGCGGAAGGAAGGAGCCAGGGATGTGAGAGGTAGTCGTACGGACAGGGTTATCCAGACTCTCAACTGGGGCATCGAGCATGAGTATACTGTTATTCTTCAATATATGTTCCAATCATATATGACAACTAATGAAGAGGCTAAAAAGGAGCTAGAAGACCAAGCGATTAACGAGATGCAGCATCTGGGCTGGCTAGCCGAAAAGATAGTTGATATTAGCGGCAATCCAAGAATTGAGCACACCGAGGTTGACCGGTCAACTAGGACTGCTGAGATGCTCCGAGCCGACATCAAAATTGAGCAGGAGGTGGCAGCAGCATATGACCACGCCGCCAAGGAGACTGAGGACCCTGACCTGAAAGAGCTTCTCCTACGCATAAGAGACCATGAAATATATCATACCGAGGTCTTCAGCGACCTGCTAAAGGAAGAGGAGCAGCAGGGTTAAAAAGGAATCAGGATATGTCGCATTTATCGCTGCCTTTTGAGTCGAGATATTGGCCTTTGAAGAAGGTTTTCGATATCTACGGGAGGTCTATAAGAGAGCCAGAGGAATTCTGGGCAGAGCAAGCTCGCCAGCTACACTGGTTCAGAACCTGGGACAAGGTGCTACAGTGGGAGCCGCCTTTTGCTCGGTGGTTTGTCGGTGGGCAACTTAATGCTTCATATATATGTGTGGATCAGCATGTCAAGACCTGGCGTAGAAGCAAGGTAGCCATATACTGGGAAGGTGAACCAGGCGATGGCAGGGTCCTCAGCTATTCAACTCTGTACGCTGAGGTCAACAAGTTTGCTTCCATCCTGAGAAGTGCCGGGGTGACAAAAGGGGATAGGATAGCCCTATACCTTCCTATGATACCTGAGCTCCCCATATTTATGCTTGCCTGTGCTAGGCTCGGTGCTATACACACCGTCATTTTTTCAGGTTTCAGTGCTCAGGCTCTGGCCGATAGGCTCAATGACATAGAAGCCAAATTGCTGGTAACCGCCGACGGGGGATTCAGGAGAGGAAAGATCGTGCCACTCAAGGAGATAGCGGACAATGCTGTTGCCGTGACCCCTTCAGTGGAAAAGACTATCGTAGTAAGAAGAACAGGCAAGCCTGTGGCTATGACTGAGTCGAGGGACTTCTGGCTTCATGACCTGCTGGAAACGGCAGAAACCTGGGTTGAACCTGTGCCAGTGGAGTCGAACCACCCGCTCTACATACTCTACACATCAGGTACCACAGGTAAGCCTAAGGGGATAGTTCATAGCACTGGAGGTTACCTCGTCCAAAACTACTGCGCCTACAAATGGGTCTTCGACCTGAAAGAAGAATCGGTCTATTGGTGTACCGCCGATGTGGGTTGGGTTACCGGGCATAGCTCAATAGTCTATGCCCCTCTAGCACACGGTGCCGCCATAGTTCTTTATGAAGGGGCACCAGATTATCCCACGCTTGACCGGTGGTGGAACATAATCGAGAAATATGGGGTTACTATATTCTATACCTCCCCCACCGCCATAAGAATGTTCATGAGATATGGCGAGGATTGGCTCAGGAAGCATGACCTGAGCAGCCTGGAGCTACTGGGGAGTGTCGGTGAGTCCATTAACCCAGAAGCCTGGCTATGGTATTACCAGCATATAGGGGGTGAGAGGTGCCCCATAGTTGATACCTGGTGGCAGACTGAAACTGGTGGCATTATGATATCGCCCACCCCTGGGATAGGTTGCGTGCCGTTGAAGCCTGGCTCAGCAACACTGCCCCTGCCGGGAATAGATGCTGCTGTGGTCAACGAAAGTGGTGAACCGGTTGCCCCCGAAGAGCGAGGACTCTTGGTGATAAGGAAACCGTGGCCAGGGATGCTGCTTGGCATCTACGGCAACCCGGAGCGGTACAAAGAGGCTTATTGGTCAAGATTTCCAGGCATGTTCTACACAGGCGACTACGCAGTAAAGGACAGAGATGGATACTTCTGGATTCTGGGGAGGGCTGATGAGGTGCTTAAGATTGCCGGGCACAGGATTGGTACGGCTGAGCTAGAGGATGCCGCAGTCTCCCACCCTCGGATTGCCGAGGCTGCAGTGGTGAGCAAGCCAGACCCGGTGAAAGGTGAGAGCATCATAGTTTTTGTCATACCTAGAGAGGGAAGCACTCCTTCGGTGAGCCTGAAGAAGGAGCTGACTGACCACATGCGGCGCATGGTAGGACCAATAGCCACCCCTGATGAGATATATTTCGTGTCCAAGCTTCCCAAGACGAGGAGTGGCAAAATAATGCGACGAGTGCTGAGGGCGGTAGCTAGCAATTTACCGATTGGCGATGTAACCACTTTAGAGGATGAAGCTTCCGTGGAGGAAGTAGTCAGAGCTTACCAGGAACTTAAGAAAGCGGAGGAGACGGAGTAGGGGACATCAAAGGTCAACATTTACCTTGGTGAATTCAAAAAGGAGGTATTTTTAAGTGTCTATTTCCTTTTCTGGCAGCGAACTTATCAACATAGCCATTGGTATCGAGAGGAGGGGAATTGCCTTTTACGATATCATGACCAGGTCAACCGGGAATGCCATAGCTCGTGATGTCTTTCAGTATCTAGCCGACATGGAACGACAGCATGCTCAGATTTTCCAGGGCATGCTCAGCGAAGCCGATAAATACCAAATTCCAGAGACCTATGCCGGGGAATATGCTGCTTATCTTCAGGCACTGGTTGACAGTGCTGTTTTCACTGATGACTTTGTCACTAGCGAGATGGCAACCAAAACGAATAGTGATATTGAGGCTATGGAACTGGCTATAGGTGCTGAAAAGGACTCCATACTATTTTATTACGAGATGAAAGACATAATGCCCCAGCGAGCACAGCCGACGGTAAATAAGATAATAGCTGAGGAAAAATCGCACCTGAGGCAACTCTCCGAGCTAAAGAAGAAGCTAGCGGCCCTTTAATGGTCAGCTAACAAATCGAACCTATCAGGCTAGAAGCAAAGATAGTGAAGCAATACGGCACTATTGCTTTAGTTGGAGTATCGCCCAACCCAAGGCGAGCCAGCTACAAAGTAGCCGACTATCTTACTAGGCAAGGTTACCACACTGCAAACCATACTAAGAAGAACGAGCGTGTCAGGATCGAATATATTCTGTGTTGATTGCCTAACTAATCCCAATAAGGGGGTGATGGATGGAAACTTTTCGTGGTAAGGCACACCTACCTGCAGCTGATAAGGAATGGATTGTGGAACTGGAGATTGATTGGGGAAAGAGCGAGGTTAATGTTCATATTGATGAAGCTCCCAGCGACGTGTCCGATTGGCCTGGTCTGGTCGTGCAAACCTTTGGTATGGAAGAGATAGTATTCAGGACTAAGGGCATACCGCCGTTGTTTACCCACTGGTGGCATTTTGTCCGCAGCGGTAGTGGCGACCTCTGGGGTATTATCTTAGGACTACCTGATGTGGAAGGCCTATGGAGAACCTGTATGGTGTCACTAGAGAAAATTAAGTAGTAGCACATTTCTACAGCCCTTTTAATGTACCTTGAGTAAACATTTAGCGATTGATAAGTTTATCTACGCCTGAGACGCATTGCACAAGATAGCGCTTTGTTCAATTTGATAAACAAACTTGATTAATATTCCCCTGCCTTACGCAAGCAGTATTATCTCCCGCACGGTTAACCGATGTGTTATAATTAAGGTCAATATGTGGTTCAAATTCTAGCTAGGGGCGATTCTTGCTGGTCGAATTTGCCATGCAGGAATGCTGGGGAAATAACAAATAGTCTTGAACCATATAACCGATTTGCTATGCGGCAAGACCGGCGCTGCCATCCTTCTTGGCGGAATGTGTCCTTGCGACGATGGTTGTCACTGTTATCTCATTGCAAAAAACATAGTTAATTGCTACAATTATCTTGACGAGAGCTAGGGCTAAATAGTGAGACTAAAGGCAAGCTCAAAAGTTCTGCCTATTGTAACCCCAGCTCCAGGGAAGCTCATCAAGGCAGTCATTTATAATATTGCCTCTTCCCTGTGATTCAAGCGCACTCACCGTTTGGTTAAGAACTCAGAAATCTAAAAGATGAAGAACTCTATGCCGAACAAGCTCACTGCTATTATTACCGCCACTAACCAAACCTTTTTATCCCAGTTAAAAACCTTGGCTCCATCTAACGGACCAAATGGAATCAGGTTAAACATGGCCAACCAAGTGTTGATTAGCGCTCCTAGGGAAAAAGCGAGAGACGGGTAAAGGGCATTTAGTAAGATAAAAACTATTGTCAGGCAGATGTTCATTGATGGTCCGGCTATGGAGATGATACCAAGCCTTTGTTTGGTTAAGGTAGGTCTTCCCCAGAGGTCGGCTCCAGGATGAACCATAACTGCACCGGGAGCAGCGAATACAAAGCCAAAGAGTGAGCAGATGATAGCCAGTACCAAGCCTGTAGCCCACATCTTATACTCGGCGTAGCAACCAAACTTTCTGGCAACAAAGCGGTGCCCTAGCTCGTGAAGAATAAAGCCCACGGAAACTCCAACCAGGGCAAAGAGAAACATGCTAATTAGCTTGCCTGGTTCAAAAATGGCGCGGAAACCACCAGCAAAAGCGATGCCAAAGGCTAGGGCG
>Ga0209978_10001032_pt1 | contig 11322 bp, 8 predicted proteins | sample BentaG_FD_182805 | JGI IMG/M metagenome (GOLD analysis project Ga0209978, IMG submission 182805) | Deep subsurface microbial communities from South Atlantic Ocean to uncover new lineages of life (NeLLi) - Benguela_00093 metaG (SPAdes)... | ecosystem: Environmental > Aquatic > Marine > Oceanic >...
TGATGATTTCTGCAGTGATATCAATCGTCGGATTGAAATAGACAGTTCCACTATTAGCCAGATCTAAAATTATATCCAAGTTCCTTTCTTTCCCTATCTGTTCAATGATTGGAAGCACTTCACTCTGGACCCTGTTGAATAGCCTGAACCGCAGCTCCTGCAGCTCCCTTAGAGAATCTTCTGCAAATCGTTTCCTCTCTGTGCGTTTCCTCTCCAAATCAGAGTTTAGCTGAATAATAGATTCCTGAGTCAGGGTAAGCCTTTGGGTATTGAGTTTCGTCTCTAACTGGCGCATCTCTTCATCCAGCTTAGCTAACTTAGTCTGATTGCTTTTATCTTTTTCTTGCAGTTGATTCATAACTGCTTTTCCTTCAATCGAATTTTGCAGTACTTCATTTGAATTAATGATACCAATCTTAATTGCTTCCTGAGCAGAGCCTGAAGAAACCAGAAATGTAACGAAAAGAGCAAGTGAAAGAATTTTTCCTGTGGTTCTCCTCATCTTTTGCCTCCTTAATTTGAATCGTAAAATGTTTTTTTTACCCCTTAAAAAGTTGTTCCAATCGCAAAACGAAAGGCGAAACTGGAATCATCGAATCTTATCTTGCGGTTATTATAAGCAAAAATGAGTCTGAAAGGAATTCGCAGGGCAGGAACAAATATTCTAAACTCCAGTCCTGTGGAATAATACATATTCTTAAAACTCATTTTCTGATTTCGAGCAAGAGAATCTCCTATATCATAAAAGAAAATAGCATACAAGGGACCACCAATTGGAATGATGTATTCTGCATTGAACACAAGAGAGCTCTCTCCTCCGATATTCCGCCCCAACTCATCGCGAGGTCCTATGGAATAAATTTCATAACCCCTGACAGACCTCTCTCCTCCGAGAAAGAATTTTTCCCAGATAGGAATATCTGACCCTCTGAAAGGCCTAATAAATTGATACTCTAAATGAAACCCAACCACATGGTTCAGGACTAATGGATGGAAGAAGCTCCACTCAAAGCGAGGCTTGACAAGGCTTATATCTCCTCCCAAAAAACCGCCTGAGAACTTGCATGAAGCCAAATATAAGGTGCCTCTTGTGGGTGTTAATGGACTGTCTATAGTGGAACGATATATGGTGGGGATTATACTGCTTACGCCATAACGCCTACCCGCCCACATGGAGTAGTAATATAAAGGATCTGAAAGATTGAATTCATCCTCAGTCTGACCAGGGACATCTATATCTATGTATTCATAGGAATAAGTAAAATTTGATCTCCAATATCCCTTTATCCTGGCTCCGACTATAAAATCAATTCCCTTTCCTTTTCGATCAAAAAGACCAGGAAAAACAATAAACCGATTATAAATGTTGAACCCTAAGCTCATGGGCAAATCAAGAAAATAAGGTTCAGAAAAGCCAAACATATAATTTCTAATTCTTTTTCCATGTTGGACCATAAATTCTAATTTCTCTCCAGCCCCTAAGAAATTCACTGTAGAGTACGATAAAGAAACAAAAGTGCCTTCATAGCCACTATAGCCTGCCGTAAACTGGATGTTGTTTCTTTGAAGCTCCCTAACACGCAGGGTGACATCCATTAGATTAGGATCTTCAGGATTAGGCTTTACTTCCGGCTCACCTTCCAACTCAACAAGTCCAAGCTGCTTCATCCTTAAAATGCTGTTTTTGAACAAAGCTAAGCTGAACCTATCCCCCTCTCTGAGGAGCATTTCACGCCTGATGACTTTATCTTTAGTATATGTATTGCCTCTGAATTCAAGCCTGTTTAAATAGGCCACATCTCCTTCATAGATGTTGAAAGTCACCATAACACGTTTTCGCTTTGGATCCAGACTTTCTACAGGAAATATCTGAGCATGAAGGTAGCCAATGTCTAGATAAACCTCTCTTATATCTTCAATACTCTTTTCTCTTATTTTGGTGCTATAAATATCACCTTTTTTAAATTTGATAAGGTTGCGTAAATACTTAGTGGAAATAATCTTATTACCTTCGATCTTAACCTCGCCCACAGTATATAGGTAGCCAGCATTGACAGGAATAATGATCTGCTTCATCTTCTGCTTTTTAAAAAAAATAGATCTTTTTGTGATTTCTACTATCTTCGGCTCGCCAATTGTGGCTTCCATGTATCCGTGTTCCCGGTACTTCTCCTTAATGCTTGCTAAATCTTCATTGATTTTGTTCTGCTTAAAGACATCCTTCCCCGATATCCAGCCAATAATTCCATGCTTCTTGTTTTCCTTCATCGCTCCTCTTAGAACACTCTCAAGTAACTTTGGCTTTCCTTCGAATACAATATCACCAACCCTAATTTTTGGCCCTTCATTGATATCAAACAAGACCTCTAACTCATTCTTCCCTTTTTTATCGATTTTAACCTTAACCTTGGCAGCATGAAGGCCTTTCTCCAGGAGCAAGTCTTCGATTGTCTTCTGGATTCTCTGGATTTTATAAGGACTGTAATAAGAATAAGGAAGGATGTATTCATCTTTCTCTTTTAACTTATTGACAATATCATCTTCCTTCAGCTTCTTTCCTGTCTTATAGATGATATTCTTGATGACAGGATTCTCCTCCACAATGATTTTTACAATCTTCCCTCTTGTCCCTTCTTCTTTTTCAATTCTGATATTAGAAAAAAATCCTGTTGACCATAAAATTCTAAAATCTCTTCTTAACAATACCTCGCTGTAGTCGCCCCCTTCTCTTGAAGAAAGATAATAAAGAACTGTCTCTTTTGTGACGCGTTCGTTGCCGATGACTTCAATCTTCTCTACCGTCTCCTGCCCGAAGAGAAATAGAGGAAGACAAGAGAGAAGTAAAGCTAAAATAATCTTTTTCATTTCTCTTTCCTTATACCATATTAGTCTTTTTTTTTCAAAAATATCCACTAACTCATGTGTCCATCCTATCAGGGGGTCAGTAACTCTACAACTCAGTTAACTCCGTTTATTTTATTATAAACTAGAATATCCAGGAATCTTGTTTTAAATCTATAGCATTTCTAATGTGTTACAAAATGGTCTCTTCCATTTCCATTTACTGTTTTGCTCTTTACCACTTTTGGTTTTCTTTTCACTACTATAATTATAACTTTATTGAGGAGATAAAAGTTTCAACTCTTTGCCTTCCATCAGGTAAACCTTATTGCAAAATTGAGCAACCTTTTCATTATGCGTAACAACAATAGAGGACAATCCTTTTTTCTGGTGCAGCTCTTGAATGAGCTCCAGTATCATCTGTCCTGTTTTCCAATCCATGTTTCCTGTAGGCTCATCTGCTAAAAGCAATTTGGGCTCGTTGATCAAAGCCCTAGCAATTGCCACTCTCTGCTGCTCTCCTCCTGAAAGCTTTGCTGGTCTTATATGAGCCTTTTCTTCTAAAGAAACTTCCTTGAGGATTTCATGAGCTTTCTCCTGAGCCTCTTTCCTCTCCATTCCTCTTATTAAAAGAGGGAAGGCAACATTTTCTTGAGCGGTGAATTCAGGCAAAAGGTGGTAAAACTGAAAAACAAAGCCAATTTTCCTGTTTCTTATCTTCGCCAACTCTTTTTCACTCTGAGAGAGGATATCTTCTCCGTCGAAAAGGATTTTCCCTTCGGTCGGCTTATCCAGAGATCCCAGTAAATTAAGGAAGGTTGTCTTTCCGACTCCAGAAACTCCCATTATAGCCACAAGATCGCCATCAAGGAGATCAAAATTTACTCCTTCAAAAACACGTAAAACTCCCTTAGGCAACGGATACTCTTTGCCAAGATTTAAAGTTTTAATCACACTATTCATATTTTAAAGCAATAACCGGGTCGACTTTTGATGCTCGATGCGAGGGGAAAAGAGTTGAGAGAAAACTGATTAAAAGAGCAATTCCTACAATCAAAATTAAATCAAAAAGTTTAATATGAAAAGGGACGAAAGAGATTTGGTAGATATCTACGGGTACCTTGATAAGCTCAAAGGTATTTGCAAGCAAGCACCAAAACAACCCCAGGACGACACCTGTAGCTGTCCCTATGATTCCAATTACTGTTCCTTGAAGGAAAAATATTTTCTTTATATTTTGAGAAGTGGCACCCATGGCCATGAGAATGCCTATGTCTCTTGTCTTCTCCATGACCATCAAGATAAGAGTGGCGATAATGTTCAAGGCGGCGACAAAAACAATGAGGGCAATGGTGAGAAACATGATATTTTTCTCAAGTTTCAATGCAGAGAAGAGGGGTTTATTCAACTCCATCCAAGTCATCACATACGCCAGGGGAGGCATAATCTCCCTAATCTTATTTCCTATTTTTGAAGCTTGAAAAATATTATCTATTTTGATTTGAATGTAACTTATTCTCTCTTCAAGACCAATAAATTTTTGCGCCAATTCAAGCCGAACGAGAGCTGTAGATGAATCAAACTCATACAACCCTGTGCTGAAAATGCCTATCACCTCAAATCTCTTTCTCTTTGGAATAGGGCCAATCGGTGATAAACGGGAAGATGAAGTAAACACGGTCACCACATCTCCAACTCCTGCCCCTATGCTGGCGGCTATTTCACGACCGAGAAGCATGCCCTCCCTTTTAGAGTCAGGAGCAGAAATACGTCCCCTTTCTAATTTTTGAAGCCATCGAGAGTATTTTTTCTCTAAATCAAAATCAATACCTTTAAGCATGGCCCCTGAATTCCCAGAAGGGCCGCTTAAGAGCACAGTATCATGAACAACAGGAGAAACAGATTTTACCCCTTTGAGACTCTTTATTTTCGATATGAGCTGTGGATAGCCTTCCAACCCTTCCCTGGTGAGATCAGAAACTATGAGGTGAGAGGTGGACCCAAGGATTTTATCCCGAACATCCTCCTGAAAACCAGTAATAAGAGCTATGGCTATGATAAGAGCCATCACTCCGATAGTAATGCCCAGAATAGAGATAACAGTGATAACAGAGATAAAAGATTGCTTCCTCTTTGCAGTCAGGTATCGCTTGGCAATGAACAACTCATAGTTCATGGTAAAAACTCAAATTCACTAAAAACCGCTTACTAAATTATTGGCATTGTCCCAAAGTGACAGGACAAAGTAAAGTACATTTCCAATTACCATTGTTATTGCGAGGAGCGAATAATATTCCTCTCATGTCATTGCGAGCCCCGAAGGGGCGAAGCAATCTCATAAAAAAAGCTGTAGGGGGTTTGATTCATCAAATCCACCTTTAATAATGAGATTGCCACGCTACGCTCGCAATGACAGCAACCGGATGAGATTGCCACGCTCCCTACGGTCGCTTGCAATGACATTTAATCCCGTCACTTTGGGACAAGCTCAAATTATTAGTTACTTTTTTGGACGAAGAAGAGGAAAAAGGATAACATCCCTTATGGATTTTCTGTTGGCAAAAATCATCACCAAGCGATCAATCCCAATCCCTTCGCCTCCTGTGGGAGGAAGCCCGTATTCTAAAGCATTAATATAATCCGTATCAATCCAGTGGGCATCCTCGTCTCCTTTTTTTCTCGCTTCTGCTTGTTGTTCAAACCTCCTTCTCTGTTCTGCAGGATCCGATAATTCGCTAAAGGCATTAGCAACTTCTATGCCTCCCATGACGAGTTCGAAGCGCTCTACTTCCTCTGGATTTTCTTTCAAGGCCTTAGCCAGAGGAGAGACTTCTTTAGGAAAATCCATCACAAAAGTCGGTTGAATAAGATTCTGTTTGACATATTTATCAAAAATTATATCCAATGCTTTTCCATAAGAAAGTGCCTTTTTACCGGGAACTAAAGTCGAAGCAAACTCTATTGTACCGGCCTTGTCATCGAAACGATCAGGAGCGAGGCCACTGTAGGAAACCAATGCTTCTTTAAACTTCATCCTTTTCCAGGGCCTTTTCAAAGAAATCTTGTTTTCCAAGAAAGCAATCTCTTCTGTTCCCAGAAGAGAGAGACTCAGGTCATGGATAAGCTCTTCAGTCAATTCCATCATATCATGATAATCAGTGTAAGCCTGATAAAATTCCAGCATAGTGAACTCTGGATTGTGTTCAGAGGAAATTCCTTCATTCCTGAAGTTTCGATTAATCTCATAAACTTTTTCAAAGCCGCCTATAATCAACCTCTTCAAATACAGCTCTGGAGCTATTCTCAAATAGAGGTCAATCCCCAAGGCGTTGTGAAAAGTTTTAAAAGGCCGAGCCAAAGCCCCTCCAGGGATGCTATGCATCATGGGCGTTTCAACCTCGATGTATCCTCTCTGATCAAAAAACTTTCTTATGTGAGAAATCATAGCGCTTCTGAGTCTAAACACCTTTCTTTCCTCAGGATTCATGATTAAGTCCAGATGTCTTTTTCGATAACGAAGCTCAATATCCTGCAATCCATGCCATTTTTCCGGAAGAGGATGAAGGCATTTAGCTAAAAACGTGTATGAATCAACTAAAACAGTCAACTCTCCAGTCTTAGTCTTAAATAAATCTCCTTCCACCGAGATGAGATCTCCAATATCAATTAAAGAGAAAAGTTTATAGTTTTTTTTGCTTACTTTATCTTCTCTCAAATAAGCCTGTACTCTGGATCGACTGTCAGCGATGTGGAAAAAAGTGGCTCGGCCCATCCGACGGATAGAGATAATTCTCCCAGGTACTATGACTCTCACCTTTTTCTTTTCAAGATCTTCTTTCGAAGCCGAAGAGAAGCCCTCAGTCACCTCAAAAATAGAATGGGTTGTCTTCACTTTGTGAGGAAAAATGTCTATTCTTTCGCGGGCAAGTTTTTCCATTTTAACCTGGCGAGCAATTTCCTGATTGCCTTTTTTTGATTCCTCGGCTTGCTTCAAGCCTTCTTTTTTTGAAGGGACTTTCTTTTCAACCATATTTTTTTTCCTTCAACGATTTCCTTATATTTTTCAGATTTTTTCTTATGGCATCTAATATTCCATTGACAAAAGTTGCAGCCTTATCTCCACTGTATTTCTTGGCGATTTCAATCGCTTCATTGATAACTATGGCCGGAGCAATATTCTCTTCGTTCAAAAGTTCAAAAACAGCCATTCTCAAGATATTGCGATCAATGAGAGCCATGCGAGAGATGCGCCAATGCTCAGAAACTCGTTGAATGATATTATCGATCTTATCTTGATGAGAAATTATGCCCTTAACTAACCAGGTGCTGTATTCTTTTATTTCCTCAGAAGCTTTTCTGTTTTCCCAGTATTGAATCAGCGTCTTTTCAAGTTGCGTGTCTTCGAATTCTAATCGAAAAAGAATACGGAGGGTTTCCTCTCGGGCTTTCCTTCTTCGGCCCATGAAGCAGCTTCCACCCTACTCAAGTCCAGCTTCTTTTATCAAGTTCAGTGTCTCCACAACAGAAAACGCTGCATCCCATCCTTTATTTCCCGCTTTTGTGCCCGCGCGTTCTATTCCCTGTTCAATCGTATCAACTGTCAAGATACCAAAGGAAACAGGCATTCCCTCTTCCATAGAGATTTGAGCTAATCCTTTGATTATTTCAGCACTCAAAAAATCAAAATGGGGCGTGTCTCCTCTTATCAGCGCACCTAAACAGACAATTCCATCCACTTTTTTCTCTCCAGCCACCTTTTTAACAATAAGCGGAACCTCAAACGAACCAGGAACTCTGTAAATGGATATATCCTGCTCCTCTGTTCCTAATTTGTGAAGAGCATCAAGAGCGCCTTCGAGCAACCTTTCCGAAATGAATTTGTTAAAACGGCTGACCACAATTCCAATCTTTAAGCCTTTCGCTTGAAGTTTTCCTTGGTATGTTTTCATTTTCATCTCCATTTTTTATTATTAAATTTTCGTATTCCATTCTCCTTCTAACTCAATCCAAACTAATCTCATTTAATTCAACTGGTTTGCCTTTATTTTCCGCTAAAATGACAATGTTTGGGTCTGCAAATTGTTTGAACTTTCTCGCCATATGTTTCATCTCATTTTCTGTCCAGGGAAAATGGATAAATTTCTTTAGTTCTGATTTTTTCTTTACTTCTTCAACACGGATATCCTTCACCTCTGCTCCTCCCTCAGAAAATTTCACCTATTTTAACAGATAAAAGTTTTTTTTGCACTACTATTATGTTATGAAAGAATTTTCCATTGGGGTCAGGCCTTATCATGAGGAAACCTCAGTAATTAAGGGCAGAAAAATTTATCTTCTCAATGGCAAGACCTGACCCCAAGTTTTGTCTTTCACCACGGAAAATGAAATGCTTATAAATACACAATTAATGTTGTGTTTGCAATAATTTTATGATAATTTTTTCATAAAGAAAGAACTTCTGTGAAGTCAGAGGAGGACAGGATGAAAACAGTAGCAAATTTTAAAGAAGTTCCTGCAGATTTACTGAAGTGGAGTTGTGATCTTAAAAAAATTCCTTTCACGACAAGCGATGAGTGTAAACCCTGCGAAGGAATAATAGGTCAGGAAAGAGCACTCAAAGCCATCCAGATAGGTCTAGATATCAAGAGCCTCGGCTACAATATATTTATAACCGGAATGGTAGGAACAGGACGGACCACAACCATTAAACAGCTCTTGGAAAAAATGGAAAAGGGAGAAAAAACTCCCGATGATATTCTCTATGTTAACAATTTCAAAAATCCCGATGAACCGATGTTGATAACCCTCCCGGCTGGAAAAGGAAAACTTTTTAAAGAAGCCGTAGAGAATCTTATTGAAATGCTTAAAACAAACATCCCAGAAATGCTCAAAAGCAAGTATTATTCAGAAAAAAGGGACAGTATCGTTGAATCCCAGCAAAGAAAGCAAAAAGAAATTCTCAAGAATTTTGAAAAGGAAGTAGCCAAGCAAGGTTTTTCTGTCATCCAGGTTCAGATGGGCCTTTTTGTGAAGCCTGACCTAGTGCCTTTGGTTAACGGAAAACCAACTCCTTTCAATAAACTCGAAGCCCTGGTCAAAAAAGGCGAATTTTCAAAAGAGATATTAGAAGAGTTGAGCAAAAAGTACGAAAAGTTGACTGACAAACTCGAAGAAATATTCGAAAAGATGAAAGAAATCGAGGAGGATACCCGGAAGTTCTTGAAAGACTGGGATGCCGAGTCAATAACTCCGATAATCAAAGGAGCCATCAAGGATATTAAGTCAAAGTTTGATCATCCAAAAATTTCAGAGTATCAGGATGAAATTGAAAATAATCTTATCAAGAACATCGACCTTTTTAAAGGACAAAAAAGGGAGGCGAAGGAAATTGAAGCCATCGATCTCTTCTCAGCATTCAGAGTGAATCTTCTTATCGATAATTCAGATGTGAAGGGCTCCCCTGTTATCATGGAAACAAACCCGAATTATATCAATCTCTTTGGTTCTGTGGAATTCGTCTCTTCCCGATTTGGCATCATCCAAACTGATTTTACGAAAATCAAAGCTGGCTCTTTTCTTAAAGCCAACGGTGGTTATCTGGTCATAAATGCCCTGGATGCCCTCATTGAACCCGGTGTATGGTCTACCCTTAAGAGAACCTTGAGAAATCAAACATTAGAAATCCAAAATTACGCCTCGCTTTTCCTCATTTCTACAACCAGACTCAAACCTCAGCCCGTTAAATGCGATGTTAAAGTTGCCCTGATAGGAGATGCTTATATCTATAACCTCCTCTACTACTTAGATGAAGATTTCAAAAAAATATTCAAGGTCAAAGCTGAATTCGACTCAGAGATGAAGAAGGACGATAAAACCATCAAAGAATATGCTACCTTCATAAAGAAAATATCTGATAAAGACAAACTAAAGCCATTTGATAAAAGTGGAATTGCTGCTGTCGTCGAATACGGAACTCGTCTTGCCGGAAGGCAAAAAAAAGTTTCCACCCGTTTCCACATTATTGCAGATGTTCTCCGTGAGGCCAGCTACTGGGCTCAAAAAGATAAGAACGAGAGGGTCAGCCGCGAGCATGTCGAAAAAGCTATTCATGAGCGTTTCGAACGGGTAAGCCTGATAGAGGATAAAATCCAAGAGCTCATTGAAGAAGGGACTATTATGATCGATACAAAAGGCAAAGTCACAGGCCAGGTCAACGGTCTCTCAGTCTATAATATGGGTGAATTCGCCTTTGGCAAACCTACTCGAATCACAGCCAGAACAGCCGTAGGAAGAGCAGGAGTCATAAACATTGAAAGAGAAGCTGATCTAAGCGGCCGGACGCACAACAAGGGTGTCCTTATTTTAGGTGGATACTTGAGAGGAAAACATGCCCAGAAAAAACCTTTCTCCCTCTCGGCAAGCATCGCTTTTGAACAGTCTTACTCTGGAGTTGAAGGAGACAGCGCTTCCTCTACCGAGGTTTATGCCATCCTTTCCAGCCTTTCTAAATTGCCATTAAGACAGGATATTGCTGTCACAGGCTCGCTAAACCAGAAAGGAGAAATACAGCCCATAGGTGGAGTAAACGAAAAAATTGAGGGTTTCTTCGACGTCTGTAAGGCTAAGGGCCTGAAAGGAGCGCAAGGAGTTATCATTCCTCATCAAAACATCAAAAACCTTATGCTCCGCAATGATGTAACTGAAGCCGTTAAGAAAGGGAAGTTTCACATCTACCCTGTCAAAACTATAGATGAGGGAATTGAAATCCTAACAGGAATCAAAGCAGGAGAAAGAAAAAAAGATGGAACGTTTGAAGAAGGCACGGTGAATTATCTCGTTGATGAGGAACTGCAGCGACTGGCCAAAAGCTGGAAGACATTCTCCGCTCCACCCCAAAAAGAATAGGGGTCGGATCTCAACATTTGACATTTTTTTCGCTTCTTTTTAAATTGATAATTAGTCTCCTTCTCCTATATATGTCAAATGTTGAGATCCAACCCCATTTACTTTATTTATAGACCTGACGCTTTTTTCAGAATGTCAATCTCCTTGCGTGTGAGGAAGCGCCACTTTCCTGTTTTAAGTCTCCCCAATCTTAAGCCACCGAAACTGACTCTTCTCAGCTGAAGAACTCTATGGCCTATGGCTTTGAACATCCTCTTAATCTCTCTTTTTCTGCCCTCGTAGATTTCAATCTTAAGGAGATTCTTTTTTGAACTCCCTGCAATCTGAGCAATTTTTGCCGGAGCTGTTTTTTTACCGTCAAGGTAAATGCCTTTTTCGAGTCTCGAAAGTTTTGAAGGATCCGGTTCACCCTTGACTTTAACCAGATAAGCCTTTGGGACCTTAAAGCGAGGGTGAGTTAAACGATAAGCCAGTTCTCCATCATTCATCACGAGCAGAAGGCCGCTACTGTCATAATCCAATCTTCCGACAGGATAGACTCTCTTCTTCAATGGAGGAAGTAACTGCTGAATCGTC
>Ga0209978_10001033_pt1 | contig 11321 bp, 8 predicted proteins | sample BentaG_FD_182805 | JGI IMG/M metagenome (GOLD analysis project Ga0209978, IMG submission 182805) | Deep subsurface microbial communities from South Atlantic Ocean to uncover new lineages of life (NeLLi) - Benguela_00093 metaG (SPAdes)... | ecosystem: Environmental > Aquatic > Marine > Oceanic >...
AGAAGTTTTGTTCTTTCTCTATGCTTTCTTAAGACTTTTTGTAAATCAATATTTAATAATATTCCATTCTTTACTATTAACTTCCCATTTATAATTGATAGGTCAACATTTGTTGGTTGACAAAGAAGTAAAGCACCAATAGGGTTTTCATAAGCTCCTGCATATTCGATTTTTTCCAGATTAAAACCTATAATATCAGCAATCTTTCCCTCCTCAATTGAGCCTATCTCATCAACTCTTCCGATAACTCTTGCTCCGCCTAAAGTTGCTATTTCCAGAGTCTGGTCTGTAGTCATAATTTTTTCTAAACCTCTTGATCTCTGACATAACATTGCCATCCTCATCTCTGCCAACATATTTGATGAATCATTACTTGATGAACCATCAACTCCAATACTTACTTTTACTTTTGCATCAATCATCTCTTTAATAGGTGCTATTCCTGATGCCAGTCTCATATTTGATGAGGGACAATGTGAAACTCCAACTCCATTATTTGCTAACTTTAAAATCTCATCTTCATTCAAATAAACTGTGTGAGTAAAGAATACATTGTCTCTTATCCACCCAACTTCTTCCATATAATCAAATGGTCTCTGATTATATATCTCAATACAGAATTCATCCTCTTGCTTATTCTCTGCTAAGTGAGTATTGCACTTTAAATTAAATTCTATCGCTAAATCCATTATCTCTCTCATTAAAGATTTTGTAACTGAAAAAGGAGACGTTGGAGCTAAGATCAATTGAATCATCGAAGGATCATTCTTACTATCTTTTTCTGACCTTTTTTCTCCATACCTTTCCGCTAACTTCTGGCATTGTTTTATTATTTCATCCTCTTTTTGTACTAATACTTTTGGAGGGAGTCCACCTTCTTCCTCACTAAGTGACATACTTCCTCTTGCCAGACAAAATCTTATACCTGACTCTTTAATAGCTTTTAATTCATTTTCTATTACAGCATCTTGTCCCCCGGGAAATATATATAAGTGATCAACAGTTGTTGTACAACCAGATAAAATTAGCTCTACTGCTCCAACCAAAGCTGAAATGTAAAAATCATAAGGTTGAAGCTTCGCCCATATAGGATATAAAGTATTTAGCCAATTAAAAAGGGAAGCATTTTGAGATGCAGAAAAACACCTTGTTAGGTTTTGATATAGATGATGATGAGTATTAATAAACCCTGGAAGGACTACCATTCCATTTGCATCTATTATTTCATCAAACTCATTATAATTTTTTGTTTTATTTGATTCAACATATTTATTTGTATTGTCTAATTTAGAATCTTCTTTTATATTATGTTGTTCAATATCTTTTGAGAATATCGCTTTTGGTATTAAACCCTTTCCAATTGTATCGATTTTATTTCCCTTGATAATTATGTGACAATCCTTCAATATCTTCCTTTCAGGATCCATAGTAACCAAATAACTTATATTTTTTATAAGAATTCTTCCAGCCATCTTCCTCTTTTAATTAATCTAATATGTATTGTTAATAATTTAGGTTAACGCTTTTAATATTTTATTCTTTGAAAATTTAATATTATTTTGTCATTGCGAGCATATACGAAGCAATCTCATTATATTTATCTTTTTAAAAAGAGATTCTTCACTTCGCTATCGCTTCGTTCAGAATGACAACAAATATTTTTATAATTTATTTTCTATTAAACAAGATTTGTTACAAGAGATAAATTTTCCTAATCTACTCTCTCCTAAAAATTTACCTTTTTCATAAATAATATTTCCTCTTAAGATGGTGTAGATAGGATATCCTTTTAACTTCCAACCCTGGTATGGAGACCAGTCGACATTCATATGCAAATTTTTATGATCAATAGTTACTTCCCTTTTGGGGTCAAATATAACTATATCAGCATCACTTCCTATAGAAACTATTCCTTTCCTTGGATAAAGCCCATATATTTTAGCTGGATTTTCACTTAAAACTTCAACAAGATTATTTATTGTAATTCTTTTCTTTAAAACTCCATGAGTATAAATTAAAGGAAGTAAGGTCTCTACACCAGGAAGTCCACTTGGAACTTTACTAAAATCAGAAGCTACCTTTTGTTTTAGACTAAAAGAGCAATGGTCTGTAGATATAATTGAAATATCACCTCTTTTTAATCCGTGCCATAGTGCATTTTTATCATCATCAGTTCTAAGTGGTGGAGACATAATATATCTGTTACCATCTTTTCCTTTTAACCTACTTTCATTAAGTAGAAGGTAATGTGGACATGTTTCAGCCCATACATTATTACCTTTCTTCTTAGCATTTGTAAATGATGAAAGACCTTCCTTAGTTGAAAGGTGAAAAATAAAAAGTGGGCAATTTGTAATATCGGCTAAATAAATTATTCTTCTTATAGCTTCATCTTCAACAAAATTTGGTCTACTTTTTGCATGATATATAGCCTGAGTTTTATCTAAATTTAAATATTTAACTCTTAATTTTTCCAAAAGAGAATTGTTTTCTGTATGAACTACTGGTAAACCATCAAATTCTGCCAATGTATTCATAATGAAAAAGATATCTGCATCGTCTACCATTATTCCTTCTTCCCTATATGTTGTGTATAATTTAAAACTTGTAATTCCATTATCAATCAACTCAGGAATTTCTTTCAAAATATTGTTATCAGAACTAATAATTGCTGCATGAAGAGAGTAATCTATACATACATTTTTATCAGCTTCCTTTTTCCTTTTTTTTACAGCTTCAACTAAACTTTCAATCTTTGTTTCTGGATGAGCGAAGTCAATAATAGTTGTAACACCACCAGAAGCTGCAGCTTTTGTACCAGTATAAAAATCATCCGCTGTTATTGTTCCTTTAACTGGAAGTTCAAAATGAACATGAGAATCTATAACACCAGGAAGTATATACTTCCCTTCAGCTTCTATTATCTCTCCTACTTTTAAAGTCAAATGTTTTCCAATTTCTTTTATCTTTTCATTCTCAATTAGAATGTCAGCTTTTTCTATCTTCTCAGAATTTACAATATTTCCATTTTTTATTAATAAATTTTTCATCTCAATTTTAAAATAATTGTATGTTTTTATGTTTTCTCTTTTCTAATTTCTCAATTAATTTCAAACTCAATCCTTTTTTTGTTCTAAAGTATTTACTTCTACTAAATTTTTAAATCTTATATTCAAATTCTTTTTATTTTCATAAAATAACATTGGTTATTAATTAAAAACTAAAAGAATTTTAGGAAAAAATTTATCAAATCTCCTACATAATGAGTAATAATTACAACTACAATTGCAACAATCAAGTGTTCCGCAACTACATTTAAAGGTTTCGCTTTCTGTTCCTTAGCAATACTAAAACTAAAAATACCCAGAATAAATAATCCCCAAATTATACTTACCACAATTGCTGTTGAAAGCTGAAATAGCATGATGGGAATTATAAATGTTAATGCAAAAACAAACTTAGAAAAAAGGGTAGAAATTGTTGATTCCCATATTTCTCTTGCTGTATGTTTATTTTCAGACTCTTCAGAAATATGAATACCTAATGCATCTGAAAACGCATCCGCTATTGCAATTGTTAATATACCACCAATAATCACAACTTTTGAATGAGTACTTGAATGTAAACCAATTATTAATCCAAGAGTTGTGATTATTCCTGAGGTTAAACCAAAGCTAAATCCCGTTTTTATCGAATGTTTCATATTAAATCCTATAAAGAATTAAATAATAATACTTTAATATGCAAAACTATTTTAAAAAACATACTGATTTTAAGTCATTTTAGTTGTTTTTTTAATCTTTAACAATTTTTGTTCCAGTTTTACCTTCAAGTGCTAATTCTATGTATTCAGGAGAAGTTATTATTGCTTCTTTTCCACCTTGTTTTAGAAAATCTATTACTGCTTTTATTTTTGGACCCATGCTACCTTTTGGAAAATGACCTTCATCAAAGTATCTTTGTGCTTCAGACAAAATCATAACATCTAAATCTTTCTGATCTGGCTTTCCATAGTTTAAAGAAACTTTCTCCACTGCAGTTGATATCAAAAATAGATCAGCATTTATACCTGTTGCAAGAAGACCTGATGCATAATCCTTATCAATAACTGCTTCAACACCATATAAATTACCATTTTCATCTTTCACAACAGGAATTCCTCCTCCTCCAACAGCAATTACTACAAATCCTTCATCTACTAAGCTTTTTATTGAGTCTCTTTCTACAATTTCTAAAGGAATTGGTGATGGAACAACTCTTCTCCATCCCCTTCCCGCATCATCCATTATGCTCCAGCCTCTCTCTTTACTATATTCCTTTGCTTTTTTTTCATCATAAAATGGACCAATTGGTTTACTAGGATTCTTAAAAGCTATATCATCTTTATCTACTACTACCTGAGTAACTACTGTTGTTGCTTTTTTATCAATATTTCTTTTTATAAATTCATTATAAAGAGATTGCTGAATCATATAGCCTATTGCACCCTGTGTATCTGCTCCGCATGAATCTAACGGAACTGTATGAAGAACATCACTTGCTATTTCTGACCTTAATAGAATAAACCCTACTTGAGGACCATTTCCATGAGTTATAACTACATCCCAACCTTTTTCAATCATTCCTGCTATACGTACACAGGTTTGTTTTGTAGTTTCAAACTGGTCTGGAACTGTTTGATGATTTTTATCTTTAACTAAAGAATTACCACCAATTGCTACTACCGCGACTTTACCCATAAAACCTCCTCCTTCGAATTATTAAAGGTCAATTGTCTTATCTTTTAAAATATTTTTTTATTAAATTATACAAGCTTAACTTCTAAAGTTTACACCACCCTAAGAGTAGAAATTCAAAAGTATATTTTATAATGTTAAAAAACTAATCTTATTTTGACATGGTTAATATCATTATTGCTTTTTGAACATGTAATCTGTTTTCTGCAATATCATATATAATTGATCTTTTGGAATCCACTACCTCATCATCTACTTCATTTCCCCTATCAACCGGCATTGGATGCATAAAATAAGCATCATTTGTTAATTTCATAAACTCTTTTGTGCATCTCCAATTTTTATATTTCTCATAAGAAGCTTCCTCAGCTTTATCACCTATTTCATACCTTTTTGGACTCATCCAGTTCCTGCTATATACAACAGCTGCACCTTTAAATGCTTCTTTTAATTCATGCGTGATTTTAAAAGATCCTCCTGATATTGATGAATATTCTTTGCAAGTATTTATAATATTAGGATCTAAATCAAATCCAGGAGGATGTGCTAATATAACATTCATGCCAAACCTAGAACTTATTAACAAATTGCTCTGAACTGAGCACCATGAACGCATCTTTGGAGAATATCCCCACATCATTAATAATTTTTTACCTTTAACATCTCCTATGTGTTCAGTAACACCCATAATATCAGCCAGTGCTTGACATGGATGATATATATCATCAGCCATATTAATTATAGGAACATTACAGTATTTAGCATATTCTCTAAGCAGTAGATCTCCATCACCATACTCCTCTACAGCATCCTCCAAAATCCTTACTCCAATACCATGAGCATATCTTGTCATAACACTTGCTGAATCTTTTACTGTTTCACCCTCAACCTCTAAAAGTTTTACCCTCATTTTACTTGGCTCTAAGAATTGAGAGTGCCCTCCTAATTCTGTCATTGCCGCTTCAAATGATATACGGGTTCTTAGTGAGGGATTATAAAAAATCATAAGAAATGTCTTATCTTTAAGTAAACTTGTATATTTAGAAGAAAATCTATCCTTTTTTAACTCTTTTGCCAGATTTAAAACTTCTTGTAAGTCATCCATATTCCAGTCACATATAGTTATTAAATCCTTCCCATATAAATCCATATTATCTCCTTTTTAAAAATCTTTAGTGTCAAGTCTTTACATTATGAGTGACATTATCGCTTTTTGAACATGAAGTCTATTCTCTGCCTCATCAAATACTACTGATTGAGGACCATCAATTACTTCATTTGTTACTTCAAATCCTCTATCACATGGTAGACAATGCATATAAATTGCTTCCTTATGAGCTAATTTCATCTTATCCTCATCACAAATCCAATCTTTATTTCTATCAAATAGCTCCTTTGTCTTCTCCATCTCTGGCTTCTCTGATTCTGGAGGTATATTATGTTTTGAAGTCCAGCTCTTTGGATATACAACATGAGCTCCTTTAAAAGCTTCTTTAATATCATTAGAAATTGAAAATGAGCCACCATATTTTTTAGTATATTCTTCTGAAGCTTTTATTACTTCAGGATCAAGTTCGAGTCCCTTTGGATGAGCTAATGTTACATCCATTCCCATCATTGTAGCAGCAATTATCGCACTTTGGGGAACAGAAAGTGGTTTATGAGCTGAAGGAGAATAAGCCCAGCTCATCACAAACTTAACACCCGAAAATCCACCAAACCTTTCCTTTACAGTTAAAATGTCAGCCATAGCTTGACAAGGGTGATATTTATCACACTCCATATTTATTATTGGAATATCTGCCCAATGTGCAAAGTTATTTACCAGATAGTTTGCTCTTCCATATATCCATCCTACTGGGTCACCATAAATTCTTATAGAAATTCCATCTCCCATTCTTGCTAATACCCTTGCAACATCAGAAACTCTTTCTGTAGAATAAGCTTTTTCATCACCCTCAAGTGCCGGTGCATAAATTTTTTCTGGATCAAGAAAATGAGCGTGACCTCCGAGTTGTGTCATCCCTGCTTCAAAAGAATTTCTTGTTCTAAGTGATTGGTTATAAAAAATCATAAATAATGTTTTTCCAGAAAGTAGATGGTGTACCTCACCTATCGCTCTTTTACTTTTTAGCTCCTGAGCAAAATCCAATATAGTTTCTATCTCCTCTTTTGTGTAATCAAGTATTGTAATAAAATCTCTTCCTTTAAAGTTTGCTCTCATCATTACCTCCTTAAAAATTTCAAATATTAAAATGAAATAGATATTTTAACATTAAACAAACAAAATCAAATATAAATAATTTGAAATAGTGGTGCAATAAAAAATATAACAAATTATTACTAAAATAAAAAATTGCTTAAAAGAAAATAGTATATTATAAGTCTAACTTAATATAAACAATATAAATAAATTTCATAGTTAATTAACTTTTTTGAGCGATTAGAAAAATATTAGGTTTTTTGCCATTTCTCTTAGTATATCCAAAATCAATTATCTTGAATCCAGCTTCTTTCACTATCTTTCTTAGTTCCTTAATGGTAAAAGCATGATAATAACGATTAATTGTAGTGCCATTTCTTTTCTTCCATGGAATAAAAGTATCTTTGAAGTCTAATTTAGTTGAGCCAGGAATTTTAAGTTTTAAAATAAAGGTTTTTAAAACATTTTTTATATACCTTTTTTGCCAGAGATTCCATACAGTTAAAATTAAAAACCCTTCACTTTTTAAAATTCTATTTACTTCATTTAAAGATCGAAGGCGATATTTTTTTGAAGGTATCTGATGTAATAATGCTATAGAATACACAAGATCAAAGCTATTTTCATCAAATCCAGTGTCTAAAGCATCTCTAACCAAGAATTTTACATTGGGATAATCTTTATATTTGTCTCTTGCAATTTCTATTAATTTTTTAGATAAATCAACTCCAATATAATCTATATCTTTACTTTTAAAAAGTTCAAAAAGTCTTCCGTTTCCACAACCTAAATCCAGTATTTTGTCTCCATCTTTTACAAAATCTGCTAAAAAGATGATATCTTTCCAAAGCTTCACCCTTGTTTCTGAAAAGTGCTCAGCTATTTCCTCATAATCTCTTTTTGTCTTTTCAAGTAAATCTCTTGCATATTTATCTTTCATTGTAAATATTTATTATTTACTTTTTTCATTATTAATGCTATTTTAACAAGGATAAATTTACATCAATAATGTTATTTTATCCAGGTTATTTATTTATAATGTTATAAAAATGACAATTTTTAAACTAACCTAAAAAGTTACATTGAGTTGTCTATCTCTCTACCAATGATTAAATTTAAATAAATCTATAATTTTCTCCAAGTATTAATATTTTATATTATAGAAAGTACATTATAATGATATTATTTGTTTATTTTAAGTACATCATAATGATATTATTACCAAGTTCCTAAACCTTAAAACTTCAAAAAATATCTTTATTTAAATAAAAATGGAATCAGATTTCAATCAAATCACCTAATATCTTTTTTTATGTACTATAAAATAGAAAATTTCATATTCTTTTTAAAATATAATACTATAAATAACGTTATTTCTAATCAGTGAGAGTAAACAGTTTAAGAAACTAAATAAAGAGTTTTGCCCAGCTTATGATTACACATTAAAAAACACTTTAAAATTTTTTGTATTACGTAGAAAGAATTTCTAATATTTATTACACTTTATAAAGAAGAAGAATTTTTTTAAAGATAGGTGATTTGTTTTGGTTTTAATTAATACAGAGGAATTAATTATTAAAAGAGCATATGAAAAAAATGCATTCACGCCTAAATCCTTCTTTAAAGTTAAGATGGAGGTTTTAGGTGAGCTAAGAGAACCTATTCCAAAAAAATCTGAGCTTTTAGCTGCTTATAGAAATTTAGTAAAAAAAGGTGAAGTTAAAAAGAATTATAGATTAGAAAAGCTGCTCAGATTACATAAAATAAGAACTTTATCTGGTGTAGCAATTGTTGCAATTTTAACAAAACCTACATATTGCCCTGGTGAGTGCGTTTACTGTCCTACTGAATATGAAATGCCAAAAAGCTATTTATCAGAGGAACCAGCAGTAATGAGAGCAATTAGATCCAATTTTGATCCAGAAAGACAAGTCAGTCTCAGACTTCGTGCTTTAGAAAAAACAGGTCACTTCACAGATAAAATCGAAATAATAATTTTAGGTGGTACATTTACAGCATTTAAAAAAGAATATCAAAAGTATTTTATATGGAAAACATTTGATGCACTAAATAAAAAGGGTTCAAAAAATATAGAAGAGGCCATAAAACTAAATGAAACTGCAAAACATAGATGTGTTGGTTTAACTATTGAAACAAGACCAGATCTTTTAGATGAGAATGAGGTCATAAGACTTAGAAATTTAGGAGTGACAAGAGTAGAGATAGGAGTGCAAAGTGTTTATGATGATATATTAAAATTAGTAAAAAGAGGACACACTCAAAAAGAGATTATATATGCCACAAAACTTTTAAAAGATGCTGGAATAAAAGTCAATTATCATATGATGCCTAATTTACCTGGTTCAAACATCAAAAAAGATATAGAGATGTTTAAAATTCTCTTTGAAAATCCTAACTATAAACCTGATCAATTAAAGATATATCCTTGTGTGGTGGTAAAAGAAAGTGAATTATATGACTGGTGGAAGGATAAGAAATTTATTCCATATAAAAAGGATGATTTGATATCACTCCTTATGGAAGTAAAGAAGGATATACCCAAATATGTCAGGATTTCAAGATTATTTAGGGATATACCATCAACTAGAATAGAGGCTGGTGTAAAATCAACAAACCTTCGTCAGATGGTTAAAGCTGAAATGTTAAAAAGAAGATTATCTTGCTCATGTATTAGATGTCGTGAAGTAAGAGAGAAATTAGTTGAAGAGGAATTTAAAAAACCAGTTCTTTTCAGACAAGATTACAATGCCTCTGAAGGTAAAGAGACATTTTTAAGTTTTGAGGATAAAAAAAGAGAGAAATTATTTGCATTTATTAGATTAAGAATACCTTCCTACTTTTTAAAAGGAGAAACCCACTATATTAGTGAGTTAGAAAATGCAGCTATAGTTAGAGAAGTTCATACTTATGGTGAGGTTGTTCCCATAGGAAAAAGAGGAGTTGGAGTTCAACATAGAGGATTGGGTAAGAGATTAATGAAAAAAGTCGAAAAAATTGCTAAGAATGAATTTGGTTTTAAAAAAATAGCTGTTACCTCCGGAATTGGTGTTCGCCCCTATTACCGCAAATTGGGCTACAATCTCGAAGGAACTTATATGATTAAAAATCTTTAACATTTTGTTATTGTTTTAACAGAAAGTTAAAAGTAATTTGTATAAAATTATACTTCTAAATATAATACTTAAAATAAAATATAATATTTAAAAGTATCTAATAGAATAAACATTGAATTAAGAATATATATTAAAATTTTATTTAAATGAAATAAAAATTTTAATTTTTTGCCAGTTTAATGAGCATAAGGTTTAAAAATTCTAGGAGGTAAGATTGCAAAGAAAAGTTCTGTTAATTGATGTTGATAAATGCACTGGTTGTAGAATATGTGAACTGGCTTGCTCTTATACACATGAAAATGTCTTCAACCCTCTTAAATCTCGCATGTCTATTATAAGTTGGCGACGTGAGGGTATCGACATCCCTATGGTTTGCCAACAATGTGATATTCCTCTCTGCCAGGATATATGCCCAACAGGTGCTATTTCAAGGGATGCTGATACATGGGCTATGGTAGTTGACGAGAAAAAGTGTATTGGATGTCGAATGTGTATTATGGCATGTCCTTTCGGTGGCATTTCACCTCACCCAGAAAAACATGTAGTAATAAAGTGTGACCTCTGTGAAGGAGATCCAGCTTGCGTCAAGTATTGCCCCGTTGGAGCTATTAAATATGAGAGACTTGATAAAGTTGGATTAGCAAGGAGGAGAGCAGGAGCAGAGAGATTATCTGAGCTCATCTCAATTGTAAGTAAGGAGGTAAGCTGAAATGAGTTATGGGGGTTATGCAGGAAAATATATCAGGATTGACCTTTCATCTGGAAATATAAAAGTTGAGAAAACACCACTAGAGCTTATTCGTGGTTATTTAGGTGGCTCAGGTTTTACAGCACGAATTCTCTGGGATGAGGTTGGTCCAGAGATCGAACCATTCTCTGAACAGAACAAAATCATTTTCGCAACTGGTCCAGTGACTGGGACTTTATTCCCTCCTTCTGGAAGATGGATGGTAGCTACACTCTCTCCTTTAACAAATCATTGGGGAGAAGCTCATGCTGGAGGTTCAATTGGTCCTGAATTAAAATATGCTGGATATGATTTTATTATCGTAGAAGGTAAAGCTGAAAAGCCAGTTTATCTGTACATTGAAGATGATTTGGTGAAGTTAAGAAATGCTAATCATCTATGGGGTAAGGATACCCATAAGACAACAGATCTCATATGTGAGGAGAATGGCGACCCGGATATTAAAGTAGCATGTATTGGTCAAGCAGGAGAAAAATTAGTAAAGTATGCTTGTGTTATAA
>Ga0209978_10001034_pt1 | contig 11318 bp, 10 predicted proteins | sample BentaG_FD_182805 | JGI IMG/M metagenome (GOLD analysis project Ga0209978, IMG submission 182805) | Deep subsurface microbial communities from South Atlantic Ocean to uncover new lineages of life (NeLLi) - Benguela_00093 metaG (SPAdes)... | ecosystem: Environmental > Aquatic > Marine > Oceanic >...
TATGACGAGGAGTTGGATGGCTACCTGGTGCGACGCTCCAACGCCCATACCTGGGTAGAGGTCTATTTTCCTGACTATGGCTGGATCGAGTTCGAACCCACGGCTGGAGAGCCACCCATCTTCCGGCCCAGGCCGGTGAGCGAGGAGGGAGGCATAACAGAGAGGCCAGAGAGAGAAAGGCCCGATCTTCTGGAAGGGAGACTGCCGGAGGATCTGGAGGTACCACCTCCTGGTGCAGCGCCGAGGGCCCCTTGGTATAAGGTGGGCATCTTGTGGCCGGTTCTCGCCATCCTCCTGTTGGCCTCTGGTTCGGTCCTTGGTATCCTCTGGTGGAGACGGATGGAGAAACTGCCCCCGGCGGGGACGCTCTTCAGACGCATGGTCCTCTATTCTCGTGGTTTGGCTCTCAAGCCCCAGGCGACCCAGACGCCTATGGAGTATGCGAACCTGCTGGTAGAGGAGGTTCCTGAAGCCAAAGAGGGTGCACTCCGCTTGGCTGAACTCTACCTCCAGGAGCGGTTCAGCCGGGAGGGGCTCACCTCTCTAGAGAGGGTAGAGGCCTACGCCGTCTGGAAGGGTTTGAGACGAGCGATCTCCCGGAGGTTACTGGCCAGGATATACCAACTCATGGGATCAATTACTGGCCTGGTGAGACCGCGGCTAGAGAGGGCGAGAGGGCGGAACGAGAGTCGCTTCAGCCATTTCGATGAAGGTTGAGAGTGTTTAGAGGCTGCAAATGGAAGTCCCTTCTATCCACATATTGAAGGGGCTTTCTTTTTGGTCGGTTGTGCTCTGATCTAGGTACTTGCCGGGGCTCCGATGATGCGATGCACTCGCCGGAAGAGGGTTCCGAACCCCCCGCTATAGACCATCTCTGGGCGGCGAGGACGAGGGAGATCGATAGGGACGATAGCCTCTATGTGGCCCGGCCGGGGGCTCATGATGAGAACCCGGTCGGCCAAGAATATCGCCTCTTGAATATTATGGGTGACCATCACCACCGTTTTTTTGCTCGCTTCCCAGATGCGCAAGAGTTCCAGGTTCATCTGCTCCCTAGTGATGGCGTCCAGCGACCCGAAAGGCTCATCCAAAAGAAGGATAGAAGGGTCATGGATGAGAGCCCGGGCGATAGAGACCCTTTGTTGCATCCCCACGGATAGTTCATGGGGGTAGGCGTTCTCGAACCCCAAAAGCCCCACCAGTTCTAGGAGTTCTAAGGCCTTCTCCTTGGCCGAGAGGCCGTTTTGTTTTTGTATCTCCAAAGGGAGAGTCACGTTGCGGAGAACGGTGCGCCAGGGGAGGAGGCTGGGCGCCTGGAAGACGAAACCTACCTCCCGGCGGGGCTTGCTTAGGAGATGGCCATCGATATGTATCTTACCCGCCGCCGGTTCCAGGAGCCCCCCCAGGATGCGTAAAAGAGTCGTCTTCCCGCAGCCAGAGGGGCCTAAAAGGGTGACGAACTCCCCGGCCCCTACCTCAAAGGATATATCCCGGAGGGCTCGCAATACACCATCGCGGCTGAGGTAGCTCTTTTCAATCCCTTCCACTACCAGTATCGGTCTTGAGTCCATCATAATTGAGTTATGAACCGGTTGGTGAACATCTCCCCCATGTCGCTTTCCTTATCTATGAGGCCAACATCGAGCATGAACCGTTGGGAGGCCTCCCAAGCATCAGGATCGGAGTGGCCCAAAGGCTCGCTTCGCCAGAAGGGGATGGTCTCTCGCAGCACGGAGAGTTGGGCCTCGCCCATCTGGGGGACATAGTTCTTGCTTGTCTCGAAGGCTGCCTCTGGGTCCTCGATGGTATCCCGCAGACCCCGTAGCGAGGCCCGGACTAGCCGTTCTACCAGGTCGGGATGCTCGGCTATCGTCTCCTCGTTGGTGATGAGGCCGTTGGAGACCAGATCTATATAGTCAGCCACGTAGAGGATGTGGGGCTCATACCCCACTTGGCGGAGTTGTACCGGCTCGTTATTGGCATAGACCACGGCTGCTTCCACCTTCCCCTCGGTGAGGCTGGCTACCTGGGTATAGCCTATGGAATGGAGAGGGATTTCCCCCTCCGGTATCCCGGCGGTGTAAAGCAAAGCCCTCCAGCCTATATAACTGGCGCCATAGAGGCCCGGTATCCCCACTTTGTGGCCGATGAGGTCTCGGGGCACCTCCAGGGGCACCTCCAGGGAGATGACCGCTATGGGGAACCTCTTGTAATAGGTCATCACGTAGACCACAGGGAGTCCCTGGCCGCGGGCCAATATCACCTGGTCTCCAGAAGCCACGGCGAACCGGAGTTCCCCCTGGCCCACGAGGCTCAGGAGATCCGTTTCCATACCATAGTCGAACTCTATTTTGAGGCCTTCTTGGGCGAAGTAGCCCTTCTCTAAGGCCACATAGAAGGGGGCGAACTGGACGTTGGGGATGTAACCCATGGCCAGAGTGATCTCTGAGGGTCTAGGGGAGGCTATTCCTCGACAGGCTGCTAACGAAATGAATAGAAGTTGAGCCAGAGGGATGGACCACCTTTTCATATCTCTTCTCCCATTGAAGTTAGTCGCTTAAGCGCGCCGCCAAGAGAGCAAGGCGCTCTCTAGAGCCACCACGCTTCCATATAGCGCCAAAGCGATGATCACTAAAGTGAAGAGGGCTACGAACATCAAAGGTGTGTCGAAGAGGCCGCGGGAGAGGTTGATCAAAAACCCTAACCCCTCGTCGGCGGCGACGAACTCCCCCACCACTGCTCCCACCACAGAAAGGGTCACCCCTATTTTGAGTCCGCCTAGAAGCACCGGCAAGGCGGCGGGGGCCTCCAACATGGTTAACATCTGCCAGCGATTGGCCCCCAGAGAACGGAGGAGATCCACCAGTTCTCGCTCCACGGAGCGTAAGCCCACGATAGTGTTGACCAGCACGGGGAAGAAGACGATGAGGGCGCAGACGACCACCTTGGACAAAAGCCCGAAGCCGAACCAGATGACAAGTAACGGAGCCAAGGCCACAACAGGTATCGCTTGAGAAGCCACGATATAGGGGGAGATGAGCCGCTCCAAGGGTTGGGATTTGGCCAGGAGGTAGCCCAAGACCGTGGCCACCGAGAGCCCCAAGGCCAGACCCAGGAAGACCTCTAGAAGGGTCGAGCGGGTGTGATGCCATAGGGTGCCATCTCTCATCACTACCATCGATTTTCTTAGGACTTCCTGAGGCAGGGGTAAGATGAAAGAAGGGTATGAGCCCAGATAGACGGCCAGTTCCCAGAGGCCCAGGAAGATCAAAATAGCGATAAATAGTAGCCAGTACCTAAGCCAAGGCCCAGGAACCGGGATGCGTACCCTTCCTTTGCTCTTCGCTTCTTGTGTGGGCATGAAAAAAGTCCCGCTAGGCAACACCTCCGGGACAACACAAGGCAACTATGAGTTGCAGCCTTCTCCCATCCGGACTATACCGTCGGCTCTGGCCTCTCACCAGATCTGCCTGCGCTCGCGGGCTCAAGAGACCCCCGGTCTCTCATACCGCCGATCGGGAATTGGCAAACCTTTGGGCGCTTGCTTACCATTATAGGTAAGGTTTGCCTCACCCTGCCCCGAAGGCTCTAACTATCTTCTTTTTAATTATACGGCAAATGGCCGCTTTGTCAAATCATCAGTCGCGGAGTTGAGGGCGCTTGGCTTGGTGGGCCGTGAACTCTTTCAGTTGCCGCTCTAGGGTATCGCGGTAGTCTCCCGAATCCCAGCGTAGCCCCTCTATGGCGAGTTTGAAGAGATCGCGCCCGAAGGCTTCTGGCAGAGACAAGCCAAAAGCGGAGGCGATGGTTATGGCGATCTCCAGGTTATGAACCACGCCTAAATCCATCCGCCCCACTATCCTCTCATTGATTAAGACCAGAGGAGTGGGGACATTGTTGTGTCTGCCGGTGAGGGGGTTGGTGCCATGGTCGGAGGCGATGATGAGAAGGCTCTTGGCCGGGTCGGTGGCCTCTAAGATCCGCTCCACCATACGGTCGGTCTTCTCCACCGCCTCTATCACCCCACGAACATTATTCTTGTGGCCAGCGCTATCGACCCCGTTATAGGTAGCCACCACTAAACCCCTGGAGCCGCAAGCCTCCAAAGTGGCGATGGTCTCCTGGGCGATGGCTTCGTCATCGTTGGCATCGATGCCGTCCATCTCTAGACGGGAGATATCTAGGCGATCTAGGCCCCCCACCACGATGGCCGCTTCGTTCTTGCCCACCGCGGCCACCGGGATGCCGGCCTGGCAGGCCACATCCCCGATAGTGGTGGCTGGTTCCCCCAAATAAGTATAAGGCCGCCCCCTGGTCTCTTTCCCCGGGCGGTGAGCGATGACGTTTTGGCCGGTGCCCATCATGGCATGGGCGATGGGGGTGATGGTGGTGCCAGCGCCCAAGATCTCGGTGTGGGCTACACCCACCGCCGTTCGACCATGCAGGCCGCTCATGGTGGGGGTGTTGCCTAAAGTGAAGTTGACCACATCTAGGCCATCGATTATGAGGAGCACTACCTTGTCGATCATCGCCCTCGCCGGTTGCACCATTTGTCGTTATCTAGGACCTGCTCTTTTGCCATTCAACCCTATTCTATGGTAATCAGGAGCGTTCGTCAACTCCTCTCCATTGACCGCTACTTATGCTCGATGGTATAATGAGTTGGTGCATGCCGATGACGATGATCCAACTTTGAATGTGCGGATGATAGAGATACCTTCCTCTTTGGGTCACCTCTCTTCTCTCTTCGTTCCGTCCAGCGGGAGTTGGCAGAGCCTCCCTTCGCTTTTGTTGGTTTTCAGCCCTTTAGCAGGGATTAGAGGAGGTGTGGGTGAAATTTGGGGCTAGGCGTAGTTTCGCTCAGAGGATGCAGGAGACGATAAGAGAGCGAGGGGAAGCCTTGCCTGGCGGAGAGGTCAAATTGACCACTCGGGACCTGTATGTTCATTATGACAGGTTTTGCGCTCTGCGGAACATCAACATGGAGATCAGGGAGAGATGTGTCACCGCCATCATCGGCCCCTCTCTTTCTGGAAAGAGCTCTCTTCTGCGCGCCTTCAATCGGCTTAATGATTTGATCCCCTCTGCTCGCACCGAGGGCTCCGTACTCTTGGATGGCGTCGATATCTACCAGCCGGGGGTAGATGTGGTGGAACTCCGACGCAAGGTGGGGATGGTCTTTCAGACGCCCAACCCCTTTCCCCTCTCCGTCTTCGAGAACGTGGCTTATGGCCCACGAAGGAGAGGTCTGAACGACAGGGCTCGATTACAAGAGATCGTGGAGCGAACTCTGCATCGAGCGGCTCTCTGGGACGAGGTCAAGGATAAGTTGCCTGAATCCGGTTTGGCCCTCTCCGGGGGGCAGCAACAGAGGCTCTGTATCGCCCGCGCCTTGGCCATGGAGCCAGAGGTAGTACTGATGGATGAGCCCTGCAGGGCACTGGATCCGATCTCCACCTTGAAGATCGAGGAGTTGATGCGCCATCTAGTAGGCGATTATACGATCATCATAGTGACCCATAACATGCAGCAGGCGGCCAGGGTATCGGATATAACAGCGGTATTGATGTTGGCTCCGGACAGAGCAGGTGAACTGGTGGAGTACGGACTAACCGCGGATATCTTTACCAAGCCTAGGGACAAAAGGACGGAGGAGTATATAACTGGCCGTCTGGGGTAGCCTCAAGGGTGCTGGGGAGAGTCGGGTTCAGCCAAATCGCCCGGAGATGTAATCTTCCGTTCGCTGGTCCTGGGGGCGAGTGAAGATATCCTCCGTCTTGCCGTATTCGATCAATTCGCCCAGGAGAAAGAAACCGGTCCAATCGGATACTCGGGCGGCCTGTTGCATATTGTGGGTGACGATGACGATGGTATACTGGTCTTTTAGGCGGCGGATGAGTTCTTCGATCCTCAAAGTCGCAGTGGGGTCTAGGGCAGAGCAGGGTTCGTCCATTAGTATCACCTCTGGTTGCACCGCTAAAACACGGGCGATGCACAATTTTTGCTGCTGTCCTTCAACCAGTTCCGTCCCTAGCCTGTGCAGGCCGTCTTTCACCTCATCCCAAAGGTCTGCCTGACGGAGGCTGCTTTCTACCCACTCGTCCAAGTGATCGCGCAGGGCCAAGACGCGAGGGCCGAAGGCCACATTATCGTAGATCGACAGGGGGAAAGGGTTAGGTATCTGAAAGACCATCCCTACTCGGCGGCGGAGTTCTACCACGTCAACCCCAGGCGCGTAGATATCTTTGCCGTCCAGAAGCACCTCTCCCTCGAGGCGGGTATTAGGGAGGGTCTCGTTCATCCTGTTGAGGGTGCGGAGGAAGGTGGTCTTACCGCAACCAGAGGGCCCGATAAGAGCGGTTACCCGACGCTCACCGATCTGGATAGATACATCCATCAAGGCCTGCGTTCGGTCGTAAAAGAAATTTAGATGGCGAGTTTCGATCTTATACACAGACATCGTTTTGTCTAGATTCTATCACACCGTTGCTGCCGAAGGCAACAAGCCAAAGGCGAGGACCTATGGCCTTAGCGATTAGGATCTTGCTTCTCCTCTTGTTTTTGGTTGGCTGTGGAGGTGGAAGGGAAGGGCGGGGGATCACCTTGGCTGGGTCGACCTCCGTCGAGCCCTTCGCTGGGCTTCTGGCGGAGAGGTATATGGCGGAGCACCCTGCGAGTGCGCCCATCAACGTTCAGGGCGGTGGTTCGAGCGCGGGAATCCAGGCCGCCCAGTCAGGCAGTGCTGAGATCGGCATGTCCTCCCGCTGGTTGAAAGAAGGGGAGCGAGGGCTGGAGACTATCTTGATCGCCCGGGATGCCATCGCCATCATAGTCCATCCCTCTAACCTTCTCTCTGACCTCACCCTGAATCAGGTTAGGGAGATCTTTGCTGGGCGGATAGAGAATTGGTCGTCCTTAGGTGGAAGCGACCAGCCGATCACAGTGGTGACCAGGGAAGAGGGCTCGGGCACACGAGGAGCCTTTGAGGAGTTGATAATGGAGGGCGAGAGAATTACCCTCGCCGCCTTGCGCCAGGATTCCAATGGGGCAGTGCGGGTGATCGTGGCCGGGGATCCGGGTGCTATAGGCTACATATCTCTGGGGATCGTCGATGAGCGGGTGAAACCCTTAAGCATCGAGGGGGTAGTTCCCTCTCAGGAGACGGTTTCCAGCGAGGCGTATGGTCTGGTGCGCCCCTTTCTCTTCTTGGTGAGGGGGGAGCCCCAAGGGCTGGCCAAGGAGTTCATAGACTACGTCTTGAGCCCTTCGGGACAAGAGATCCTGGAGGAGGAAGGGTTGGTGAGGGTCAAGTGAGGGGGCCATGGTCCGGGAGAGGATAATCCGCTATCTGTTGCTTCTAGTGGCCTTTTCGGCCTTGGGGTCGTTGGTCCTCATCACCCTCTTCATCTTCAAGGAGGGTCTTCCCTTGATAGTGAAGGTGGGCTTATGGCGCTTCATCTTCGGCAGCGACTGGTCGCCCTCCCGTGGTTCCTTTGGCATCCTATCCATGATCATAGGCTCCCTCTGGGTTACCGCTGGTGCCCTCATCCTCGGAGTGCCGCTAGGGGTGGCGGTAGCCATTTTCACCGCTGAGTTTGCCCCCCCGGCCTTGACGGCAGCGGTCAGACCACTTATCCAGTTGCTGGCGGGGATACCCTCAGTGATCTACGGCTTCGTCGGTTTGACTGTTTTGATCCCCAGGATAGAGCGTTATCTGGGAGGGCCTGGCCCCAGTGCCTTGGCGGGAGCGATGGTCCTAGCGATCATGATCCTTCCCACTATCGTTAGCATCTCGGAGGACTCCATCAGAGCGGTGCCTCGGGAGTATCGGGATGGGGCGTTGGCTTTGGGGGCCACCCAGTGGCAGACCATTTGGCGAGTGATCCTCCCCGCCGCTCGTTCTGGCATCATGACTAGTGTTATCTTGGGGATGGGACGCGCTATCGGAGAGACGATGGCGGTGATTATGGTGGTGGGGAACGCCTTGGCCCTCCCCTTCTCCCCCCTGCAGTCGGTGACCACCCTCACCTCCAATATCGGCTTGGAGATGGCCTATGCCACTGGCGACCATCGCCGGGCCCTCTTCGCTATCGGGGTTGTGCTTTTTGTCATAATTATGGCTCTCAGTATCAGCGCTAACCTGGTGGGCCGAAGGCCTGCAAGGAGATAGCGATGTCCGCGAAGACCACACAGCGCGTCGCTGAGGCGTTGGCCTGGATGGCAGGGGTTTTCACCCTCGCCTTACTCTTTTCGCTCGTTTTCTACGTCCTGTGGCGAGGGTTGCCAGTGGTCGATATCCGCTTCCTCCTCTCGAACCCGGAGAGCATGGGGCGTGCTGGGGGGATATTCCCTACCATCGTGGGGACCGTGGCCCTGACCCTAGTGGCCATCGTAATCGCCGTCCCAGCGGGGGTGGGGACGGCCATCTACCTCACGGAATATACTCAAGAGAGCACCCTTACCCGCCTCATCAGGTTCGGCACCGATTCTTTGGCCGGAGTGCCCTCCATAATCTTCGGGCTGTTCGGCTTTGTCTTCTTCGTTATCACCTTGAAGATGAGTTGGTCGATCCTGGCTGGGGGGCTTACTCTGGCTATGATGATCCTCCCCACTGTAGTGCGCACCTCGGAAGAGGCTATTGGCGCTGTGCCCCGGGATCTCAGGCAAGCGAGTTTCGCCTTGGGCGCCACCCGGTGGCAGATGGTGACCACGGTGGTCCTGCCCGGTGCCTTGCCAGGCATCGTCACCGGTATCGTCTTGGGTATAGGCCGCTCCATCGGCGAGACGGCGGCGGTGATCCTTACCGCCGGCTCCTCTCCGGGCCTTCCTACCTCCCTCCTCTCACCGGTCCGCACCATGGCTGTGCACTTCTATATCCTCGCTCGAGAAGGCATTTCGGATCAGGCAGCGTGGGGTACCGGCGCTGTGCTTGTCATTGCTGTCTTGCTGATCAATGTGGTGATCAACTGGCTGATAGGCAGAATGGTGGTCAGAAGATAGGCGCACCATCCTGAGGATGAATAACGCTTGCCATTTGGCCCGGGCTAAACACCCCTAACATGCAGCCGGCGGCCCTTGTCTCAGAGATGCCCGCTTTCTCGATGTTGAATTCGAAGCGCTTGGGCGAGAAATGCTTTTTCCCTCACTCCGATGGAGAGGGAGAAGTCATAGTTGAAGAGCGCCCTTTCTACCCCTGGAAAGGGCTTTCTCTTTGGGGATTGCTGGGCTTTGGGCTGTGTGGTATACTGGAGCCAGTATGATTCGAGTTCTACATTTTGCGGATCTGCATCTGGGCGTGGAGAACTACGGCCGCCTGGATCCAAGAACGGGGTTGAGCACCCGCCTGGGGGATTTTCTGCGGGCCCTCGATACCCTCGTAGAATACGCCCTGGAGAACGACATCCATCTTGTCCTCTTCGCCGGCGATGCCTACAAAGGTCGAAAGCCCAGCCCTACCCTCCAGCGGGAGTTCGCCAAGCGAATCCGACAGTTGGCAGAGGCGAAGATACTCGTCTTCCTCCTGGTGGGCAATCACGATATGCCCCGCGCCGCGAGCAGGGCCACCTCGGTGGAGATCTTCGACACTTTAGCCATAAGGAACGTCTGGGTGAGGGATCTGCCAGGCACGGAGATCATCGAAACCAAAGGGGGGCCGGTTCAAGTAGTGGCTCTTCCTTGGGTGAATAGGGGTTGGCTCCTCTCCCAGGAGGAGCATGTAGGGAAGAACCTCTTGGAGATAGATTTCCTCATCGCCGAGAAGTGGGAGAGGATCGTGGAGAACGAGATCGCACATCTCGACCAGAAAATCCCTGCTCTTCTCGTGGCCCACGGGACGGTTTTTGGAGCCCTCTATGGCTCGGAGAGGAGCGTGATTTTGGGTCAGGAGATGGTCATCCCCAGAAGCGCGGTCACCGATCCGGTCTTCGATTATGTAGCCCTGGGGCATATCCATAAGCATCAGGTATTGAATGAGAACCCTCCGGTGGTCTATGCGGGAAGTATGGAGCGAGTGGATTTCGGCGAGGAGGGGGAAGAGAAGGGCTTTGTGGTGGTCGAGATAGAGAAGGGCCAAGCAAGATGGGAATTCATCCCCCTGCAGGCCCGCCCCTTTGTCACCATTAGCGTAGAGGCTAAAGGTGCGGAGCCTATGTCCCAGATCCTAGAGGCACTCTCTCACTTCGAGGTGAAGGAGGCGATAGTCCGTGTTCTCATCTCCACTACCGCCGAGGCTGCTCCCCTGATCAAGGATAAAGAGGTGCGAAAGGCTTTGGGGGAGGCTTTTCTTGTGGCCACCATCTCCAAAGATGTGGAACAGGCTCTGCGCTTGAGGCTGGGTGGGCGGTGGGTGGAGGAGATGCCTCCTCAAGAGGTGCTGGAGAGGTACCTGGAGGCCAAGAGAGTGCCCCCAGAGCGGACGAAGGTGCTTCTGGCCCACGCTAGGAAGATCATAGAGGAAGAGTCAAGATGACGCTACGAACGGAGATAGCCCGAGGCAGGATGATCGAGGGGGTCTGGCAAGAGAGGCCTCCCAACTTGGAAGTGGCGGCGAAGCCGTCGTTTGCCGCCTTGCGGCCTCGCAAGGGAACTCTTCATATCCTAGTGGAAGTAGCGGGCCCTTCCAGGCGAGATGAGATCAGCCGCCAACTGGTAAATATCGTCCAGGACGAATATTTCCGGGTCGCGGGAGGGATCACCAACGGTCTCCGGCAAGCGATACGAGCAGCCAACAGGTTCCTCTATCAACGGAATCAAGAACTTAGTGAGGGTATGCCCTATGTGGCGGGGATCTCCTGTGCGGTGCTGAGCGATGTCCACCTCTACCTGGGCCAAGGAGGGCCGGCCTTCGCTTGCGTGGTTAGGCGAGATGAGATGAGGGCCTTGCCCCACCTGCCCGGGGCCTTCCTTCGGGACCCTGAGGTCCCTCAGGACCGAAGGGCAGCATCCGAAGGAGAGGAAGAGCGGTTGCCTCTCTCCCCCTTGGGCGTCGAGGAGCGGTTAGCCGAGGTGGGGCTTTATCACCACCGCTTGGAGGCTGGGGACGTAGTGCTGCTCTGTTCGCCGACCCTGCCGGAACAGGTGGGCCAAGAAGAGTTCAGGGAGGCTCTGGCCCCCGGAGCCAAGGAAGCCCTGGCCAACCTGGCCGAACTGGTCGAGGGAGGGGACTTTTCGGCCATCGTCATAAAGGTCTCCGAGGAGATACCTCGCCCCCCCGAAGAGGCCGTTAGAGCCCCTGAGGTGATGGTGGGACTGGCTGAGGCCCGGAAGGGGTTCTTCTCGCGCCTCGAAGAGAGCGACCTGTTAGGGGATATCGGGGAACG
>Ga0209978_10001036_pt1 | contig 11311 bp, 12 predicted proteins | sample BentaG_FD_182805 | JGI IMG/M metagenome (GOLD analysis project Ga0209978, IMG submission 182805) | Deep subsurface microbial communities from South Atlantic Ocean to uncover new lineages of life (NeLLi) - Benguela_00093 metaG (SPAdes)... | ecosystem: Environmental > Aquatic > Marine > Oceanic >...
GAACCTTACCAAGGCTTGACATGTCGGAAGTAGCAACCTGAAAGGGAAGCCACCTGTTAAGTCAGGAACCGTCACAGGTGCTGCATGGCTGTCGTCAGCTCGTGCCGTGAGGTGTTGGGTTAAGTCCCGTAACGAGCGCAACCCTCGTTGCCAGTTATCTTCTCTGGCGAGACTGCCCCCAAAAACGGGGAGGAAGGTGGGGATGACGTCAAGTCAGCACGGCCCTTATGCCTTGGGCTACACACACGCTACAATGGGTGGCACAAAAGGTAGCAATGGAGCGATCCGGAGCCAATCCTAAAAGCCATCCTCAGTTCGGATTGCAGGCTGAAATTCGCCTGCATGAAGTCGGAGTTGCTAGTAACCGCAGGTCAGCATACTGCGGTGAATACGTTCTCGGGCCTTGTACACACCGCCCGTCACGTCATGAAAGTTGGCAACACCTGAAGTCGATGGGCTAACCTCGGTTTCCGGGGGGGCAGTCGCCGAAGGTGGGGTTGATGATTGGGACGAAGTCGTAACAAGGTAGCCGTAGCGGAAGCTGCGGCTGGATCACCTCCTTTCTAGGGAGAGAGTGGACGCTAAGTCCATAACTCCTAGGTCGGTCTCCGATTATTCGGAGTTAGTTCTCCTTCCTTCCGCTATCCAGGGGTTAAGGTGTTTTATTAACCTCACCTCTTAATCCTCTTCCGCTGGTGTCCACCTCGGCACTGGCATGTATTCCAATAGTTACAGTAGCTGCAACATCCCTCGCAAGATTAAACGATATGACACCCTCAAATGCTCTTAAATTAGGTGTCGTTATTAATAGGTTGAAAGCTCTCCCCGGGTGGTCACTTACTTTTTGAGGTCGATGTCCTTTGTATCCATGTGTCTCATTTTGCCAGTCATCTTGGCACCCTTCGTCCGGTATCATGTCTACATTGAGGTGGTCACCCTTTTCGTGCCATCTAAACCAAAATTCTGGTAATGAAGGCTGCTTCGGCTTGAGTTTACCGCAAAGTAGCAAACCCTGCTCTGTGATTTTATTGTCCTGCAATAGTTCTAAATCGTAATCAGGGTTTAGATACGCTAACTCAACCTTGACATTGAAGACTTTGCTAGCTTCTTGGCTAAATCCTTTTTTCTGATAGCGAGCCCCTTTCCAGCCACGTCTCTCCTTCATTAATTTCGCCTCCCTTCAAGAACATTAAGTAACTCTGAGCCTAGAAAACGATTTTGCTTACCTAGTTTCGTCGCATATGGCACTTTTGTCCAGAGTATGATTTGAATAATTCCACTTGTCAATATCAACTGCTCACCCTCACTTTCAATATTTTCTGTACTTTTTGTGCCGCGTCATTATCTTTACCTCACCCCCTTTATCCCCCTCTCCAATCGCAAGATTGACCACTATGTAAGATTAGCGGATTGGAGAGGGGGAAATATTTTGAGAGGGGCTGGCGCCCCTCTCCGCTGGATACTCCCCATTAGGGAGTGGTGGGGATATCTTACGGGACAAGCCGCGAATGCCACGAGAGCGGCGGGTACGAAAAGATAACATGGAAATGGGGGGAACAGGGGTGGGGCAACGCTTAATCAGCCGAAGCTAATTATGGGTTTCTGACTGCACAATCTGCCATATTATGTTATAATCAACGTTGATATGAGAAATATTATCATAATAATCGCCTCTATCCTGATTGTCATCGGCACGGCCGGCCTGCTGCTGAACGAGTTCGCCTGGGAGCAATCCTCAACCCGCACCATCATCTTCGCCGTGGTGAACTTCGTCGGCCTGGTCAGCCTGGCCTTTGCCCACTTCGGCATGAGGAAAAGCAAGACAGACTAGCTTGATTTTTAGCTGATTTTCTTTTAGAATTTAAGATGTCTTGCGGGCCATTAGCTCAGTTGGTTAGAGCGCAGACCTGATAAGTCTGAGGTCTCTGGTTCGAGTCCAGAATGGCCCACCATACTGTACAGTAGACAGAAGTCCTGCTTTCTCCTGCTGTAACCTTGCCAGCTCACCTTTGACCTTGTCTGTCTCCGGCTGGTACTCCTCATGGATACATTATTTTGTGTAGTGCTAGAAAATCCTATATAATAGTTGGTGACGTGAACAGGGTTGAAATCTATCAGGGGTGGTGCAAGAAATGCGGCATCTGTATTGCCTTCTGTCCCGAACAAATTCTGGAAGCAGACGAAGCATTGTATCCGGTGGTAAAGGACATTGAAAAGTGCACCGGATGCGGATGGTGCGAAATAAGATGTCCTGATTTTGCCATAGTCGTGCACAAGGATGAGGAAAGTTACGCAGAAACAGGTTCTACTTCAGGGCAATGAGGCTTGTGTAAAGGGCGCTCTCATGGCCGGTTGCCACTTCTTTGCCGGGTATCCCATCACTCCAGCCACAGAGATCATGGAGATTATGGCCTGGGAGCTACCTAAGGCTGGAGGAGTCTTCATCCAAATGGAAGACGAGATAGCAAGCCTGGGTGCGGTTATCGGTGCCTCCCTGGCTGGCGCGAAGAGCATGACAGCTACTAGTGGTCCGGGGTTCTCCCTGATGCAGGAGCATATCGGCTTTGCCTGCATGGCTGAGGTTCCCTGTGTTATCGTCGATGTGATGCGGGGTGGTCCAAGTACTGGTCTTCCCACTCAGCCATCTCAGGGTGATGTCATGCAGTCCCGCTGGGGGACTCACGGCGATCACCCCATCATTGTCCTTGCCCCCTCCTCTGTTTATGAGTTCTTGGAGCTCACTGTTCAGGCGTTTAACCTCTCGGAAAGATACCGCACACCAGTCATCATACTTGTAGATGAGGTTGTCGCCCACATGAGAGAAGGGGTGGTGGTACCGGCTAAAAGGGACATAGAGGTCGAGGAAAGGCCTCAGCCAACAGTTCCGCCCGAGTGGTATATCCCCTACGGTGACCCCGGCACTGGTGTTCCGCCCATGCCTCCATTCGGAGAAGGATATCGCTACCACGTAACCGGTTTGTATCATGATGTGCGGGGTTATCCCACTACCCGAAAGGACGAAGTAGAGCCTTTGATTCGGCGGCTTTTCTCGAAGATATCAAAAGACCTTGACCGTCTGCAATGGTTCGACTCTTTTTATACTGAGGATGCCCTGATAACAGTAATAGCCTACGGCTGCATTAGCCGGGCAGCGCTGCAGGCGGTAAAGGAAGCCCGGGAAAAGGGACTTAAGGTAGGACTCATCAAGCTGAAGGTCATCTGGCCGTTCATGCGCCGCACCATAACCAAAGTCCTGGAAAACTCTCAAAAGGTTCTGGTGCCAGAGATGAATATTGGGCAGCTTTCCCGTGAGGTGAAAAGGGTCAATCAAGGTAGGTGTGAAGTGGTCACCTTAAACAAAGTGGATGGAACACTGATAACCCCTCAGGAATTACTGCAGAAGCTGGAGGAGATAAACCCGTGAAAGAAACTGACCACCTTATCCATAAATACCTCCGCTCCAGCAAGAGGTTCCCGCACATATGGTGCCCAGGCTGCGGCATCGGGATTTTTGTCGGCGCCCTGATTCGAGCCATTGACCAGATCGGATATAGCAAGGATGACATCGTTCTCGTCTCCGGCATCGGGTGTTCCGGCCGACTCCCGGTGTATGTTGACTTTAATACTCTGCATACCACCCATGGGAGGGCACTCACCTTCGCTACCGGGATAAAGCTTGCCAACCCCCGGCTCAAGGTAATCACCGTAATGGGTGACGGGGATGCCATAGCCATTGGGGGGAACCATCTCATTCACGCTGCCAGACGGAACGTAGAGATTGCCACCTTTATCCTCAATAACCACGTCTATGGGATGACTGGGGGACAATGCTCCCCGACCACTCCCTCTGGGTTAAGAACCAACTCCTCTCCCTACGGAAATCTTGAGCCCCCATTTGACATCTGCCGCCTCATGGAAGCTGCCGGAGCAGTCTTCGTCGGCAGGTCGACCGTCTACCACACCCGCCTTCTAGAGCAGTTGATTGGCAGGGCGCTTCAAAAGAAGGGGTTTGCTATCACCGAAGTAATCTTTCAGTGTGTGACCTATTCTGGGCGGTGGCTGGGACTAGATTCCCCAGTCGAGATGATGAAGTGGCAAAAGGAGAACGCCATCCCGGTGGGAAAAGTAGGGGAACTCGAAAAAGGGGAGCTTGAAGGTAAGATAGTGATCGGGGTAATGGTGGATCGGGAGGCGCCAACCTACCACGAGGAATATGAAAGAATTGTCCGAGAAACAGTCAAGATATGACATAAGGATAGCTGGCTCCGGAGGGCAAGGGATAATCCTGGCTGGGATAATCCTGGCTGAGGCGGCAATACTGGGAGGCAGATTTGTCGCTCAGAGCCAGAACTACGGTCCTGAAGCCAGGGGAGGCGTATCCATCGCCCAAGTAGTTCTTAGTGAGGTGGAGATTGATTATCCCTGGGTTTTCAACCTGGACCTTCTCCTTGCCCTAACTCAAAAGGCGTGCGATGATAACCTCGCCGATATGAAACCGGAGGGCGTAGTGATTGTGGATTCAGACCTAGTGGAGAGAGTCCTTTGGGGAAGGGTAGCAAGACTCCCCTTCTTGCGGATAGCCCGGGAAATAGGGGAGGAAAGGGCTATTAACATGGCGGCACTAGGTGGGCTAGCCTCTTTCTGCCCCTTTATCTCCCGTCGTTGTTTAGCTACTGCCATGGCAAAGAGACTACCTTCAGCTAAGGTGGCAGCAAATCTCTTAGCCTTTGATGAAGCCCTGAAACTTGCCCCTAAGTTTAAGAGAACCCCCAAGTTCAGCGAGGCAAAAGAGGAGTTTGAGATATAGATAAGCAGCCAAGGTAGCAGCTGCTGAAGCTGACTCTTTGGAGCAATCTTTGGTTGGGAACAAGCCTCAGCATAAATTACCGTTCGCCCGAAAGGAACTAGATGAGGTTTATGAGATGTTCTCAGGAGAAGGCAAGGAGGAAGAGGATTTATGGAAAGAGAGCTGACTGCCACAGAGGTGGAAAGGAAGATTTTAATGAAACGACTACCGCTTATCAATAGGATAAGCGATGGCAGCCTCAGGGACCTAGTTATTGAGGTCTGGGCTAGGTTGTGGCGGGAGAGCCCTTATGGCGATATCGGTGAAGCCCCTAATTATTACAGCGAGATTAACGGTGATGAGACCCTGGTGCGGCACACCAATGCGGTGGTGAAGATGTCACAGGCTGTTGCTCAGGAGTTCCAGCAAGCTTACGGCATCAACCTTAACTACGATACTCTGCTGGCTGGAGCCCTTCTACATGATGTTGACAAGCTAGTGTTATATGAGCGCCAAGGCGACTCCGTGGAGTTAACCGAGCTCGGTGGCGAGGTATCCCACGGTGAATATGGAGCCCTTGTGGCGGAACAAGTTGGTCTCCGACAAGAAGTAGTCCACATAATCGCCAGTCATTCCCCCATTCACCGAAAGACCTTACCAGCCACTATTGAGGCTGTTTTAGTAGCCGGCTGTGACGAGGCCAACTTTCAAGCCTATCGTCTGATGACCGGCAAGGGGCTGTGGAGGAAAACATGAGCTGTAAAGGTTGAGAGGAGGGGGAGGAATATGGATTTTGAATTATCTCAGGAACACAAGGAGCTACAGCAGTCAGTAAGGACATTAGTTGAGCAAAGAATACTGCCCCAGATAATGGACTATGAGGAAAAAAGTGTCTTACCTCGGGAATTATTCAGGGAGATAGGGGCTCAGGGCTTTCTGAAGGCACATATTGCCAAGGAATATGGTGGATTAGGGCTAGGCACACTGGCATACTGCCTGGTAAGTGAAGAATTGGCTAAGGCAGGAGCCGGACTGGTCCATAACGGCCACTTTCAGATAGAGAAGATGCTCTTAGAATATGGTACCCCCGAACAGCGGGGAAAATACCTGGCCAAACTGCTCAGCGGTGAATATCTCGCCACCACGGCAATAACCGAACCAACCGTGGGCTCAAGCTTTGCTAATATGCAGACGACAGTGCAAAAGCGTGGTGATACCTTTATCCTCAATGGTGTAAAAACCCTAATAAACGATGCTGCTGAGGCAGACATCATCAATGTTTTCGCTAAAAGTGATGAGGGTATAAGCGTCTTTCTTGTCGAGAAAAATACACCAGGATTTCGAATCTTAAGGAAACTCGACCCCATTGGTATGAGAAGCTCACCGGTGTATGAATTCGAGCTGAAGGATTGTGCAGTTAAGGCAGAGCAGCTTGTCGGCAGGATTGGAGAAGGGTTGAAAACATTTTTCTCCGCGTTTAATTTTAGCCGTTTGGGGAATGCCAGTGCTGCCTTGGGCATTGGTCAAGCCGCCTTAGAAAAGACCTTGAACTATATAAAAGAAAGGCGTGTGGGCACTCATGTAGTGAGGGAGTTCCAAGGCATTCGCTGGATGCTAGCCGAACTGAGCACCCTGCTTGAGGCAGCCCGATTATTGCGCAACCGAACGGCTACTATGGAAGACAAGAAGCAAGATATTAGCCTCGAGTCGTCTCAAACCAAGCTTCTCTGTGTCGAGGTAGCCAACCGAGTCGTCGGAGATTGTATACAGGCTACCGGACGGTATGGCTGTCTACGGGACAGTCTGTTTGAGTTATACTTTCGAGACGCCAAAGTATTGGGGACTGCTGGCGGCTCGCTGGAGGTAATGAAGAACAATATTGCCAAACGCTTGATTGGAGATTAAGGAATGGAGACGCTAGGCAGGCTACTGGCACGCCAGGCTGCCGAGAACAAGAGCAAGCCATATTTATACTTTCTGGATAAAGAGATAAGCTATGAAGATATTAATGCCTACGCAAACCGGATGGCAAATGCATTTACTAAGCTGGGAGTAGCTAGGGGCGACCATGTAGCCATTATGCTGCCCAACTGCCCCGAATACCTGTATTGCTGGTTTGGCTTAGCCAAGCTTGGTGCCGTAACTGTCACCATTAATACCCAGTTTAAACGGGAAACCCTTAAATACCTTATCGAAGCGTCCGATAGCAAATTGGTGGTTATTGCTTCCGATTTCCTCCCTCAATATGAAGAAATAGCACCAGAAGTAAAAGGGGTAAAGAAGGTAGTTTTTGATATAACCGGGCAAGCCGGTAATACCGAGTCCTTGGATGCGCTTTTCAAGGAGTCACCGATTACCCCTCCCCGGGATATGTCGCTTATTGAAGATATCGAACCGCTCATCATCATCTTCACCTCGGGGACTACCGGTTTGCCCAAGCTGGTGAAAAACTCACACCGAGCATATATCACAGCTGCCCAGGACCTGGTTTCATACGCAGAGCTCTCCGCCGAGGAACGTATATATTCTGCCCTGCCCTTATACCATGTCAACCCGCAGGTTTACTGTGTCCTGTCTGCCCTAGTAGCCAGTGCTAGCGTCATTGTAGCCCCCAGGTTCAGCGCTTCAAGGTTCTGGGATGATGTGAGAAAATATCAAGCCACCGCCTTCAGCTACGTAGGCGCGGTTCTGCCCATTCTGCTCGCACAACCAGAGCGTCCCGGCGATAAAGATGTGCCCGCTAGGAAGTGTTTTGGTGGGGGTGCACCAAAGGAAGTGTATGAAAAGGTGAGTCAGCGGTTTGGCGTCGAGGTGATCGAGCTTTACGGGATGAGCGAGACGGGTACCTGGAATACAATGAATAGGCCAGGCAAGGGAAGAGCTGGAACCGTTGGTCAGGTGCGGGAGGGATTCGAAGTCAGAATCTTTGATGACCGGGATAATGAGCTCCCCCCGGGGAAAATCGGTGAGATTGTCATCAGACCGACGAAGCCGTACATCATGTTTGATGGCTACTACAAACTGCCAGAAGAGACGGTGAAGTGCTCTACTAACTGGTGGTTTCATACTGGAGACCTGGGGAAAGTTGATGCCGATGGTTATTACTACTTCTGCGGCCGTAAGAAAGAGAGTATCAGGCGGGGTGGTGAAAATATCCCACCCTATGAGATTGAAAAGGAAATCAACAAGCATCCAGCGGTAGCTGAAAGCGCCGCTTTCGGTATAACTGATGCCGTCATGGAGGAGGAAATAAAAGCGGCTATCGTGTTACGCCCTGGACAGAAGGTTACCCCTGGAGAAATCATCGCTTGGTGTGAGTCGAGGCTTCCTAAATTCATGATTCCGCGTTATATAGAATTCATGGGAAAGCTCCCTAAGTCAGCTTCAGAGAAGGTACAAAAGGTGGCTCTTAAAGAACGGGGAGTAACCCCCAACACCTGGGATAGGCAAAAACAGAGTCGACTTCTTGACAGGAAGGAGAAAATGGGCTAAGGTATGACTAAACGCAAGGGGCGGTGAACTTATGTGAGGAGAAACAAAGGCGTTGAATCTTAAAAAGGTCCCAAAAATGCTAAATGGAGGTAAGATGGTGAGAAACAAAATATGGTTGATTGCCCCGACGTGATGTTTGCGGCAGTTTTGGCGTGTACGGCTTGTGGTAAGTCGGTGTCGACTCCCACCCCAACTCCAAAAACTGTAGGAGGGATGCGAAATGCAAATAGTAAGGTTTAAAGACGCTGATTCATATGAACCTGAAAAAGGTTGGTACCGAGTCTCTCTGGCGGGGAGAGATTCTGTCTCAGTTGAGTATTACGAGAAACCGCCCGGGCATTCTTCACCCATGCATAAACATGAGAACAAGCAAATCTTGATCGTGATCAAAGGAAAATTGAAAGCCTATACTGAAGATGAGGAGGTTGTGCTCGGGGAAATGGATTCGGTATTCTTCGATGAAAACGAGCCTCATAGGGCAGAAAACATCGGAGAGGAGAAAGCTGTAGGGATAGACATATTTGTACCGGGAAGGCCTTTTGATTTCTGGCTTAAGCGTTCTGGCTAACCTGCAGTGTATTCCTTTTTGCTACTTTGCGTCATTTCAACCTCGTAGCGGACAACAAAACACCGCTTTTGGTAGCAAAAATTATAAGTTAATTCATGGCGTCTTGATAGGAAGGAGAAAAGGCGCTAAGGTATGATCAAACGCAGGGGGAGGTGAGCTTATGTGAGGAGAAATAAAGGCGTTGAGTCTTAAAAAGGTGCCAAAAATCCTAAAAGGAGGTAAATGTGAAAAACAAAATATTGCTATTGTCTTTGGTGCTGATGTTGGTAATGGGCTTGGTGGCTATGGGTTGCCCGGCACCGACACCACCACCACCGACACCACCACCACCGCCACCACCGGCACCACCGCCACCGCCACCACCCGAGGTAATTGAGTGGGACTGCTCATTCTGGGGTGGTCCCGGGGCACGGGTCTGGCCGGTCTGGCCGTGGTATGAAGAAGAAATTGTGAAGCGAACCGATGGACGGTTCAAGGTAACCATTCACCATGGCGCCGCCCTAGCCCCATCAAAAGAGCAGTTGGATGGCCTAAAAGCCGGTCTCTATGAAATGTGTCACTTCGCTTCCGCTTACCACCCGGGCAAAAATCCACTGATGAGTTTCTTCGACCTTCCTGGGCTTGCCCCGGCTGACTTAAAGGAGAAGGCTCAACTGGAACTTGCCTTTATGGAACACCCGGCTGCCCAAGAGGAGATGCTATACAGATGGAATGCGGTATACATCGGGCTGGCCCACACCAGGCCTAATTATACCTTCTTAGGGACTAAGCCGATTAGAAGCTTGGCAGATTTTGACGGGATGAGAAGTCGGACGCCAGCCCCGGTAACCACGCTCCTTGAGAAGTGGGGCGGCGTGGGGTTACTGATTCCGGCACCAGAGGTTTATGAGGCTATCGCTAAAGGCACCCTTGACCAATCTTTCTTCGCCCCAGCCTCTCACCAGGGCTACAAAATCCACGAAGTTGCCCAGTATTATACATACGGTGTTCCCTTGGGTGCTGGCATGGGCTGGTTTTTGGTTGCCAATGCCGACGCCTGGGCTGCCCTGCCCGAGGACATAAAGGCGATACATTGGGAGCTGGTTGAGGAACTGATGCTGGAGCGTCTGCCAGCCGAAATGGGGAAAAAGGTTGACGAGATTTTTGCCGACTGGAAAGCGAGGGGGATAGAGTTTATCGAGTTTCCGGCTGAGGACGCGGCAGAGATGGAGGCAGCGGCAAAGCCCACATGGGAGGAATATGCCAAGTCGCTGGATGCACAAGGGCTGCCCGGGACAGAGATGTTAGAGTATTTGCTAGCCAAGAGGATGGAGATTTCCGGGTATTAGCCAAGGGTAAAATGCAGCTAGCAGCTATGTAGTGCCTCAGGTTCAACTAGTGCCTAAACCTGAGGCACTGCATTAATCATGAGAGGAAAGGTAAATGGCAGAGAACGCGGAGACGGTTGAAGGGGAGATGCCCGCCAGGAAGGGGCTTATTTCCTATATAGGTAGATGGCTGTCGCCGATAGAGTCGGGACTGAACATTGTCGGTGCCGCTTTAATCGTTTTCATGATGTTATTCACCATGACTGAAGTAGTGGGGCGTTATCTGTTTAACCGCCCCATAAAAGGGCATGTGGAAATTGTGGAAATGGTAATGGCTGGGGTGGTATTTCTTGGCATAGCCTTCACCGAGAAGATGGGTGGTCATGTCAGGATGGAGCTGTTCGTGGTCAGGGTATTAAAGGGGCGGCTTCGTCTTATGGTCGAGTCTTTTACCTTACTCCTGGGTCTGTTTATCTTCACCATTATTCTTGTTTACAGCCTGCAAGTATCTGTCCTGTACAGTATCAAGATGGGTGACACTACCCCGCTCCTTCTTTGGCCAGTCTGGCCGTCTAAGCTATTCATCCCCGTAGGCAGTTTTGTTCTTTGTCTCCGGTTGGTGATAGAGATTATCCAACATGTGTCTCAAGCGGTAGTCGGGGTTGAGCCGAGGCAGTTGTAAGCATGGAGCCGCTAACTATTGGATTAATCACCGCTGGCGTTTTTTTGATTTTGTTGGTTCTGGGGATGCAGGTAGCCTTTGCCGGTGCCCTGGCCGGTTTTTTGGGGTTGTGGGCGCTCAAGGACTTTGGTGTTGCCGCCGAGTCAGTAGGCTTTCTGACTCACGCCCTGAGCACTAGTTATGGACTTAGCGTTATCCCGCTGTTTATCCTGATGGGTTATCTTGCCCACCATGCTGGTCTGACCCGCGACATTTTCGCTACAGCTCGGGCATGGGTGGGTCATTTACCCGGTGGGTTAGCTATTGCTACCGTCTTTGGTTGCGCCGGTTTCGCTGCTGCCTCGGGGGCGAGCACTGCCGCCGCCGCCGTTTTCGGCAAGGTAGCCATCCCTGAGATGGACCGATACGGCTATGACCGGAAGCTGTCAACCGGTGTAGTTGCTGCCAGTGGCACCCTGGCAGCTCTTATTCCCCCC
>Ga0209978_10001037_pt1 | contig 11310 bp, 11 predicted proteins | sample BentaG_FD_182805 | JGI IMG/M metagenome (GOLD analysis project Ga0209978, IMG submission 182805) | Deep subsurface microbial communities from South Atlantic Ocean to uncover new lineages of life (NeLLi) - Benguela_00093 metaG (SPAdes)... | ecosystem: Environmental > Aquatic > Marine > Oceanic >...
CATTTCTCTATCTAGGTGGAGATGAGAGGACCCTTGTGCAGCGCGATGTTAACTCCGCGAGAGCCTTTTATGCGGCTGAGGCAGGAATTGAATACGGGGTTTTTCAATTAAATAAACTCCTGGGTGAACAAACAGAACTCACAGATTCCAATAATGATATTGTCGACGATTATGGAATTCCTTTGCCTGATATGGAAGGTTTCACTTTTGATGTCTTTACCATCGAAAAAGTGGGTGATGTGGAAAGAAAAGTCATCGAATCTGGACCACATAAAGGAATGGAAGGTCTTATCCAGAAGTATAAAATTACCTCTCAAGCTACATCTAACAGCTCGAATTCTGCTTCTGCCAGGATAGTCCAGTGGGTTGAGGATCAGCGGGTTCATATATTCCAATTTGCTACCTTCTATGACCAGGACCTGGAGTTAGAGCCCGGATCGCCAATGACCATGACAGGTCGAATTCACTCCAATCGGGATATCTACCTAACCTCTGGGCAACTCAAAGTTGATTCTTATGTCACCTCTGCCGGTGATATTTATAGAACTGACAAACCCGGGGACACGGCAGGCGAGAGTGGGGATACTCAGATTAAAGATAAGGATGGTGATTACCAGTATCTGAGCTTTGACAGCACTGATCCGGATTGGGCAACCAAGGCTGAAGAGAGATGGGGCGGAACAGTTCTCAGTAAAGACCATGGGGTTCAAACCTTAACCATTCCCATGCCCACCACTGAGGAGCCCATCGAGGTAATCAAGCGGGGTAATACCATAGATCCAGATAGCTCTTCAGAGTCTGAAACGCTCAAGGAAGCCAGACTATACTGGCAGGCAGACCTTCGTATTATTGATGGGCAAGCCTATGATAAATCCGGTAATGTAGTTGATTTAACTTATACCGATGCCGAGGGTAACACCATAAATCCCCTTAACTTAAGTAAGTCTTTCTATAACTATAGAGAAGGAAAAGATATAAAGGTTACAGAGATTGACATTGCTAAGTTAGTCGAAAGTGGGCATTTCCCAGCCAACGGCATCTTATATGTCTCTACTCATAGTGCAGGTCCGGGTGAAGAGGATGGAGTTCGATTAGTTAATGGTTCAGGGTTGCCTTCGGGCGGCTTGACCACAGCGACGGATAATCCACTTTATATTCAGGGAGATTATAATAATATGGGGAAAAAGCCAGCGGCGGTTCTCTGTGATGCCACAAATATTCTTTCCAATAATTGGAATGATGAAAACAGCGAAAAGAGTTTATATTATAGAGGAGCATCCGGGACTGAAGTCAATGTTTGTATTATGACCGGGCATACGCCGACCACAGGTGAAGGTTATGAAGGTGGGATGGAGAATCTTGAGGAGTGGTCTGGCAAGACATTTAAGTGGCGGGGGTCGATAAACAGTCTCTGGTATGGTCAAGAGGCCACTGGCAAATGGATTTATGGTAGTCCTTACTATACGGCACCCATACGCGATTGGGGGTTTGACCAAGATCTTCTTAACACTTCTAAGTTACCTCCGGGGACCCATCAGGTTCGCACGATACAAAGAACCCAGTGGCGTCAAGAGTTAGGCTGAAAGGCGAACCGAAGATGGCAACCTAAGGTTCACTTGGAGGCCATAGTAATGCCTGGACTGATGAGGTATAAAAACACGGGCAAGAAGTGAGGAGAGAAATATGTTTAGGCTGGGTTCAAAAAATATAATAGGTCTGGATATTGGCTCTGCCAGTATAAAGGCAGTTCAATTGAGGGAGACATCAAATGGGTTGCGATTGGAGGCAGCAGGGATTGCTCAAAACCCAACTGCAGGCTTAGAAGGTAAGGAGACCAGCAAAACTGGCCAGATGATAGCGGATACAATTAAGAACCTAATTCAGGAAAATAACATCAAAGGTAAGAATGTGGTCTCATCGCTCAGTGGCCCACCGGTTTCGATCCAGTACTTTGAGTTTCCCAAGCTTTCTCCTGATGAACTGGAGGGTGCTGTAAGGTTAGAGGCAGAGCAGGTTATGTCATCTGATATAAAGGATATGGATATGGACTTCCAGGTTTTGTCCAATACTAGTGAGGCTAAGAAAATAAAGGTTCTGTTTGTGGCTGTTCCAAAGCGCATGACTGAAGAACGGGTCGAGGTCATCCAGCAGGCGGGCCTTAACCCCATCATCGTTGATGTCGATTCCTTAGCCTTGGCTAACTGCTTTTTAAGGATGGGAGAGGCATTGGATGATAAAACTCTGATCATCTTAAATGTGGGAGCCCAGTTGACCAATCTGGGTATTTTGAGGAAAGGAAACATGCAGCTTGTGAGGGATATTTCATTCGGAGGGAATGATATTACTGGTACCATTGCAAAGGAAAGGATGATTTCTCTGGAAGAGGCAGAACATAAGAAGAAGACCCCTTCGCTCTGGACCGAGCAAAACCTGGAGATGATCTCTCTTCTGCGCAGGCGTGCGACCAAGCTGGTCAATGAGATCAATCGTTCATGGGGATATTACCAGACTAGAACGTCTGTTGAGAAGGTTAACCGAATTTTATTGATGGGTGGTAGTTCAAAGTTGGCCCCGTTGGTTCAGTTTATCTCCGAGTGTATGGATGTACCAGTACAGGAGTGGAACCCCTTAGAGCACCTTGAGCTCCACGAGAAGAAGTTTGATCCCCAATTTAGACAGGAACTTGGCCCGGCTTTAGCGGTCGCCATTGGTTTAGCGCTCAGAAAGGTGTAAAGATGCTTCAGATAAATCTAATTCGAGACCGAGCAGAGCTCTTTAGAAGACGAACCGTGATTTTGGCTTTTGTTTATGCTGGTGTTTTTGTCTTACTTCTCTATATCATAATAGGGTCCTCAGTTTATCTGAGCAATTTTTATAGAATGCGGACCTGTAAAAAGGAGATCGACAGATTGAACGCCCAGATAGCCGATTTAGGCTTCCCCTCTCTTTTGACACGAGAATATAAGAGCCGATGGGGTAAATTATCAAGTCAGCTATCCCTGATCGATGAGATAATGCAAGAACGGGTCTTATGGGCGCCGAAGTTACAAGCCATAAATACTACTCTGCCTGCCGATATGTGGCTGAGCAAGATATATCTTCAAGAAAAAACCAAAAAGCGCGGTTTACAAAGCCCTGACCGGCAAGCTTTAATCTTAGAGGGGTTCGTGTTATCAAAGCAGGGTCGAGAACTCGTTCATTTAAAAGACTTTATCAGCAACTTAAAGAAGAGTTCAGTGTTTATGAAAGGTCTGAAGGGCGTAGAGTTGAGTTCTACCAAAGGAGAGAAAATGGGCGAGACGGAAGTGATGGCTTTTCAACTTTCCTGCCCCCTTTCCAAGGAATGATTACAGTGATTTTGAAAGAGGATTACAAAGATTAAAAAGACAGATTACGCAGATAAATCAGGCTTTAATCAGTGTAATCATTTTGTAAAATCTGTGTAATCTGATAAAATTGATTTGAAAGGATTATGCCAATGACAAAGACAATGAATATAAGGCGATGGCTCGATTTGGGAATTCTCATCTATTTGGTATTGGGAGTCTGTGCTTATTTTTTCTTGTTCACGCCTCAGAGGGCAGAAGTCAACAGACTAAAGGCCCAGAAGGAAGGGCGGGAAAATCTCTACGTTCAGTTAAAGAGTTCGACACAATTTATGGATCAGTTTCAAGCAAAAGAGGATGAAATCTCTGAGGCTATCGCTCGGTTTCAGGGAAACTTAATCGCCAAAGATCAAACTCAATTGGTTTTGGTTCACCTGGGTAAGATATGTGAGCGCTCAGGGGTCAGGCTGCAATCGATCACTCCCCTTCCTTCTGAAAAGATACCAGGCAACCTTGAGAGATTTTCCTGGGAAATACCCCTCAAGGCTGGTTATCACAACTTAGGAGCTTTTCTTAATAAACTCGAGAGTTGCCCAACCTTCTTTGGCATAGATAATCTAAGTATATCTTCAGGGACATATGAGCACGAGGCAGCGCTTGCCTTGTATACCGTGGGGCTTGTTAAATGACCATGAAATGTAATCAAGTAACGGAGAAAAAAATGGGGAATAAAAAAAAGATTGTGATATTGATTTTTCTTATATTAATCTTAGGTGGGGTGGTTTGGTCCTTTGTTTTAGGAAAGCCTTCCTTTAAGGAAGTAAACGTCGAGTTTCCATCCGGAGCCTTGAAGAAAATCAGCACCATGGGGGAGCATACTAAACCAGAAGATCTGACTATTATGGTTCAACAGACATCGGACTCTTTAGCCGCCTTACTTGAGAGGGAGAAGGGGATCGCGAGTTTCACCTATCGTAGCCTGGGCAGAAGAGACCCTATGGTCCCATTGGTTAGCAAGAAAGTGGCAGGAGAGAAAACAGATATTCCTAAGATGTTGTTAACAGGCATTGTCTGGGATAAGTATTACCCCTTAGCCATAATTAATGACCAAGTGGTAAGAAAAGGCGATGTAGTTGACGGGGTAAAGATAGTGGGGATAAAACCTGACAGGGTAGTCGTATTCCATAAATCTAAACAGGTTATTAAACTACACGGCCAAGAAGCTGGGGTCATCAAGGAAAGGTAAGAAAGGTTGTATTATTAATATTGATTTCACAGATTTTGAAAGATTTCCCAGATTTATCGGAGAAAGTTTTATCTCTGTAATCTTGCTTTTAATCGGTGTAATCATTGGAATGTAATCGTTTTTAAAAACGCTCCGATGAGAGCAAACCTCGAGTAATCGGGGGACGTCCCTTACGGGATCCCAATCCAAAGGATCGGGGCAAAGCCACGGGTCCTGAGCGAAGTCGAAGGATAGCCGGGTTGCCGAAGAGCGAAAGACAAAAAGCCCATTCTTTCAGCGGTAATCCGGCTGAGGGAATGGGCTTTTTGTTTTTTAGGTGCATAATTTCGTCACTCGCAAGCAAAATACGGTTGGGTGGGTTTAGTCGGTTTAAAAAACGAAGGAAATTGTGGAGATTAACGGACAAACGGATATAAGGGACCAAGCTAAATCATAAAAGAAGGGAAATGAGATAGGGATGATTAAGAGGATAAGGAAGTTCCTGCGAAGCCAGGCTGGCTTTACCCTGGTCGAGCTCATGATCGTGATGATCATCTTGGGTATCCTGGCAGCAGTGACTGTGCCTATTTACCGAACAAACGTAAAGAAGGCGATGGCAAGTGAAGGTGCTGCGCTGGTGGGTTCTATCAGGACAGGAGAGAGAGTTTACTATGCTGAGAATGGTCAATATCTCCCAATTGCAAAGACAACGTCCAATAAGGATATTTGCGTAGATACCGCTGGTAACACCTTCTTTAAAACGTTCACGGTTACTTGCACGGACCCAATGGTAGACTTTACAGGATCAACTACAGGATCCGTGACTTGCGGTGAAAATCCGGGACCTGCTGCCGGCATTACAGTTACAATCGACCAGGATGGTAACATCAGCTACACAGGCCTATAACGATCGCCTTCGAGCTTGGGGGCTTTCGCCCCAACCCGGACTCTTAGAAGTTTTATTTTATTGAGTTAAGCATTTCAGTCACTTTGCCAGAAAGTAAAAACTGGAGGTATGAAGATGCAGGTGAAGAGGAGACATTCCGAAACGGGGTGAATAATCATCTACAGAAATGCTCCGATAGGCCCGTCCCGATTTATAGGGACGGGGTAAAGGCAAACCTCGAGCAATCGGGGGACGCAAAGCCACGGGTTTCGCCTCGACCAAAGGTCGGGACGAAATAGCCGGGTTGCCGAAGAGTGAAAACGAAGAAGCCCACTCTTTCAGCGGTAATCCGGCTGAGGGAATGGGCTTTTGGCTTTATAAAAGCAAGTAGGCAAAAGAGATGTCCGAGTACACGCTGCCAGAGCTTATAGCTTTGATTGAACAAAGGGAGGCCGAAGAGATATTGAAGACAGGTGGGATAAGCTGTAGAACCTGCCGATACTTCTCCGATCGAGGAAACTATTGCACTCTCCTTGGCATCGAGATTGACGAGAGCGGTCTTGAAAATGGCTGCGACGAGTATGAACCCTGGTAGAAGCAAAACGCGTTTAGTTGGTTGGGTCGACCTAAAACCCAACGGGCCAACGGATCTAACTGAATTATTAGACGGAAGCGCATATTTTGGGACGGCGGCGGGGACGGATGCAAATGCAGTGTAGGACTTACTTCAAGAGGGTCTGGTGAGTAACATTATCAAAGATGTCCATTATTTACCCCGTTAGAAGCACCACCTATCTGGAAAGAACCTCTTTGAAGCTTCTAACGAGGTCGACAATCTCTTTCATTTTTACCCCGTTAAAGGTCCCTATCGTAAGATAGAAGTGAAGCCTCAACCGATACTGATTCAGTGTAAAGAGACGAACTTTTAGTAGTGGTTTAAGGCCTCCAGTAAAAAGCCTTTAACGGGGTTTATCACTTCCATTGATAATATAACAGAAACAGGAGCAGATGTCAAAAAAGTGTGCATAGCGGAAATACAAAAAGAGAGCATTACCGAGGAAATAAGATGGATAGAAAGTATAAAGGCCTAAGGAATTGGGTCAAAGGGGAGACAGGCATGGCATTACCATGGGTTTTGATATTCACCATCATTCTAACCATTACGTGGTTGGCCTTTCTCGAGATGGCAGGGCAAGAGAGGATATCAGTCCAGCGTAAAATCAAAAAAACTCGAGCTTTTTATTTGGCTGAGGCAGGGATAGAGAAGGCATTAGTCGACTTACGTCAAGACTTTGTGAATGATCCACCAGACCCCAATTGGGCAGATGGTGATATTAATGCTTATGGTGTTGGTCCTGGTGATGAATTTTATTCCCTTTATGGCGACCCATCCCCCCCATTGGGTGGTGGCACTTATGACGTCGAGTTAAAGAATGTTAAAAATGACGGGATTTGGCTAAAAGATGAGATTTGGATAAAATCAACTGGAACCGTTAAAGACCTTTCTAAGACTGTTCAAGTTTATGCAAAAATAGATAGCGTTTCACCTTGGAATAACGCCATCTTTGCTGGAACTGGTGCAGCAGGTGGGACAGTAATAGATGGTAACGTTAAGGTCTCTGGGTCAGTACATATTTTAGGCAGCAATCTAACACCTTCTGATGCAGCAATTAATATGAGCGGCACCGCCAAAATCAGCAATAACTACAATACAATGTCAGACAGCCTGAGAAATAGGATTCCAGATTTGCCAAAAACAACATTTGATGGAGAGGAAGTAGAGACTTTAAGAGCTATGCTCAGAGTAAAGCACGGTAAAGTAAATTTATCCGGGACTGCTACTGTGGGAGAACCCAATGTTTCTTGGAATTCTTACAAAGAAACGATGGATGGGGTTTATGTAAGTGATGGGTATGGAGGGGAGAAAGGAGAAACTAACGTATATTCAGACAACGGTACAAGCAATAGTTATGATCTGGGCGACAATGTTACCTTTCCAAGTCTCAGCGATTCATATCTGGGCTATCCAAGCTACCAAGAATATTTAAGGGCCAATGCTCTTGTAATTTCAGATTCGGCTGATCTCGCTAAATTTGCTGATATCACGCCCAAGTCTGAGTTTAGCTATAGCGGAGCAAACGGTAGTATAAGTATGGATGGTGAAGGAAATTTGGACATTAACGGCATTGTGTATATTGATGGCGGTGACTTAAACATGAGTAGACCATGGCTTAATCGGACAATTACATACCGAGGTAAAGGTTCAATTTTTGTTACTGGGAATGCAGAAATAAAAGTTAATCTACGCACTCCTAATATGGCAAATTCCTTTCCAGCCAACGTGCTCGGTATCATGACGCCAAATGATATAACCTTTGATGCAGCCCAGATAGATGTTATGGGAGCATTTTACGCAGAGAGCACAATTATCTGTAGGAAGCAAACTGACATTGTGGGCACTCTTGTATCCAACTATTTTGCTATGGGGACGGATGTTCCCAGCGTTTATCAGGTTCCCGAACTAGCACGCCGCTTACCACCCGGCGTGATATTTAGTGCCCCTATCTGGGTTGTTAAAACTACTAACTGGCAGGAACTATAGAGGAAAAACTGAAAGGGAGGCTTAGGAGATAAGGCACTATTTATATCATGCCAACTCCTCCCACTGGGTTAAAGGGTCAGCGTGAAAAAGATTAGGAAGCCGGGTTGCCGAAGAGTGAAAACGAAGAAACCCATTCTTTCAGCGGTAATCCGGCTGAGGGAATGGGCTTTTGGCTTTATAAAAGCAAGGAGGCAAAAGAGATGTCCGAGTACACGCTACGCGAGCTTATAGCCTTGATTGAACAAAGGGAGGCCGAAGAGATATTGAAGACAGGCGGGATAAGCTGTAGAACCTGCCGATACTTCTCCGATCGAGGAAACTATTGCACTCTCCTTGGTATCGAGATTGACGAGAGCGGTCTTGAAAATGGCTGCGATGAGTATGAGCCACATTAGAAGCAAAACGCGTTTAGTTATTTTTGTCCGTTTAGTCAGTTCATTTTTGACTTCTTCGAAAGGGCTCCTTTCCTCCCTTTATATCCTAAAGTTCCAACACGTCACATTCCCTCCTTTTATCTCGTTAGAGACCAGCGCTGTTGCGGGGTTTAAGGCCATCCCCAAGAGGTTCTTTAACGAAGTGAAGTCAGGAATAGGCTTCCATTATCTTTTTGCGCTCGGCTTTTAACCTATCGCTCACGAAACGAAATATCACATCCCTTTCTTGCTCAGGCAGCCCTATAAACTTTGCTCCCACTTCAAAGAGGTTCTTGCGCAGCAAAGGCTCCGACCGAACTACTTGAGCCTTACTCGAGATCCTCTTCTGCTCAGGAGGCAGTCTGAGTTCAACTTCCAAAGGTGCCCCTTTGAGTAAAACTTTATCGGTAAGAAAGCTCAAACCCCCACCCGATATGCTTGTTAGTCTGAATGGACCTATCTTTTTTTCCTTACCAAGGAGCCAATAGCCTAACCTGTTGCCGATATAAGCACGAACGAACTTTCTGCTCTCTTCCATAAGAGCCTCCGCTGCCTCCTTCCTTTCAAGATCAAAGGTAGCCGAAATTCAACCGTTATATCCGGGGAGTCCTCTGTCAGTCCAAAGTTCAGAGTGCAATCGAGGAGGGTATTTTTTGAAATTGCCCAGGTAACGCCAGCTTGAAGCTGGGCTACATTCAGGGAAGTACCAGCGAGCTTTGGGCCAATCCGGGGCAATCTCTGAAGTTCTTGTGGGCCTGCTTTATTGATATTAATCTTTATAGATTCACCGCCCTCGCTGGCCGGGGTCGGCTGGACATAGACGGCGCTGAAATTCGGGGGTGTTGGCCTCTCGATCAGCATCCAGATGCATCCCACCACAACGGCTCCGATGAGGCCAAAGATAATCATCTGTTCCTGACGTGATAGGCTAAACATCGTCTTCCTCTAGGTTTTATATAAATAAATAGGTACTCCAGGCTATAAATTGCAATTCATTATATCAACATAATCTGTAACTGTCAAATAAAAAGGCACCCTAAACTTTATCGAAACGAGGAAAAAGTGTTGAATTTTATTAAAAAAGCAAAAAATTCCATTGACATTTACAAAATTTGTGATAAAATAAAGTTGATATTTAAACCCAGTTAGATGCTTGCCATCTAAGGGGCAAACAATCGAAGGCCGATTCGTCATGAATTCCATTCGAGCCCGAGAAGTTATAGACAAAGCTACAAGATATATTAAGGAAAATTATCACCGAGAGGATATCTCTTTAAAAGAGGTAGCCTCTCACGTTTGTATGAGTTACTATTATTTCAGCCATTTATTCAAAAATGAACTCAATATAACCTTTATGGACTATTTAAACAGGGTAAAGTTGGCCCATGGGGTCGAGCTACTCAAAAACTTAAGATTGCGAGTTAAGGACATCGCATTTGCAATAGGCTTTCAAGACCCCCAATACTTTAGCAAGGTATTCAAAAAGTATATGCGCATCTCCCCCTTCGACTTTAGAAGAGAGTATCTCTTAAGGGAACGAACCGGCCAGAGAGAAATAATCATGGTCGAGCGCAGAAAGTTTAGTCGGATATCTGTCAACCTTCGCGTTCTTTGTAGAGTTACGGATAGATGTGGGAGACCAGACACGACATCTTCAGAGATTATAGCCTATACTAAAAATCTGAGCGAGGGAGGGATGTTGTTGGAGTGGCCTTCTTCGAGCCCAGCTACTTTTCTAAAAGTAGCAATAGAGATGCCCATTATCCCCAATCCTGTCAAGAGCATAACTCGAGTGATCTGGGTAGACAGGCCAAAGGGTTCACTTCGCACCGACAGATGTGCTCTGGGGATGGCCTTTGTGGGGGATGAGGACAGTGTGAGCCAGAAGGTTGCCACTCTAAAGAGCAGAATTTTTCTATAAACCCCGTTAGAAACATAAAAGTACTACATTATAAGTGGGCGTTTCTAACGGGGTAAAAAGCAGCTGAAAGCCTCGCTGATTTTATTTGACAAATGAGAAGGTAGTGAATATAATAAAAATAAGTCCTGAGAAAATAGGTGATAATTTCAAAGGTGGAGAGGAATACCAAAAAATTCGATAGTAGTATATGTGCTGGCATAGGAATTTGAATAAATTGTAAAGAAGGGATGCAAACGGATGGGTGCGGATGCAAACGAATAGGTTGCTCTATATACTCAGGAGCAAATCCGTATAAATCCTTATTTTGCCGAACGATAGTGAGGCCTATCTTGTATGGTCGTGGCACGACTCATCGTAAAGGATAAGCCATTAGAGGCCCTCCAGGAGGCGAAAAAGAATCTTTGCCTCAGAAAGGTGGTGACTTAAAGGATTAATATGAGGCTCATTTTTAAAAAGGAGGATACAGGAAGATGGGGATATTAACATGGGTTATAGATGAATGGCTTGCTGAGTTAGAGGAAGAGTACAAGCAACAGAGGGAGATTCAACTGAAAGAAGTGCTGAAAAAACAAGAAGCTGTGATGTGTAAACTTGAGCTATTGGAAGAGTTTTCCGAGAGTGTTTTTGGGAGATCAGGGGGCTATATGCACCTCACCGCGAGAGAGAAAGAAGAATTGGTCCAAGAGCAAGGCCAAATCAACGAGAAAATAGCGGAAATAGAGGAAAAGGAGGAATTTAAATATCTTAAAGAGAAAATAAATTTTCTTAAACAACGGAGAGTATAAAAGATATCAAGTTTTGACAATTTTTGAAAATTGCTAAGGGAGTAGGGTCGGGACGAAGTGTGGGTCAGGGTATGCACGAGGCTGATTAGCCGAAGGGTAATCAGTCTCGTGCTGAAGATGCGCCTCTGGCGCAGTCGATCCAGACTACCCAA
>Ga0209978_10001038_pt1 | contig 11310 bp, 11 predicted proteins | sample BentaG_FD_182805 | JGI IMG/M metagenome (GOLD analysis project Ga0209978, IMG submission 182805) | Deep subsurface microbial communities from South Atlantic Ocean to uncover new lineages of life (NeLLi) - Benguela_00093 metaG (SPAdes)... | ecosystem: Environmental > Aquatic > Marine > Oceanic >...
GGAAAACCGGATTCAAAGAGTATTGTCCGGTAGAAGAAATTGAAGCTCCTTTAGAATTCAAAGGATTAAGGAATGAGGGGCATTCGTTATAGCTATGGCTTCGTATTTAGACAAGCACCTATTTTCTTGCGTGCGGAATGTGTTTGGAGGTTTGGGGAGGGGGTGTTGGGGAGCCACATGGGTAACATTTCATCTTAAAGTGCAACGCTATCCGTTTACTTGATTTCTGCCATAGCCTCGTTTATAATCCAGACAAGAAAGGAGGCAAGCGGTCTCCACCTTTTCTCAGGTTTGACTGGCAGTCAAAAGGTAGGAGGTTCGAATCCCCCCAGCTCCACCAATCATAACTTTTCCACACCACAAAGTTGAATCCTTCCTCGAAGTCTCCATAGCTCATTCTTCCCCAGAGGGGAGGGGTAAGTAATGGATGACAATGCCCTCATCAAAAAACCTGAGCGGCACTGGTGCTGTAGTCTGGTTCCCATGTGCCACGAACGATCTCCTCCCTCAAATCGCTATTTGTCCAAGATTACTGGTCATAGCTTATCGTTTATGCACTTAACTTAAAGATTAAAAATGTGAAATAGGAGATTGTCATGTCGAAAGTACTAAGCACTAAACTAGCCGTAGATGAGATAGATCGCTTCAACGCAGCGGCAGAACAACAAGGCCTAACCAAAGCAGGTCTCTTGAAGCACCTGGTCAAAGAGTATCTTGGTAATAGTAACGAGGAAAGTAAGACATCAGATAATAGTAAATTAGGGAATAGCTCATCCTTAGAAAAAAGACAATTACCAGAGGAGTGCAATAGAGAAAGTCTGCCGCTAGAAAAACAAGAAGTCCTGCAAAACGAGAAGTTGGAGAAATCTCTGAACCGCATGCATTCAACCGGCAGGATTCAAAATGGCACGCAGCGCGTGGCCCCGGACTGGACACTTGTGTGCATCTCTTGTGCATCAATTAATTCCCAAGGTGAAGCCAGTTTGACCAAAGTCCCCGATTCAAAGGAGGCAATAACCAAGGAACCATCTGTCGAGCAAAGACTCCTAAAAGTAAAAACTCAGGCTAAGTCAAAAGCAGGATTTGGGGAGTTTCTATTCCTGGGTTTAGTCGCTTTGGGAATAGTGTCAGCCTTTAAGCATAAAAGTAACAAGAAGGCTTCACCTGAGCTTAATTGCGGCGGTTATGCTGACTATAATGAAGATATTGCCGCCGTGTATAGGGATATGGGTTTGCCCTATCCGTAGACTCAGTAACCACCTTTTCTTTGTTTGGTTTTGCCGGCCTAGTAATTGACAATATGACCCAATGAGCTGCCAACTATGTGATTTGTGCAAAGGGCAATACATCTGCTAGCTTCAATAAAATATACAAGATGAAATGTTCAACCGGTAACCTTTTGGCTAAACGTTACCTTACAATGTAGGTTACTAGCTTGGAATCAGTTGTGCACAAAGTCCGTGTTTTCAGGGATGACGTTATGCCAAATCGCATACTTTCCTCTATCTAATTGCTACTGTTACACGCGGAATTTGTATGTTATACTTGACCAATCTTATTTATAAGGAGAGGGAATATGCCATATGTAATTATAGAGGCAGACGAAGGTAGGACTGTTGACCAGAAAAGAGGGCTTGTAAAAGATATCACTGATGCAGTATGCAAAAACTTTGCGGTTGGCCCTGAGGCTGTAAGTATCCTGATACATGAAGGAAAGAAAGAGAACCGCGCCAAGGCAGGTAAATTGGCCATTGATTCCTAGCTCTCATTTTCCCCTTTGAAGTCTGTTTTTCCACCGAAATAAGGTTCCTTTTTATCTAGTATTGACAACGCCTCCAATCAAGAGTAAACTCAAGTTCCACTAAACACGGGCAACCACATTATTCCCTTAAAAGGAGTGGAATAATGAACTTAAGAATGGTGGTTACTGCCATTGTTTTTACGATATTGACCGTAATGTTAATAAGCTGTGCTGGGCCAAGCACTGGACCCGCACCAAAATGGATAGTATCCGAACGACTTGTTGCTCAAATTGAGTATTCTTCATGGATACCAGATTCTATGATAACTAGCCCTGATAATCGACGGGTCGCTTATCTTACTCAAGCGGGTGATAAGCATTGTGTGGTCGTAGATGGCCAAGTAGGCAAGCAATATGATGGTATTGTGCATCTTACCTTCAGTCCTAACAGTCAATGGACGGCTTATACAGCTAGATTGGGTGATAAGCACTTTGTAGTGGTCGATGGCCAAGAGGGCAGGCAATATGCCATCGGGGAGCCCATTTTCAGCCCGGATAGTCAACGGGTGGCTTATGTAGCCGGAGTGAGCAATAAGCAGTTTGTGGTAGCGGACGGCAAAGAGGGCAAGCAATACGATGAGATTTGGTTGCCCCCCATCTTCAGCCCTGACAGTAAACAGCTGGCTTATGCAGTTCGAGTAGGCGATAGTCAGTTTGTGGTCGTAGATGGAAAAGAGGGCAAGCAATACGATAATATTTTGGGGGAAGGAGGAAAGATTATCTTTGACTCCTCTGATAGTCTCCATTACCTTGCCCTAAAAGGTAATAACATCTATCTGGTAGAAGAGGCTACGCCTGCGCGTGTATCAACTCCACCGACAGTAACGACTCCACCAATAGTGACGACTCCACCAACAGTAACAGCTCCACCAACAGTAACGGCTCCACCAACAGTAACGAGAGCACCAGTACTGATTTCGCCCGAGGAGGGTGCGGTATTGGATAATGGTCGCACAGACCGCTTGGACAATATTGTCTGGGATTTTGACTGGTATGACTGTGAGGGGGCAACTAAATACCACTTATATGTGATCCATCCTGGGGCGATATATCCTTTAATTGATATAAGCAATAATGCTGGTTCATCCTATCGCCATTTTGAGCGCGGCAGCTACATCGCTGGAAGAAACTCTTTTAGATGGACTTGGAAGGTTAGGGCAAAAGTAGATGGTGAGTGGACTGAATGGTCAGAGATACGGACATTCGATGTTGAACCTGTTAATACTGACCCACCACGCTAGGTAAATACGACAATAGTAACCCCTTCGGCACCTATTCCAATACCCGTCTATTCACTCATTACAGGTGGAATAGCTACTGTAATGGCAGTTATTATCTTCCTTTTTTACTCCCCGGTTCCACGCTTACCCTTCATGCGTGAAATCCATCGCGCCTTTTTATGGTGATTGAACATTCAGATGTATTGTTACCCTGTTATACGATAGGATGCCTTGTTGGATTTTGCCACATTCAGATTGAACAACTGTATTGGCTTTGCATGTTAACTGAATGGATACGGATAGCCCTACATTCGACAGTGTTGACAAGCGCTTAAATCAGGGTAGAATTAAAGTACGTGGTAAACGATGCCTCAAGTCATTAATAGCGGAGAGGTACGATGAAGATAAGTAATAACTTGATGGCTGACGCGGTGTTCGAGGGTGGTGGAGTCAAAGGGATAGGCCTTGTTGGTGCCGTTGCCGTTGCTGAAGAGAGAGGTTACCAATGGGTAAATATAGCTGGCACCTCAGCCGGGGCTATTGTTGCTGCACTGTTAGCCGCTGGCTACAGTGCAGCTGAGATGAAACAGATAATGGAAGAACTGGACTACAATAGCTTTAAGGATGCCAGTCCTCTTGATAGAGTGCCTATAGCGGGACCATTAGCCAGCCTGATTTTTGAGAAGGGTATTTACGAAGGCAAGTTCTTCGAGACTTGGATCAGAGGATTACTTCGCAAGAAGAATGTTGAGACTTTCAATGACCTCATCTTGCCAGAGTACAAGGATGATGAGCAATATCGTTTCAAACTCAGAGTAATCGCCTCAGATATCTCACGTGGCCGATTGCTGGTCTTACCCCAGGATATAGCTGACTTTGGTGTTCGCCCTGAGGCGCTTAATGTGGCTGCTGCCGTCAGGATGAGTATGAGCATCCCTTTTTTCTACGAACCTGTTAAGCTCCGGAACATGAAGACGAACCAGGTAAGCTATATCGTAGACGGCGGCATATTAAGCAATTTCCCGGTGTGGTTATTTGATACCGATGGGGAGGTGCCTGCGTGGCCTACCTTCGGCTTTAAGCTAGTCGAGCCTGAACAGAGGAATGAAATTGCCAACCACGTGCGAGGGCCAATAAGCCTGCTTACTGCCTTATTTTCAACGATGATGGAGGCTCACGACGCGCGCTACATCAAAGACGAACAGTTTGTCCGTACAATTCCCATCCCTACTTTAGGTGTGGGAACAACCGAATTTGACATCTCCAAAGAGAAGAGTGAGGCGTTGTATCAATCCGGCAGGGAAGCGGCAAAAGCGTTCTTTGACACCTGGGATTTCGCCAAGTATGTAGCTAAATACCGGGGAGAGAAGCCCCAAATAAATAGAAGACTACGACTCAAGTCGGAATAGGCTGATTATGCAATCACTTATTGATTCTATTCTAGTCTGGTGGCTTCGCAGTGGTCGGTATAAATGGTCACGGTTACACCGTCGGTTATTTGAACGCCGCTATCTAAATACTGTTCTGCCAACGGTGAACTCGCTCAAAGAAGTCGAGTCTTCTCTGAAACAGATAACATGGACAATGGACGGACCGTTGCATCTATTCGATTGCATCAGCTATCCACAAGCAACATGGGCTAAAAAGAAGGATGACTGTGATGGTTTTTCAAGCCTGGCCGCAGAGTTACTGAATCAATGGAATCCTAATTGTAATCCAGTCTTAGTGACAGCTATGGTCCGTCCAGTTCGGTATAGTCATACCGTGTGTGTGTTTAGCAGCCCGCAAGGAAACCTGTGTTTTTTCGATAATAGCTCACTGCGCTGTGAGGAATGTCATACCTACAGTGAAGTAGTTACCCGAATTAGCGAGCATACTGATAGGCTGGTCTGCTGGGATGTTAGAAACCATGCCACACTTGAGTTGGTCGAATTCCACAGAATATGAACGGTCGGCAGACAGATACCAAGCTCCTGCCGGTCAATTACATAAGACTGGTACTAGATTAATTTTTCATTGCTATTGTGTTGAACACTTTGGCTTTTTGTGCAGACATGATTCTGACGTTGGTAGATAGCAATTAGTCTTCACTATTGCAGGGCGGAGAGTCATGGATGAAACTCACTAAATAACGGGTTCCCGGAATACTGTAGAATAGAGCTGGCTGGTCGCAGTATTGGCTTGTTTAGTTCGTCTTAGGTGGTATAATATCTATGAAATCTTTGAACCGATTCCTGCTCCTACTAAGGTAGCCTTAGTGCAAGATTAAAATGGAGGAGGAATATCATAGATTAGTAAACGGCGTTGTTGAATCACTGCCAAGAAAGACGAAATTCGGATGGCACGAAAATGTATCGATTGGTAGATTCCAAGCTATTGCGTTCAAGCTGAGCACTCTGGCAGCACAAATAGAGGTAGCTAGATCGTTCCTTTACAGGGTTGCTTGCCTTTACGACCACGGTAGTGAATACCGTAAAGAAGCGGCGATAGTCAAAGTTTTCTGTTCAGAGCTAGCAATCAGGGCAGCTGAAGAGGCAATGCGAATTCACGCTGGTGCTGGTTATATAAGGGAATCGTTAGTCGAGCGCTATTTTCGAGATGCTATGCTTGGCTACACTACGGAGGGAACTACAGAAATACAGCAAATAGCTATAGTCCGACAGCTGAGACTCTTTGGATAAAAGAAAGCTTGAGTCTAATAGATACATAAGCACAGGGGGTAACAAGTGGAAGTCAAAGCTATAAGAACTATGAGTATACTTGGGGCGGGGACGATGGGGCATGGTATAGCTCAAACGATGGCTCAACACGGTTACAAAGTCTTTTTGGGAGACGTTAGTCAGGAGCTATTAGATGCTGCTCTCGAGCGGGTGAAGAAAAGCCTGCAAAAACTGGCCGAAAACGGAAAAATTGGTCAGGATGAGGTCGAGGGGACTCTATCTATGATCACAGGAACGATAAATGTGGAAGAAGTCGCCAAGGACGCAGATTTTCTTATCGAAGCTATCCCAGAGAAACTAGACGTCAAAAAAGAACTATTTAAACAACTTGATAAAGTATGCAGAGAAGAAACTATATTTGCCACCAATACATCAACACTTAGTATTACCGAGCTAGCTTCAGCAACAGAAAGGCCCGAAAAATTTATAGGCATGCATTTTTTCAACCCCGTTCCATTAATGAATATTGTGGAGTTAGTCAAGGGACTACTAACTTCAGACGAGACCACAGAAATAACCAGAAAACTAGTATTGAAATTGGGAAAGGAGTCAACCATCGTAAAGGATTCACCCGGGTTTGCAAGCAGTCGACTTGGTGTAGCCCTTTTCCTTGAAGCTAGCCGAATGTTAGAGGAAGGTGTGGCATCAGCCGAGGATATTGACAAAACGATGAGGCTAGGTTATGGCCACAGAATGGGCCCCTTTGAAACCTGTGACTTAGTTGGGCTTGACGCTCGCCTCAATAACATAAATGCAATGTATGAGGCTACTCGCGACCCCGCATGGAAACCACCCCAGTTGCTAAAACAACTTATCAGTGCCGGCTATTTGGGCAAGAAACCAAGCAGTAAAGGGGGATATTATACGTATTTTGGATTCGAAAAATAGCTTTGTATTCACCACTTGAAAAGGAGAGACATGGAATTCAAGAATATCATGTATGAAAAAGACAAAGAAAAGGGAATTGTCAAGCTCACCATTAACCGACCTGAGATAAGGAATGCATTAAACGCGGCAACAAGGCAAGAAATCCGAAATACCATAGAAGAGGTTGAGAAAGATGAGGATGTTCGGGTGGTTATTATCACCGGTGCTGGTGAAAAAGCATTCATAAGCGGTGCTGATATAACCGCGTTCAAAGACGCTACCCCAATAATGATAGAAGAATCCGCTTCCACCCTAGGACAGCAACTTTTCAGTGATATAGAGAACCTCCAGGTTCCTATCATTGCTATGATAAACGGATTTTGCCTCGGTGGCGGTCAGGAATTGGCTATGTGCTGTGACATAAGGATAGCCTCGGAAAATGCTAGGTTCGGACAGCCAGAGATAAACGTTGGCATTTTGCCGGGCGCAGGTGGCACCCAGAGATTACCTAGATTAGTTGGCTGGGGCAAAGCTAAGGAGCTGATATACACCGGAAGGATAATAGATGCCACGGAAGCGGAAAGGATAGGTCTGGTTGATAAGGTAGTGCCACAAGAGAGGCTGGAGGAAGAAGTACAACAATTGGCTGAGACCATAGCCAGTAAAAGCCCTCTCATTATCCAGCTGATTAAAAAGGCGATAAATAGAGGCATGTACACCGACCTTGCTGCCGGCCTGGCTTACGAAAAAGCCAATTTTGCCCTTTGTTTTGCTACTGAAGACCATATAGAAGGAGTAACAGCCTTTCTGGAAAAAAGAAAGCCTCAGTTCAAAGGGAAGTAGTTTTTAGCGAAGGTTAAGACGGTTAACTTCCGCTTTAGGAATAAGAAAGGAGCAAACGTGAACGAAGTAGCTATAGTTAGTGCGGTGCGAACTCCGGTGGGTAATTTTGGTGGTTCTTTGCGAACCATACCAGCATATGATTTAGGTGCTATAGTCCTCGACGAGGTAGTAAAGAGAGCTAAGCTAGAGCCCAGCTCAGTAAATATGGTAATATTGGGGCAAAATTACCATAGTGGTGAATATGTAAACATTGCCCGTATGTCTTTACTCAAAACGGGCTGGCCTGTCGAAATACCAGCGCTAACCCTCGACCGCCGCTGCCCTAGCGGCTTTGATGCTGTCTGTCTGGCAGCCATGATGATTCAGAGTGGCAACGCTGACATTGTAGTCGCTGGCGGAGTGGAGAGTATGAGCACGGCTGAACTCTATATCAAAGGTGATATAAGATGGGGTATTGGAGGAGTTGGAGATTTGCCTAGGGGCCATGGTAGCCTCTCAACATGGGGAATACCGATGTACGATAGGATACTACGGGCCCGAGTCATGTCTCAGCCAGCGGAGAGATTTGGCATCTTGCCAACCATGATGACCTGGGCTGAAACAGCCGCCAAGGAATATGGAATCACCAGAGAGGAAGTAGACGAATGGGCCATGTTAAGCAACCAGCGAGCCTGTGCTGCTATCGAATCAGGAAAAGCCAAGGAAGAAATTGTCCCTGTTCCAGTTCCCCAGCGAAAGGGTGAGCCACTACTGTTCACTCAGGACGAGCGTCCGCGCCCTGATACCAGTTTAGAAGCACTCTCCAAATTGAGACCTGTGCTCAGTGGGGTTTGTACTGCGGGTAATTCCTCAGGTGAAAACGACGGGGCAGCAGCTTGCATAGTAATGTCAAAAGAGAAAGCTAAAGAACTAAATATAAAACCGATGGCCTATGTCAAAACTTTTGCCTTCAGCGGCGCTGACCCACGCTACGCATGGAAGTCAGCATCGGCAGCAGCTGATATCGCCCTGAAGAAAGCTGGGCTGACCATCGACCGGATTGACCTCATTGAGATACACGAAGCCTTTGCTGCCCAAATATTGGCAAATTTCAAGGAAATCGGAATAACCGAGAAGGATTATGACAGAGTGAATGTCAACGGGTCTTGTATTGCTCTCGGTCATCCTCTAGGCGCTACCGGAACCAGAATTCTGACCACTCTACTTTATGAAATGCAGAGACGTAATGCCAAGTATGGATTGGTATCCATATGCGGTGGAGGTGGAATGGGGGTATGTGGCATTCTGGAGAGAGTATGACAGACCTCCCAACAGCAACGTATGGTCCTCGAAATACTGCGCAGCACTAATGAATCTAACATCTGTTTGTTATTTTGGATGTCCGTGGAGGTCTTGAACCTGCGACAAACGTTAGGGGGGTTTTGATCATATGGCGAAAATCAAGCCCCAAACTTAACTTTTCTTACCAATATTGAATCATCTTGTAAGAATACCGACAACAACGGCTCTAGCTTAACAATCTGACGGTATGTTCAATCCGGTGAACTATCCCCTTTCTACCTATGTAGGCTAACATTATAACTGGACTGATTTTTGGGGGCAGGCCAGATTGAACAAAATCTGACATTGAGCTATAATGCTCGCCTAGGGCACTCAGAAATTCTTGATTGGCAAATGGCTATGAATCTTGGGCATAGTCTCTTAGGTGTCAAGAGAAAGAATTCATTAAACAAAACACGGTGAGGAGGCTGCAAAATGGCAAAAGTATCACAGAAATCCATTCAGGTTATCAAGACGGACAAGGCTGGCCCACCGGTGGGGCCTTACTCCCAGGCAATTAAGGCTAGTGGTTTCATCTTTGTTGCTGGGGAAAAAGGGATGGATCCCGCGACCAAGCAAATAGTCCCTGGAGGCATTGAGCCAGAGACCAGGCAAACCCTAGAGAACATCAAAGCCATCCTTGAGGAAGCAGGTTCCAACATGGACTTAGTTGTTAGCACTTTTGTCTTCATGATGGATCTAAACCAGTTCTCCAAGATGAACGCTATTTACGCTGAATATTTCAAGACCAACCCGCCGGGTCGTACCACGGTAGAAGTAAAATCTCTCCCAGCCGGTGCTCATATTGAGATTACCGCGATAGCGTTGGCGGCGTAACCCCCCTGATTCTGGATCATCTGAGACTTCTGTACACTACTACAACACTGAGGAAGACCTTAAGAAGCTATTTGGGGCCCTGAAGGAAATGTCTAAACGCTGAGGTGGGGAGTGTCAGGGCAACCATACGTTTGCGTTTATACTTTCCCAGGGCTTACCAAAGATGTATGATGTATAATGTAGCTAAAGCCGTGATCTGATTGGTAACTCATATATCGGCTGGCAAAGAGGCAAGTGCCTGAATATCGGCCAGCATAAAGTACAAACAATGCTAAACTACAGGTTTACAACAAGGAACCACAGAGATGGAGAAGATAAAAGAAGAGGAGGCTTAGCATTAAAGTAGATAACCTAACCGAAAGGAAATGGTGCAGGCTACGAGAGTACATGCGCCAAGAAGAGCTAGCAGCCGTGGTACTCTCTGAGAATAGTCGTAGTCGTTATGTTTCTGGATATCAACGATACTACACTGCGACTTATCTGCCCTTTGTCCATGCGGTAGTTATGACAATGAACGCTGGACCAGTACTGTTACTACCACGCCAAATCATGCAATCCGCGGAGGAGTGTATTGCTGAGAAAGCAGTAGAATTCCCCCAGAGCCAAGAGGGTAAAATTGAGACCCTAGCCAGTGTGCTTGGTGAACTTGGTGTTCAGAGTAAACGAATTGGAATGGAGTTTGACTTTGTTCATTACGGGTTCCTTGCTTCTTTGAAGGAACGTCTGCATGACGCAGAAATCGCTGACGTATCCTCTCTTATGACGAAAGTAACTGCAGTCAAGTTCCCAGAGGAAGTGGAACTACTGCGCCAGGCAGCTCATATAGCGGATAAAGGTACTGATGTAGCTATAAAGGCTGCTGTCGAGGGCGCTTCTGAATTAGAGGTTGCAGCACTCTCCTCTGACTGCATGCTTCGTGGGGGGGCGGAATTCATTAACCATATGACTGTGCGTGCAGGACCACACGCTGTGGGTAACTACCCCATACCGACACAACGTATAATCCAGAAAGGTGATTGTGTCATGATTGATCTCGGCTGTGTGTATCAAGGTTATGTATCAGATATGAATCGCACTATAGTGGTAGGTACCCCCACTGATGAACAGCGTGAACTCATCCATGTTGGTCAGGAAATGCTTGAGCAAGGTATAGCTGCAGTTCAAGCAGGAGTTTTTGCCTCAGAAGTGTGGCGGGCTTCTTTTGAGGTAGCTGATCGAGCTGGCATGGCGGATCGAATCAGCATTCCTTTTACTGGCCACGGAGTAGGTATTAGCCTACACGAAGAACCTTATATAAAACCAGACTCGGACATAATCTTAGAAGAAGGTATGGTACTTGCTCTCGAACCAGGCGTATATGCGGCTGGCATCGGTGGGTGTCGGCCTGAAGACATGCTCGTAGTAACGGCTACTGGCGCTGAGGTGTTAACGCACTATCCTAGCGTCTACGAACTATTACAGAGCTAAGTGTGTATTGCGAAAGAGTTAAGTCGGAAACATCTGTTAGAACTGATGGGGTGCTCCCAACAATACTTGAGGATTGCCACAGGTAATCATCATTCATTGTGGGACCCGCCCTATTTATAACTATTCAGGGGGTCCAGATAGTATTTAGCCACTCTTGGTCTTTTGGCTGTTGAGGTAGTTTGACCGGCGACTTTTCTGCATGTGGTCTAGGCGGCCGGATTTGAACCGGCGACCA
>Ga0209978_10001039_pt1 | contig 11309 bp, 7 predicted proteins | sample BentaG_FD_182805 | JGI IMG/M metagenome (GOLD analysis project Ga0209978, IMG submission 182805) | Deep subsurface microbial communities from South Atlantic Ocean to uncover new lineages of life (NeLLi) - Benguela_00093 metaG (SPAdes)... | ecosystem: Environmental > Aquatic > Marine > Oceanic >...
GAGTTCTTTTTACCTATTGTGCTCACGGGCTTGGGGCGAAGTTTTCCATGATTATTTGAAAGGGTATACAGTGTTGCAAGGTCATATACAGTTAAAGGAAAGTTAAGGCTGGCAAAAAAGAAGACAGGGGAGAATAATGGAAAAGACTTTTCGGAAAAAAGAAATTCTGTGGAAGAGGAGCGGGGTGCTGCGTGAGTGACTTCCGGGAGAACCGCGGAAATAAATGCTACAGACACCAAAATAGCCATGATTTTTTTAAAGGAATTCATCCTTTTTTTAAACATAGCATCCTCCTCAATTTTGGTTTATACTTTTCATTTTATGTTGACGAGACATCCCTCTTATGTTGACGAGACATCCCTCCATTTATATTAGTCGCACCGGAGGCAAAAAAATGCGAAAAAATTCCATTATTCATGTGAATATGTTTAATTCCTCGCTTCCTTTCTTCGCTAATATAAATATAAGAAAATGATGCAGATATGTCAAGTGCAAAAAAAAATTCCAATCTATATTGCTCAAAAGCTTCTCTTCTAGAGCTATTAAATAAATAATCTTTATGTAAAATTAAAGTTAGGTTGACAAAATCTACTATTTCATTAAATCTATAATAGATTCAGGCCTAGGATGATAATTAAAAATATTTTTACCCATGGATTTATAATCTGTGGAGAAAAGGATAAATGAAAGGCTTCATCAGGCTAATCATTATAGTTCATATGCTTCTTTTCTCCCTAAGCCAGATACTTTTTCCGCTTCAAAACAGACCATCCACCAGCTTAAACTCAGTCCTAAAAGAAAAGTACTCCGAGTATTTCCATCAAGGAGAAAATTTCAAACTTCAGGGCGAATACGAAAAATCTATTGAGTTTTTTAAAAAAGCACTATATCTCGCCAAAGAAAATAATGATAAAAAAAGTGAACTCGAATCTCTCACCAAGCTTGGAGTCTTGTATTGGAACATAGGCAAACTTGATGAATCCATTGATATTTATAACGAAGCTCTATCTATTGCCGAGAAGGCCGAAATAAATGAGAAAAAAGAAGAAGTTCTTGATTTTATCAAAATCTATGAATTCTATCAGGCAAGCAAAGGTTATTATTCACAAGGCAAACATCAAAAATCAATAGAGAATTATGAAAGAGCCATAGCACTGGCAAGGAAAACAAAGAGCGAAGAGCATGAAGTGAAATGTCTTCGCGGGCAGAGTATTACTTGCTTTGCATTAAATGACATTGATAAATTTTTTTCCTTGAATAAAGAGGCTCTGGAAATTGCCAGGAAGCTCAAACATAAGAAAGAAGAAGGAAGATGTTTATCTAACATCGGCTATTACTACAGCGAAATAGATAACTATTCTCAGGCGCTACTGCACTACGAAGAAGCCTTGAGAATCGCCAGAATTGTGAAAGACTATGATGATGAATCAGAATGTCTTACCAATATCAGCGAAATTTATATTCAAGTGGGAAATTATGAAAAAGCCCTGGAATACCTGAAGAATGTTTTGAAAATCGACCGCGAAGAGCTAAAAGAAGATTTTTATGTTGCTGTTGATTTAAATAATATTGGAGTCACATATCAAAAAAAGGCACTCCATTCAGGAAATAAAGATGACCTTTATAATGCCCTGGCGAATTATGAAAAAAGCCTCAAAATTGCACAAAGAAACAAGTATACAAAAACAGAAATAGAGATTTTGAACAACATGGGCATGGTTTATAAAGATTTAGAAAACTATCCTGAGGCTTTAAGATATTTCAATCTTGGACTAGAAAAGGCAGAACAGACTCAGGATAATGAAGAAATCGCTAATATTCTTGTCAACATTGGAGTTGTTTACTCCAAGCAAGAAGATAATGATCTCTCCATAAAATATTTCCATAAGGCCATTGATACAGCTTCTCGAATAAGAGGAGAAAGAATTCTCTGGGAAGCATATTTTGAGATAGCAAATGCTTACATGAAGCAAGCTGATTATCAAATGTCCTTGGAAAACTATAAAAAATCCATCTCACACCTCGAAAACATCCGCTCAAGAATTCAGCTGGAAGAGCTGAAAGCGACTTACCTGGGAACAAATAAAAGGATCGATACCTACTACAACTTGATAGATTTGCTGGCAAACTTAGATCAATTAGAGCCGGATAAGCGGCACAATACCGAAGCTTTTCATTATATGGAAAAAGCCAGGGCGCGGGCCTTTCTGGACAGCTTAGAAGTATCACAGATTAACATTTCAAAGAGTATTGATTCAGGGATTTTTAACCGAGAAAATGAATTGATGAAAGAGATTTCAAACCTGAACTCAAAACTCCTCACCCCAGGGCTTAGCTCAGAACAAACAACGAACTTCAATGACCAGCTAAAGCTTTGTGAAGAACGCCTGGAAGCTTTAAAGAGAGAAATAAGGATGTCGAGCCCAGCTTATGCAGACCTCAAATATCCTGAAATTATTTCTATCGAACAAACTCAAAAACAAATTCTCGATACTAAGACAGCGTTCTTTGAATACTGCTTAGGGAGAAAAAACTCTTACGTTTTTGTTATCACAAAAAGAAAATTTAAATTATTCTCTCTCCCTCCAGCAAAGAAAATCCAGACGCAAGTCAGGGAATACTTAAAGGCCATCACGGATAAAGATAATCATGATTTTAGGCTCGGCTATGAGCTCTTCAGTACCCTTGTCCTTCCAGGTTTGGATGAGAGAGTGGAAAAATTAGTTTTTATCCCTGACGACATCCTTCATTATCTACCATTTGAAGCACTTATCAGCCAAAAAGATAAAAAAAGATGGCTGATTGAGGATTATAAAATAGCCTATGCGCCTTCAATTTCTTCGCTTCGAGAAATAATCCAGCATGAAAAATTATCTGATCCAAAACCTCAAAAAGACATACTTGCTTTTGGTGATCCTTATTTCGGTGCCGATGAGGAGGAAGAAAGTGCAAAAGTTCTCAGGCTAAAGTATAGTGGCCTGGAAATCGAAAGAATAGCAGCCCTTTTTAAAAAAACAAAAATAGATATTTTTCGAAGAAATGAAGCAACAGAAGAACGGCTCAAAAAACTTACTCTCACAGACTATAAAATTCTCCACTTTGCTACCCATAGTGTCATTGACGATATAATACCTGCCCGGTCTTCTATCGTCTTCTCGTTGGGAAGCCCATCTGATGAGGACGAAATTCTTCAAATGAGAGAAATATTCAATCTGAGATTAGACTCCGATTTAGTTACTCTTTCGTCGTGCCAGACAGGCCTCGGCCAATTCATCAAAGGAGAGGGAATAGAGGGCTTAAGTAGAGCCTTTTTCTATGCTGGGGCTTCCTCTGTGCTTATCAGTTTATGGGCTGTGCATGACCAGGCAAGCTCTCAGTTCATGGAAAGATACTACTTCCATCTTCTCTCTTCAAAGTCAATCATGAATTCATTGCAGAAAGCCAAGATTGAAATGATAGACTCTGGCATACTTTCTCATCCCTTCTACTGGGCTGGATTTGTAGCCACAGGAAATTCTGACAAAATTGTTTATCCATCCACCAAAAAAACATTGATTTTTTTAATTTTACTCCTCGTCATAGCAGGGGGGATAGCCTCTTTTATTATCTTAAAAAAATTTTTTAAAACTTAGTAAACATGTCAACGTTCCTTAAGGCACTACCTCTATACATTCAAAAAAAAGAATGATTGAGTTTTTTCGCATTTGTGCATTAAGCGACGGGTTTAGCCTTTGACTGTGTATCTAAAAAGAGCTCAATAGGCTAAAATCTCTTTTTAAGACTTTTTCCATTTCCAATTATTTATTAATAATGTGGGCTTGATAAATCAAGCCTCTAAAATAATATATCATCGAAAAATAACCCTTAGATTCATCTCAAAAGGCTATTGACCCATTCCTGGAAACAATGCAAAATTTTTTTATATTTTAATCTGAGACGAGATATTAAAGAAAGCATATTGCAAGTCAACAAACTCTTGCTTGGATGCTTGCACAGGAAGAAGGTGACCAAGTGTGGGAAGCAAATTCTTATCCTTGAACCATCTTTAAGAATAAGTAAATAGAAGGTTAATTCTGGTTGGTCAAAAGATTTAAAGGAATTGCAGGGATTTAAAAGGACGAGATAAATATGATTTTTGTTATTCCTATTGGTCATGAAAGCGATAAAGTTCGCAGATTGCCGTGGATATCGTTCATCATAATGGCAGCCTGTTTGATCATACATACATTAGTATCAGTTGAAATAAACCAAAGAGCCAAAGAATTAAAAAGCGGTGCGAAGGAACTCGTAGATTATTATTTCAAACATCCATACCTCAAGCTTGACCCGGAAACTAAAAAGCTGATTTTTGGAGAAAGAAACAATGAAGAAATTGAGGAAATGCTCGACATCTATCGCAGAGATGCAGCTCGTTCCATCCATCTTTTTCAGGAAGAGGAACAGGAGAAATTAGATAAACTATCGAAGAGCCTGATAAATACAGTAAATGATCTCCCCTATAGAAAATGGGGATTCATTCCAGCCAAAAAATCTTTTATCGGTCTTCTGACATATATGTTTATTCATGGTGGCTGGTTGCATTTGCTTGGAAATTTGCTTCTCCTTTATTTGACCGGACCTTTTATCGAAGATGTCTGGGGAAGACCGATTTATACAGGCTTTTACTTGATAGTGGGAATGCTTTCTGCTCTTATGTTTGCTCAACACTTTCCCCACTTTACAGGACCATTGATCGGGGCCTCAGGTGCAATTGCTGGCCTCATGGGAGCCTTTCTGATCAGATACTGGAATACTAGAATCAAGTTTTTCTTTATTTTTGCCTTCATTTTCAGGGGAACCTTCAAAGCTCCGGCATGGCTGATGCTGCCGTTATGGGTGCTTTTCGAATTTTTCAATGCCAATGCCATTGGCTCAGTCAATGCTGAGGGTGGCGGTGTAGCCCATTGGGCACACGTCTGGGGATTTGTCTTTGGTGTTGCTGCGGCATTAGGGATGAAGGCTCTCAAGATAGAAGAAAAGTATGTTCACCCAAAGATTGAAGCTCAAGTTCATTTTGTGGATGAAGGATACAAAGCGTTTGAAGAAGCAATGCTGAAAAAAAGTGAAGGGAAGTTAGATGAAGCGTATGCCCTCCTCCTTGGTGCAGCAAGAAAAAATCCTACGAATAACGATGTGGTAGAAGGCTTATGGAACCTCGGGGTTGAGTTGGGAAAAGAAAATGAAGCGGCAGAATTTTTCATCAGGTCGATAGAGAACGAGATAAGACGTGATCAGATGGAAATTGCCTTGAATAATTTCATGGATTTGAAGGAGAAAATTCCCCAAGCTTCCCTCAGTCTGACATATAAATTTATGCTGATGAAGCATTTGACCGAGCGTAAAGATTTTAAGGAAGCAAAAGAATTAGCCAATGAACTTGTTGAAGAAGTTGATTTGAATTCATCTGGTGGATTATTGCAGAATTTTGCCAGTACTGCTCTGGAGTTTAGCCCTTTAATAGCAAAAAAGGTGATAGAACTCTGCCTCCAACATCCGGGGATTCCGGTAGACGAAAAGGATAAATTAAAGACTGAGCTTGATGAATTGCAAAAAAGATTGCAGGCAACCGAAGCCGTTAATAATGTGGAACAGGTAACAACAGAGGCTAAAAGCCAATTGGAAGTTAAACCCGTAACAACAGAAGCCGAAAGCCAGTTGGCAGTTGAACCCGATAGATCTGAAACAAGCCTCATTACAAAAAAATCCATAGTAGCAATCAAAGCAACCCCATTAGGTATAAAAAATGGAAAAATAGATTTGAATATGGAAGGATTCGGCCAGCAATTGCTACCACTCAACAGTGTACAGTCCATCGCTGCCGCTGAAATTTCATCTCCCCAGGAAATGCCTTTCCTGTTGATTGACCTCTTTCTGGATGATCCGAAGACAAATTCCACCAAGATTCGCACTATCAGGCTATCTAGCATAGACTTCGATCCGAAAAAACTTTTCCCTGGTTTTCAAGATGATTGGGAGGCTTTGAAAGCCTTTATTTCGATTCTGCTAAAAGTAAGTGGGGCCACCGCATACCCAGACCAGGATTCAGTCCTGCTCGATCCTCCCCTGAATTTCTATTCAATAAAAGAATACGAAAAATCAATCTTGTCCCAAAAATTCACATCATTTTCCCAAGTTTGAGATTAAGGTTGCAGGTATTAGGAAATTCGTAGCATATGGCTGATTGAACACTAGTAATACTAAATAGACTAAATTAATGTCTGTTTTTAATCCTTTGAAAGACGCTGACCCTGGTATTCTTGAGATTTGAGCATGCAAAGGCTACGCTTCCATACATTGCCATTGGGAGCTACGAGGGAGAACATTGGTTGGCATCGTTTGCGGTGTATATGTTATCCATGAACGATTAATAAACTCTAAAAAAGAAGTTTTAAAACCCGTTCAATTCTTTGGAATTAACTACTTATTCTTGTAAAGGAAAAGTTTGAGCGTTTTATGAGGCTGTATTATGAAGAATAGCGATCAATTTAGAACAAAAATTGAAGATTTGTTTAGAGAAAAAGAATTATTCCACAAGGAACTTGCAAAATTATCGTTTGAAGAAAAGATAAAAATACTAGTTCGCTTACAGAAGATTGCAAATACTATCCAGCCTTCCTTAAAAAAGAAAAAAATGATTTGGAAAATTTCTTCCTAAAGAGAAAGAGTGCTTTGTCCCTCTTTGGGGACATGTAATTATGCTAATTATGGGGACACAATATTTATTTGAGGTTTTATTATCTAATTCTTTTTTAAATTTTGCACTTGCCAGAAATTTATTTCCTCGAGTCCTCCAAACATATTCTTATAGATAAGCTTAGCAACTCTTTCCTCCTCCCCATCTTCTCGCTCATAGATCATCACCTTCTTCAGGAGTCCCATTTTTTCAAGATATTTTTTGGCTCTAACACTTGCTTCTCTCCAAGAATAAGCCTCGTCATCATGAAGGACTGGGAAATCAGCTGCTTTATTAAATCCCTTAATAAAAAATTTCTTTTCCATGGATTTACTTCCCATTCATATAGTTTAGTCGATAGAACTTGATTAAAATTGCATTTAGGATCTCTTTTGATAAATGGTTAGGTCTATTTATAAATATGATGTAAGATGAAATAAAGAAAAATGAATATGGGGATGAAAATTTATTCTCTGTATGGATAGGACTTCCTTTTTTATTAATATCCTTTCCGTTTTATGGTCTTTGTCCTTCTGATTCATATAGCCTTCAACTGAATATTCAACGTTTATGTCTGTGTTTTCATACAATATTCTCCTTAGAAATCTGATATAAACTCAATTTTTTCCTGGCATAAAATTTGCTGTCTTTTTAATGTAGTTGTATTATGAATGTATATAGACAGAAAGGAATAGCTCAAGAATAAAAAGGCAAGAAATATAAATGAGAAGAAAAAGCCACCTTTTCATAATATTGGTATTACTGGTAGTGTGCTCTTTACTATCCAACTCTTATGCATTGAATTCAGAGTCCTTTAAATGGGAAATAAGAGTCTCAGTCGAGAAAACAGATATTCGAATGAAGCCTGATATAAATAGTATGGTTGTAACTACCGTAACGGAAGGATCGATTTTAATATCGTATGAAAAGGTAGGGGAGTGGTTCCGAGTGATAACAGCTGATGAGGCAGGATTTGTTGTTATAGGATATATTCACTCAAGCACAGTGGAGGTAATAAGCGAGAAGTCCATCCAGGAGCCTGATTATTGGAAAGATGATCCTGATTTTTTCAAGGGAATTGGGTTGAGCGTGAAGCTTAGAGGAGGTTTAAACTATTTTCTTGGGGGGGATATAGATGAAGGAACCAGAGGTTTATGTCATTTAAATGCTGATTTTATTTCCTCGCTTGGATTCACAGTGAAAAAGAATATAAAACCTTTCCATATAGGTTATGACCTTACAGGAGATATCATTTTTAACCTCAGCCCTAAAGTTGGAATCGGACTCGGAATAGGTTATATTCATGCAACTAAGAGGAGTTTCCTCGTTTTTTCTGAACAGGATATATACATCTTCTATACTCTGGACAGTCGGCCCTCGATAAGTGCTGTTCCTATCAGACTAGGATTATTCCTCACTCTTCCCCTTCACCGTTTGTTTAATATCACATTTAATGGTGGAGCCGCACTCTATCTTACTAAGTATTCCTATACCCTGCGTTCTTTTTTATGGACACCTGGAGGAAGAATTCTTCATAAAGCAACTGCCAATGGTCTCGGGTTTCACGGAGGGATTGGATTTGAAATTAATTTAAACCCAAGGTCCACTTTTTTCATCGAAATTCAGGGCAGATATGCTAAAATTACAAACTTCAAAGGCACAGCAAAATCGAGAGAGTTTATTTCTTCCTATTACTTTTACCCTGTCTCTTCCTCCGAAGAAGAAGGAATGCTCTATTATTTAGAAGGAGAAGGACATCCTAGTTTAGCTATACTTGAAGAAGAACCATCCGGGTATAGCACCGTAAGAAAGGCCACTTTTGATTTCAGTGGCTTTGCCATTCACTCCGGAATAAGAATTAAATTCTGAAACTCCCTTCTCGGCCTCTTTTTCTAACTTCCCGGGAAGAAGTGGTCCGGAGCATAGACTCCCGTCTGCGATTTTAATAAGCGAAGTTCAAACCTATCCTCACAAAAAGGTAAAAGTTTCCCTTCTCGACGGAGAGGGGGGAGAATTGCTTTTTGAGAGAGAGGTGCTTTCTATCTTTTCGAAACCTTTACCTGGATCCTGGATTGTCGCTAAAACAAATCCACGGCCTGATGATCCTTCCTATTCTTACATCTTGGGGAATCAATATCTGAACAAGCGAGAAATAAGAAAGGCTCACGAGAAATTAAAAGAAGAAAAATAAAAATAACCGGGGACTTTCCCCGACATACCATCTTTCTACAGCCACGAACGTTTCCAGTTCTCCGAGGTGCCACTCTTTTATTCCAAAATTAATAAAGTTCATAATCAACGAGGTGATATCTGTAATTTCTTTTCATTCATACCACCAGAGAACAGTAATATTTTCAAAATCCTTATATTTTTTTATGCGAAAATTTTATAAATCAGTTACATATTTTTTCACTTTTACTAGTGGACAGAATATTTAATTATAGGTGGGTTTGATGAATCAAACCCCTACAAACAACGGCAATTGCCATAGTTAAAGGGAGGGAAACGTCCTCATATTTATTTTATATGTTTTAGAGCTTCATCGACTGCATCAAGCAATGGTTTTGTGGATATTTCAGAGCCTACTGCATTTTTCATCCAGACTTGAGGAATTATATTACCAGCCACACACATTCTTTCCATTTCTTTGCCGAGATTCTTACCCTCAAGGTAGTTTCCAATCTGGAAAGCAATTATGTGTCCAAGAGGATAATCGGGAAGGTAAATAGTCCTGTAAATCATGTGCGAGTAAACGGCGAGAATGGGTTGGTCCTTGATTTTGAAAATATCGGCATAATATTTATTCCACACTTCCTTTGCAATTGATATAACAGCTTCTTTCAGTTCCTCTGGAGTTGCATCCGGATTATTATAAAGCCAGTTCCAGGCCTTCATATCTACAAGGGAAACTCCCATTATTTCGTAAGCGCTCCAAAAATAATCGAGTGCCTTAAGGTGTTTTCGATTCCTATCTTCTCTTTTTATTCCGAGAACATCAATATCTTTTCCCTGAAAGACAAAGGCGAAAGCCTCTGTAAAAGCCGTGTTAGGAACTCCGCGGAGCGTGTAGTAGTCTACCTTCTGGAGGGTCATAGTCTGTTCAACACAGTGACCCAATTCGTGCATCGCAATATTGAATCCCTTATAATTCATACCCTTCTTGGGAACCCTGGTTCTCAGATGTGCCTTCTCTGATTTCATATCCGCACCCCAGGCATGCCCTGCTCCTCTTGCTGGATCAACTGTGATTTTTGGAGCGATAAATTCAGCCTGCTCTTGGCTAAACCCTAATTTCATCAGGATGTTCTTCAAATCTCCTTCAAAAGCTTTTATGTCTGGATACTTTTTGGCAACAATTTTATCGAGATCCTCTTCTGTAACTGAGCTTCTTGGTTTAAATCCCGGATACCAGATATCAAAAGGCTGGAGTTTACTTCCGAGCCTTTTTCGGATGAGTTTTCCGACCTTTCTTACCTGAGGGGATGAAAGAAAGCTGGTAAATAAAGCTTCAACTTCTGCTTCTGGTATTTTTCTGTCTGCCTCAAACTTTCTTTTTATATGGGTAGGGAGGGTAGGATAGTAGGGATCAAGCTTTTTCACACCATTGAAATTGTTGAGAAAGCGTCTGTACCTTGTCAGTGGTTCTGGATTAAATGTTAATTCTTTTTTGTCTTTATAAACTTTATTTGTAAAGGGATTCCAGTAATATTCTGGATTATTTATCACAATTTCTGGAATTTCCTGGTTTATTATTCTCAGCATGACTTCATATAACATTTTCTGTTTAAAAAGACCGTTGGGATCAGCGTATCTTGCCTTTAATTCATCCCTTAATCCCCAGTGGGCTATGAGCTTTAAATCTTCTGGAAAATAAGTTCTGAATTTTTTGTCAATTAATTTGCCCATGTATATGTTGTACTCATAAATGTATGTACTTGCATCAGTTCTGACCTGAGATATTTTCTGATAGATTTGAGCTGGGACTCTTGATGTAAACTTATCTCCCATTCCTGCATAGGCCCATTCCTTTCTACTCCATTTTGGACCGAGTTCAGTTTTTTCAGATAGGGAATAATATGGAAAATTTAACAGGACAAAGAATGCAATTTTATTTTTGAAAAGGTCTTCAGTGAGGTGAGCTGATGGACTATACTGACCGAATATCGTATCTAGGGGAAGAATCTTGCCCCAGTCGAGATGAAGAGGGCGCTTTAAATCAAGAATCATCTTATTGAAATGCCCCTCTAAGACCTCAAAATTTGTCTCAAGCCTTTTAAAGTTCATATCAAGCAATTCCTCAGTTCCAATAAAATATTGTTCACAGAACTGTTTAAACTCTTTTAAAGTTCCATCGCTTTTTATCCACAATGAAGCAGCCTGATCTACACCCTTCTCAATCCTGAATTTTTGTGTTTCCCCGAATTTTTGAAGAAGTAATTTTTTTATTTTTTCCTTTGTTTTCAAATCAACGACTATCTCTTCTGCTTGCAGCTCTAGTAAAGAAAAAATGAACACAAGTGAAAGGAAAAAAAGCACAATTTTTTTCATTTTTAACCTCCTGTATGTCCCGTATGAAAAATGAGGACATTCCCCATTT
>Ga0209978_10001040_pt1 | contig 11309 bp, 10 predicted proteins | sample BentaG_FD_182805 | JGI IMG/M metagenome (GOLD analysis project Ga0209978, IMG submission 182805) | Deep subsurface microbial communities from South Atlantic Ocean to uncover new lineages of life (NeLLi) - Benguela_00093 metaG (SPAdes)... | ecosystem: Environmental > Aquatic > Marine > Oceanic >...
TTGACATAAATCCCCCCCAAACCAAACATGATAAGCTGACCAAATGTTATGTCATGAGTCATTCCGATGATCAGTTCTCGACCCAAGGGAACCATTTTTGAAACGTTGACCCCTAAGATCGTTGCCCTCGGATAATATATGTGGGCTCTCCCTACTAATTCGAAAAAAAGTCTTCTGACCTCTTCCGCGGTATTTACATTAAGTTTCACTCCACCAATGTCTGTCTTATGGAGAATGTTAGGGGATTCAATCTTCAAGATAACAGGATAACCAATTCTATTTGCACTTTCAATAGCTCCATCAACAGTATTTGCTAACTGCGGAATGGTCGCTGGAATTCCATAGGCACTTACGACTTCAGTTGCTTCCGTCCAAGTTAAAGTGACACGTTTATCTTCTCTTACACGTTTAAACACTGAAGATACTTTTTCCTTATTTACCCGAAACCTAGGGATGAGTTCAATCTGAGAACTCTTCAAGTAGTTGCCATACTTAACTAGAATTGATAGAACACGGATAGCCCTCTCTGGAAATGGGAAGTTAGGTATTCCTGCTTTCTCAATCTCCTCAATACCTTTAGCAACGGTTCTTCCACCCATAAATGAGGTCATAACGGGTTTATTTTTGAAGACATGTTTCGAGTCTACTATGGTTTTCGCTATCAATAATGGCTCAGTCATAGCTTGGGGAGCGAGAATTATTAAACCACTGTTTACCTCTTCGCATCTGAGAACGGTTTCCACCGCGAATTTGTATCTTTCTGCCGATGCGTCTCCCAAGACATCGATTGGATTGAAGAACCCCGATGCTGGAGGCAGTTTTTCCCTCAACTTTTTGACTATGTTTGAGGACATTGGTGCCATCTTGAGGCCATATTTCTCACAAGAGTCTGTAGCTAGGATTCCTGGACCGCCTGCATTTGTAATTATCGCAACATTAGGTCCTTCTGGAATTGGTTGTGTCGAAAAGACTTCAGCTAATTCAAAGAGTTCCTCAGCGGTTTCAACCCGAATAATACCAGCCTTTTTGAAAGCAATTTTAAACGCTAAATCACTCCCCGCCATCGTGCCTGTATGGGAAGAAGCAGCTCTAGCACCAGCTTCAGTAACTCCTGATTTAAGAATCACTATCGGTTTTTTACGGGTTACCTTTTGAGCCACCCTTATAAATTCCTCTCCTCTCTTTACACCTTCAAGATAGAGAAGAATGATGCTGATCTCTTCATCATCAGCTAACTCAGATATTAAATCAGTTTCATCCAAGTCTGCCTTGTTTCCCAAACTGATAAACTTACCTAAACCAATTCTTTGATCTTGAATCCAATCGAGTACTGCAGTCCCTAAAGCTCCACTTTGAGAGATAAAAGCTGCCCCTCCCTTCTTAGGCATTGTTGGAGCAAAAGAGATATTTATGGGTGTAAAAGCATCTAATATCCCAAGGCAATTGGGCCCAAGGACGCGGATGTGATATTTTTTACAGATGTTAATAATCTCATCCTCTAACTTAGCACCTTCACCGCCTACTTCTCGAAATCCAGCAGAAATTATTATCAATGCCTTGATCCCCTTCTTTCCAGTTTCTTCCACCACTTTAGGGACAAATGCAGCTGGGATGACTATGACCCCCAGGTCAACTTCATCGGGAATCTTCAACACACTAGAATAACATTTTTGTCCTAAAATCTCCTCCGCTTTCGGATTCACTGGGAAAATTTTACCTTTAAATCCACTCTCGAGGACATTCTTTAAAACTTCATGCCCAACTTTCCCCGTTTTCCTTGAAGCACCTATAATAGCTATGGATGTCGGCTCAAAGAACGTCTTTAGCATATGCCCTACCTCAAGCGTTATACATTGACGACCCTAATTATTAAAATATCTTTTGGAGAATACGGTCTCTTTCAACACCTTATACATCTCAATAAACGACGAAAAGTTTCTATTTTCTTAAAAAAAAGAAGAATAGGTAGAGATATTTTATCGTAGATAAGGCTTAGTTGGATTTCCATAATCCGTGGATTGTACAGTATTCTCTTGCTTCTATTTTCTCAGATGTTACTTCAAACTCTGCTTCCGGATTATCTCCCGGGTTTAAGTGTTTTTTACAAGTTTTACCATCAGCAATTATTTCTATAAACTCGATGTAATGATTTTGTTCCATGGGATGTGGTACACTTCCAACTTTAACCTTTATTTTACCACCTATTTTCTCTATTACTGGAACATGTTTTTCCAAGCCGACATCAGAGGTTTTCTCTGTGAGCAATTCCATAGGTTGACCGCAGCAAACAAGTTGTCCTACACCCGTATGCAACACTTCAACAATGTTACCGCAAATAGTACATCTGTAAATTTGTTTAAGTTCTGTCATTCAGTTTTTCTCCTCAACTTTTTTTTATATCTTTATTTACATCTTTAATATTAGATTGTGATTATTTATTGCTTTTGAGTTTCATTGAGATTACTACTTTCTCTTTCCTACGATGAACTCTGGAAACTCCTTAAGTTTTTCTGCCATCACTTTCAACTGTTTATCAACTAGCTCATTTATGGTTCTCTTTTGGAATCTTCCGTCTGTCTGCCTAGTACCTGCTTTTTCTCCGGTGAGAACCTTGATTCCTTGATCGATTGTTTTCACAGGGTATATGTGGAATTTTCCCGTTTCCACAGCATCCACTACTTCCTCTTTAAGTATGAGGTTTTTCACATTGCTATATGGAATTAAAACACCTTGTTTTCCTGTAAATCCTTTAGTTTTACAGACCTCAAAAAACCCTTCTACTTTTTCGTTTACCCCGCCTATTGCTTGTACTTCTCCTTTCTGGTTCACTGATCCCGTGACAGCTATATTTTGTTTAATGGGTACTCCTGAAAGAGCGGAAAGAATGGCATATAATTCTGTGCTGGATGCGCTATCTCCGTCCACCATTCCGTAGCTCTGTTCAAAGACGAGGCGAGCTGAAAGACTTAGAGGTTTATCTTGGGCGTATTTCTCTGTCAAATACCCGCTTAGGATCATGACTCCCTTTGTATGGATGGGGCCTCCTAGTCTTGCTTCGCGTTGGATGTCGACAATTCCTTCTCGTCCGAGACCTATGCTAACGGTTACTCTGGATGGTGAACCGAAGGAGAAGTCTCCTAGACTCATGACTGATAATCCATTTACCTGCCCTACGGTTTCCCCCTCTGTATCAATGAGAATGACTTCTCTTTCCATCATCTCTCGAATCTTTTCTTGAATAAGGTTGGATCGATAGATTTTTTCTTCAATGGCTTTTTTCACATGGTTTGCAGATACGTAGTCAGCGTTTTCTTGGGTAGCGTAGAAATTTGCTTCTCTAATAATATCAGCAATAACAGCGAATCTCGTCGTAAGCTTCGTTTGATCAGCTGCTAACCTGGAACCGTACTCCAACACTTTTCCCACTCCCGAGACATCTAAATGTTTTAACTTCTCTTTTCGACATAAGGTACAGACGAAAGCCGCATATTTTCGAATGTTCTTTTCAGTTCTGTTCATAGTTGTGTCAAAATCTGCCTTAACCTTGAAGAGCTCTTTGAAATCCCTATCTAATGCATAAATCTTTTGATAAAGAGAGGGATCTCCAATTAAGATCACCTTAACCTTTAAGGGAATGGGACCTGGTCTTAACCCCTTTGTAGTGATAAAACCTAAGCGTTCCCCTGCTTCCTCTATGCGGATGCATTTATTCATTAGAGCCCTTTTTAATGATTCATATGAGCTAATATTACGCAGTAAATCCTCAACTGGAAGCACTAAATAACCACCATTAGCTTTATGTAGAGAACCTTCACGGATCATAGTGAAGTCAGTGGTTAAGACTCCAAACTGAGCTTCCTTCTCTATTCTTCCAAAAAGATTTGGATATTTGGGGTTAAGCTCCATAACCACGGGGCCACCATGGGTATCTGAATTGTCAACGATTACGTTCACCTCATATTTCTTGAATGGCGCTTCCTTTAACCATGGCGTTGGAAAGGGAAGCTGGGGAGAAGCCTTAGGTTCGCTTATGAATGCAGCGAGATTATTCAGTATATCGTCCTGTACTTCTTTAATGTAAGCTGTAACCTCAGGAAAATCATTGTATTTCTCAATTTCATCGGAGACTAAATGTCCAATCGTATAAAGGGCTACTTTCTGGCTCAATTTTTTAAGCTCATTATTACCCTTTTTATCTAGGTTCCTAGCTTGTCTTGTAGCACTTCTCAGTTCTGATCTTAATTCATCCCTTCTTTTTTGTATATCCTCTCTTATTTGAGGGCTTAATGCCATTATCTCTTCATTACTCATCGGTTTTCCTTTACTCATTGGGATAATAAGTAATCCCATGGGCGTGCTTTGAAGGGAGAACGCTTGTTCTTGTGCTCTTCTGTTGAGTTCAGCAAAGATTTTCATTTTCTCTTTTTCAATAGATTGTACTGTTTCCTCTCTTTTTGTGGCATAATCCTCGCTCTCAAATGCTTTCGGAAGCGCCCTCCGCACTTCGGTGATGAAATCTTTCATATCTTTTTGAAATTCCTTTGCCTTTCCTGGAGGGAATCGTATTGCTTTCGGTTCATATGCGTTACGAAAGTTGTTTACATAACACCAGTCAGAAGGTACTTGTTCTGTTTTAGCTATCTCCTCCAAAAAATCCTTAACTGCAGATGTTCTGCCAGTTCCTGGTACTCCCGCTACGTATATGTTAAAGCCTTGCTCTTTGATATCCAAACCAAACTTGAGGGCTCTCACAGCTCTCTCTTGACCTATGATTCCTTCAAGAGGTTTCAAATCAGCAGTCGTTTCACAATTCAGCATTGCTGGGTCGAATTTCAATCTCAACTTTTCAACAGATAATTCATCTACCATTTCTGTTCACTCTATTAGACATAGATGTGTCTATCATAACTTAATTGTTTATCCAATTTTTTTTAATCATCAATGATGTTTAATTATCTAACGAAGTAAAAATTTTCAATAAAATCGAGAAATTATTTTTACAATGTTTATAGTTAAGGATGATAAGGGAAACAAGTTTTTTCCCTTTAAGATTCTTAACTCTCAAGATATTTCTCTGCGTCTAAAGCCGCTTTACATCCTGATCCTGCAGCTGTAACGGCTTGTCGATACCGATCGTCTCCAACATCTCCTGCAATAAAGACTCCCTCAACGCTGGTTTCTGTATCGTTAACTACTTTAACGTAGCCTTTCTCATTCAATTCGATTTCTCCTCTGAATATGCCAGTATTCGGTTTATGGCCAATGGCGATAAAAACGGCATCGGTTTTCAGCTCAGACTCTTCACCTGTTTTCAGGTTTTTAAGGCGTACACCTTCAACTCTCTCCTTGCCCAAGATCTCCTGAATCACTGTGTTCCACAGAAAGCCGATCTTATAATTTTCAAAAGCTCTCTCCTGAAGAATCCTTGTTGCTCTCAACTTATCGCGTCTATGTATCACAATAACTTTTTGAGCAAATTTCGCAAGGGCTATTGCTTCCTCTATAGCTGCATTTCCGCCACCAACAACCACCGTAGTCTTATCCTTGAAAAGGGGTGCGTCACAAGTAGCGCAAATGGCGACTCCTCTACCCCGAAGTCTTGCCTCTGACTCCAGACCTAACCACCTTTCTGAACCCCCAGTCGCAATTATTATCGATCGCCCCTCAAATATTTTGTCTCCAACTTTAACTATACAAGGTTTAGAGGAGAAATCCACTTCAGTCGCTTCTTCAAACAGTATTTCAGTGCCAAAGCGTTCAGCCTGTTGTCTTAAATTAATCATAAGGTCAGGTCCAAGTATACCTTTTGGGAATCCAGGAAAGTTCTCTACCTCCGTTGTAAGCATGAGTTGCCCACCCCAGAGACTACCGGCTATCATGAGTGTATTCAACTTGGCTCTGCTAACGTATATGGCCGCGGTAAACCCAGCGGGACCAGAACCGATTATGATCACATCATATTTCTTTCTATCACTCATTTGCTACCCTCTTTTTTATAGAAAATTCCACTATCGAGATAAATATCTCAAGAAATTGATAACTTGTGTACAATTTAATATTTTTTTAATACACATCCTATTCATTAGCACTCCTGTAACTATGGGGGAAGCAAAAGAGAGCATTCATCAGCTGTTTGACTCTTTTTTTAATCTTGTCTCTTATCTCGCGAATCTTCTCATAAGATTATCCTTCAGGATCCTTCTATCTGCCAATCCTGAATCTCCTTAGGTATGGTTAGGACATACCTTCTCATCACAACCCATGGTTACAACCTTATCTGCCTTCTTAACCATTTGTCTTATATGCTTCTTCGGTTTCTTGTCACTTACACTTATATTGATTCCAAGTTCAGTCATGACCTTAACCATGTCGCGATTAACAATATTCGAAGGTTAGTTACCTGCACTGATTCCAAAGTGCTTCTTTTCTGTTATCTCGTTAAATAAAGCTTCAGCTATCCGACTCCTCGCTGCATTGTGGACACAAACGAATAACACTGTCTTCAACGCTTATGTCCTCCTTCGACAAACTGAAAAAATTGATCCAAAATTTTCAGTCTAGAAGTCTTTTCTCCCCTTCAAGCTTTTTTATGTTGGTAATATCCTGCATCACTTCCAATGTCCCAATATACTTATCATCTCTATCTCTAACAGCGAAATATCTAATGTAGACGAGTCTTCCTTTAAGGTTAATCCAAAACTCTGCTGAATCCTTTTTGCCATTTTTGAAACTATTTACTATCTCTTGTACAATGTGAATGCTTTTTTGTGGGTGACATTGTTGAATTTTTCTTCCAATCACGGCTTTTGTCCGTACTACAATTCTTTCATCCCCCTTGTTGAAGTATTTTACAGCATCCTCTTTATCCACAAAAGTGATGTCTATAGGAAGCATGTTAAGGATAGCTTCAACAACTTCATTGGCAAGCGTTCCCGTTTCAAACTGTAACACACCTTCTTGTACAAGTGTAGCTTCACCTTTTTTTTGCTTCAGGTAGAGTAATTTTATACATGGATCGTTAAGCTAATAACTAGGGATGAATACAAAACGTAACTTCATGTATACTTCATGAGAAAAATTATTAATGACTGTTATAACATTGTTATGTAGCGAGGTACTGTCGGGGTAAAACTTCCAATTCTCTGTTTTACACAATAAAAAACATCTCTTTTATTAAAAAAAGTTGCAATCAAAATTGAGGCGTAAAGTTTTGATGAAGCTTAAATTTATGAAACCTAGACGAAATTTTTACAGGAAGAATTTAAATTTATAAGGTTAATGCTAAAATTTTAGGAGTAGTTATTTATGAATCTTACAAAAATTAGACTCGATTTTCCAATACTAAAAAAGGGCATAATATACCTTGATAACGCAGCCTCCAGTCTCACCCCTGATCAAGTTCTAGATCAGATGATGGAGTATTATCACAGTTACCGAGCAAATATTCATAGAGGAATACATCAACTCTCTCAAAAAGCCAGTGACGAATATGAGAATGCCCGGACTAAAATTTCAACTTTCATTAATTCTAGGTCAGACGAAGAGGTCATCATCACTAAGAATACAAGCGAAGGCATAAACATTATAGCACGTGGTCTGAAATGGCGCAAAGGAGACCGAATTGTAACAACCAACATAGAACACCACTCAAACTTCATCGTTTGGTTGCGCATAAAAGAGATATACGGTGTTGATGTAGAGATTGTCCAACCTAATAAAGAGGGAATATTCAATATATTGGATTTCGAGAATACTATAGATGACCGAACAAAATTAGTAGCAATAACTCACGCATCCAACGTATTAGGTGTGATTACCCCTGTGGAGGAGATCACCAAGATTGCTCATGAACATGAAGCACTTATGTTAATAGACGGCGCTCAATCAGTACCACATATGCCTGTGGATATTCAGAGGATTGGCTGCGACTTCTTAGCTTTTTCAGGCCATAAAATGTGTGGCCCAACAGGCGTGGGTGTCCTCTACATTCGGGACATGTTACTTAATGATGTCAAACCCTTATGTTTAGGTGGAGGAACAGTTAAGGCTGTGGGATCTGACTACTACAGTCTAGTAAAAGGCCCTCAACGCTTCGAAGCAGGTACACCCCCAATCGCTGAATTGATTGGGCTTGGAGCCGCTATTGACTATCTCAATGATATAGGTATGGATAAGATCAGGGCGCACGATATAAAACTCATTAAAAAACTCCACGATGAACTTTTAACAATCCCGAAGATTACAGTATATGGTCCTGAACCAAAACACAAAGTGGGAATTCTATCCTTTAACATTGAAGAGTTGAGTCCTCATGAGGTTGCATTAGCTCTCGATGTTGCAGCTAAGATTATGGTTAGATCCGGTGATCACTGTGCGATTCCTCTTATGAAAGATGTGATCCAACAACCTCGCGGTACTGTCAGAGCTTCAACATATCTATATAATACTGATGAGGAAATTGACAAATTTTTAGAAGTGATCTCTGAGTTGTCAGCTTCTCTGATTTAGTATCGAGAGCTTCTCCTATCATATTAAGTACAGAGGGTCATCCATTCTATTATTTTATTAAGTCTTCAAGAAAAGTCTCCGCTTCTCTTCTTCCTCTAAACTCTTTTATAACAAGTTTTCCTGTTTTGAAAATGCTTACTTCTTTCCCGTCATATTTTCCCTTAATCAGTATTCCTGAAAGATTCTGCTTTGTTACACACTTTTGGAGCACTCGCTTCATCACTTCTTCTCGCTTACTGTACTTCAATGTTACTATGAACTCTCTTCCTTCTCCGCAGGCCTCATCTATCCTACTAACATATTCTCTAAGTAACTTGCTTTCTCTAAACATTTTTTTCAAATTTTCTCCTCATCTTCGTTGAGAGGACATTTGCTAATTCTTCTTCTTCTAAAGCATTCGCTTCCTCAAAAGTTATCTTTTCTGGGAACCAATTTGGTTTCTTATGCGTCTTATAATACTCCCTAATGGCTCTCCTTAAAGCACCGATACAGAGGATGCAGCAGTGAAATTTTACAGTAGGAAGCCCTCCCACAGACTCGGCAACTTTCTTCCAACTGATCTTCCAAGCTTCCTCAAGTTTCTTACCCTTAACCACCTCTGTTGTGATGCTTGCAGTTGCAATGTTTGCTGCGCATCCATAACTCTCAAAAGTGGCTTTTTCTATGATTTCATCTTCGCTTATCTTCAAGTAAAACGCTATTATGTCTCCACAAGCAGGGTTTCCAGCAACAGCTGAGACCGTTGCATCATCCATCTTGCCAAGGTTTTTTGGATTTCTAAATAACTCAAGTACCTTACGGCTGTATGGTAGAGGCATCCTTGACACTTTATTTATCCCCCCTCATTGGACTTATTTTCCTGAGCCTCTCAACCGCTAATGGTATGACACTCAAGACATGCTCGATATCATCAGTTGTATGGTATCTCGTTACCTTCATTAGAATACTTCCATGAGCTGCCTCAAATATCCTTCCAATCGCAGTAAGAATATGGCTTGGCTGTAGAATCCTTCGTGTACAAGCACTCCCACTTGATACATAGACACCGTTTAAGCTTAATTCAATTGTCAAGGCCTCTCCTTCACAGTGAAGAATGCTAACATTTACATTATCCGGTGCTCTTTTATCCCCCTTGGGTCCATTCAGTAGGGTTTCAGAGATTCCCTCAAGAATCCCATTCATCAAAGTATCTCTAAGTCTGCTCATTTTTAATGTGTTATCATTAAAATCTTTGAAGCTCAACTTAGAAGCTTTCAGGAATCCCATAATTAAAGGTGTATTCTCTACACCTGGCCAGAGCTTCTGCGTCCCAATCTGTCCTTCTAGAAGCCTCTTAACAGGCACGCCTTCCCTAACATATAATACCCCGACACCTCTTGGGCCTAAAATTTTGGAACTGCTTAACGTCATCAGGTCAACCTCAGATTTCTTAACGCTCACAGGAATTTTACCGTAAGCATCTGAGGCGTCTGTGTGAAACAATGTTTTAGGATTCTGTTCCTTAACTAATTCTACAGCTTCACTGATAGGTTCGATGGTTCCAATCTCATGGTTTACAGACATGATGCTGACTAAAACGGTTTCCTCATCAACCGCATCAGCCAAGCTCTCCAAATCGATAAATCCATTATTATCTACAGGAATTTTCACTACTCTAAAACCCTGTTTCTCTAGAGTTATTGATGAAAAGAGGATGCTTAACGGTTCTATCTCAGAGATTACAACTTTACTCCCCTTTTTTCCATTCGCTAGAACTGAACCGATCAAAGCCAGATTATTTGCCTCTGTTTCACTGGGTGTAAAGTTTATCTCTTCAGCTGAGGCTGCATCAATGTATCTTGCTATTTTCTCAGAAGCTGCCATGATCGTTTCGTAAGCCATCCAACCAGGCTTGTGGGTAATCGTTGGATTACCATAAGCCTTCTTGGAGAAGTAGGGGGTCATCGTTTCAATTACTTCTTCAGGTAGTGGACTAGAGTTCTCTATGTCTAGATAGACTTCTCTTTCAACACCTTTATGAGCATTAATTATCTCTTCAATATCCCCTATCAACTCAAAAACTGCCTTATTATTGGATATATCCAGATTGTATTTTCGACATTACTCTTTCTAATCATTCAAATCATGCGCTATTAAATGTGTCTCTCAATACTTCTACGTCTAGATCAATACTTCTACATCTAAATACACTCATTTTAAACACTGTAAAGATACGAATCAATTTTTTGCCTTAGGATAATCCTTTAGGATATAACTGAACAGATTGAAAAAGATTATATGTAGAGCATTATGGCACCATCTGTCTTTTCAAGAAATGATGATATGCCTATGACTTCGTCAACCACTTCCCCTAAATCATTTATTGCGATGTTATGAAATGCTATGGCTGCAGAACAGGCATAGATTTTTCCACCAAAACCTTTTAGATAGTTCATCATCTCCGAGATTTTTTTCATATAACCCTTTTCTATCCCTAACTCGATCTCCTTTCTCATCCATTCCTCCGTTTCCTCTCCTATATCATCAGCCTTATCTTTTACCAGTCTCCGGACTGCTCCATAGGTGAATAACACATGAACTTCCTTGAAGTGGGCTGCTGAAGTTGAAGCAACGGTGAGTGCGTAAGATACCCTGTCGAAAGATGAATTGTTGATGATTATGGCCATTTTTCTTTGTTCCATACCTTAACTCACTTCTATTTTTTCTCAATAATCGGTGGTGGCATATTCTGCACTATATTCATGAGTTCGTTGTATATTTTGACAGCGTCTCTTCTATCCGATAATCCCTTGATTAGAGCA
>Ga0209978_10001042_pt1 | contig 11303 bp, 8 predicted proteins | sample BentaG_FD_182805 | JGI IMG/M metagenome (GOLD analysis project Ga0209978, IMG submission 182805) | Deep subsurface microbial communities from South Atlantic Ocean to uncover new lineages of life (NeLLi) - Benguela_00093 metaG (SPAdes)... | ecosystem: Environmental > Aquatic > Marine > Oceanic >...
CGGGACAAAAGTCGGGAAACTTTTACCGGCTATTGCTCAGGAGATTGGCACAAATTCAGAAGTAGTGGTTGTTACTCCTGCCTGTCATGATACCGGATCTGCGGTTGCGGCTGTTCCAGTTGAAGATGATATTAATTATTCCTATATCAGTTCAGGTACCTGGTCTTTATTAGGGATAGAAACTCCTGAACCAATTATTAACGAGATGAGTTTTAAATATAATTTCACTAATGAGGGTTCTGCAGATGGTGGTTTCAGATTTCTTAAAAACATTACCGGTTTCTGGATTATTCAGGAGTGTAAAAAATTCTGGGATGAGAATGTAAAGTCATATTCTTATGATGAGCTAACTGAAATGGCCTTAAAATATGGTCCTGCAAATTTTAGGATTGACCCTGATGATTCAAGATTCTTAAAACCTGGTTTAATTGATGATAATATGCCAGATAGAATCAAAGACTATTGCCAGGAAACAGGGCAAAAAGTTCCTGAAACACCTGCAGAAATTGTAAGAGGAGTTATCGAAAGTTTGGCAGATAAATATACAGAGACTATTAAGATGATAGAAGAGATTACCGATAGGACCATTAACGAAATATATATTATAGGAGGAGGATGTCGAAACGGTCTCCTATGTCAACTTGTTGCTAATGCAACGGGTCTGCCTGTTTTTGCAGGGCCGGTTGAAGCAACTGCCATTGGCAATCTAATGGTCCAGGCAAAATCTATGGGGCAAATTAAATCAATTGTTGAGGGTAGAAAGATAATCAGAAGATCCTTTGATATTAAAAAATACTTACCTGAAGAATAAAGATAAAATTAGTTAAATATGAACATTTATTTTAAAAATATCAAATTATTATTTTATTTATATATTATTTAGAAGAACGGTAAAGTACATTAAGGAGGTTTAAAATGGCTATCGCAGTACTTATGCCAAAACAAGGACAATCTGTTGAATCTTGTCTTATTATTAAATGGAATAAAAAAGTCGGGGATAAAGTTAAAGCTGAAGAGCCTATTTGTGAAGTGGAAACCGATAAGGCAGTCTTTGAAGTAGTTGCTCCTGAGGCTGGAACAATGCTTAAGATATTTTATAAAGAAGGTGACGATGTACCAGTCCTTAACACTATTGCCATAATTGGGCAACCGGGAGAAAAAATTGACCATCTTATTCCCAAAAAAACTGTATCTGTTTCCAAGGAAGAATATGTAGAAAATCAGAAAGCCAAAACTCCAGATGAATCCCTTAAAAAAACAAGACCTTCTTTTGGAGCTGGCCTAATACATATATCTCCGCTTGCCCGTCGCTTTGCAGAAAAAAAAGGAATTGATTTTTCCAAACTTATCGGCTCAGGTCCGGGAGGAAGGATTATTAAAAAAGACATAGAAAAAGCATTATCTGAAGGTGAACCACTTATTCCAAGTATGGTTAGTAAAAAATTTTTTGGGCCGATAAAGGAGATTCCAATAAAAGGGGTGCGGAAGATTATATCTGAACGAATGCTTACGTCTTTACAAAGTACTGCTCAGCTTACCTTAAATACTTCTGCCGATGCTTCTAATTTATTGGCTTGTCGGAAAATGCTAAAATCCAGTCCCCAAGTGAAAGGATTAAGCAAAATTAATATTAATGATTTTCTACTTTATATAGTTGCTAATATTCTTCCCAAATTTAAAAACATGAATGCTCATTTCCTTAATGATAAGATACTTGAATTTGAACATATACATCTGGGATTTGCGGTAGATTCACCGCGAGGACTCATGGTGCCGATAATCCATAATGCCCACCTCTTATCATTAGAGGAAATTTCTAAAGAAGCAAGACGATTAAGTACTGCCTGTCAAGAGGAAACTATCTTAACGGATGAACTTAATGGAGGGACTTTTACGGTAACCAATCTTGGAACAATGGGGATTGAAAGTTTTACGCCTATCTTAAATATTCCTCAGGTGGCAATTCTTGGTATATGCAGTATTTCTTTTAAACCAATTATGAAAGATAATGAAATACAATTTATTCCACACATGGGTTTATCTCTTACCTTTGATCATCGAGCGGTAGATGGTGTTCCGGCAGCTAAATTCCTGCAGGAACTTAATACGGTAATAGCTAATTTTGATTTGAAACAGGTAAAATTACAATAATAGAGAAAGATATGTGATTTGATCATTATTAGAAAATAGTAAGATAATTTTTGTAGAAAGGAGAAGATTGTGCCTAAATCTATATTTATTAATCCTAATGAGGTTCGAAAGCCCCAGATTCTTAAAATAAAAGATATTCCGGTAAACCAATATAAATCAGATATCAAAAAAGAGATAAAGAATTTTGGCAAGAAAAAACTTCTTAAAATATATTATGATATGCTTATAATTCGAGAATTTGAATCCATGCTTAATTCTATAAAAACCCAAGGATCTTATGAGGGTATCGAATACGATCATAAAGGCCCTGCTCATCTATCTATTGGCCAGGAGGCAGCCGCCGTAGGTCAATGTATACCTTTAGCTATTGAAGATTTTATTTTCGGTTCTCATCGCAGCCACGGAGAAGTTTTAGCCAAGTGTTTTTCAGCCATAGACGAATTAGAGGAGAATAAACTTCTTAAGATAATGAAATCTTATATGGATGGAGTCTGCCTGAAAGTAGTAGAAAAGGAACATAAAGGTAATATTAAATCACTTGCCCAAGATTTTGTATTATATGGAGTTCTGGCAGAGATATTCGGACGGGCTAACGGTTTTAACAAGGGATTAGGTGGTTCAATGCATGTTTTCTTTGCTCCTTTTGGTAGTATGCCCAATAATGCTATTGTAGGAGGGGCAGCGGATATTTCGGTGGGTGCTGCTCTTTTTAAAAGGATTAATCGAAAACCCGGTATAGTAATCTGTAATATCGGTGATGGTTCTATGAGCTGTGGTCCTGTCTGGGAAGCAATGATGTTAGCCGCAATGGATCAATACCGCACACTTTGGGATAAAGAAATTGGTGGAGCTCCTCCCCTTCTATTTAATTTCTTTAATAATTTCTATGGCATGGGAGGTCAAACCTCAGGTGAAACTATGGGTTACAAAATTCTTGCCCGAGTAGGAGCCGGGGTAAACCCTGAAAACTTGCATGCTGAACGGATTGATGGTTATAATCCTTTGGCAGTGGCCGATGCTATTGAAAGAAAGAAAAAAATTCTTCTCAAAGGGAATGGTCCTGTTCTTCTGGATACCATAACTTATCGAATTTCAGGTCATTCACCCTCAGATGCATCTTCATATAGGACTAAAGAAGAAATTTCTGCTTGGCAAGAGACTGACTGTATTAGAGGATATGAGGATTACCTTAAGAAAAACAGAATTATAACCTCAAATAAAGTGGACATCTTAAAACAGGAAGTGATTTTGAGAATTACTAAAGCCCTGAGGTTAACAGCGTCTCTTGAAATCTCACCCAGGATCAATCCTGATTTTATTGAAACGGTAATGTTTTCCAACCAATACAAAGATAGAATGGAACAACGAACACCAGAAGTTTTAATTCCTAAAAATAATAATCCTCGAATTAAATCACTCGCTCGTAAAAGTCGTTTTGCTCTAGACGAGAAAAGCAATCCTCTTCCCAAAGCAAAAGTCTTTACTTATCGTGATGCCCTCTTTGAGGCAATGCTTTATCGTTTTTATGAAGATCCAACTATGGTGGCTTACGGAGAAGAAAACCGTGACTGGGGTGGGGCCTTTGCCGTATATCGAGGTTTAACCGAGGCTCTTCCCTATCATCGATTATTTAATACACCTATTTCTGAAGGAGCTATTGTGGGATCAGGTGCAGGGTATGCTTTGTGTGGTGGACGGGTGGTGGTAGAGCTTATGTATAGTGATTTTATCGGACGAGCAGGGGATGAACTTTTCAATCAAGTCTCCAAATGGCAGTCAATGTCAGCAGGTATTCTTACTATGCCCCTTACCATTCGCGTTTCGCTGGGGAATAAATATGGTGCCCAGCATTCTCAAGACTGGACTAGCCTACTTGCTCATATCCCGGGTCTTAAAGTAATGTTTCCAGCCACACCTTATGATGCCAAAGGAATGCTAAATCTCGCTTTACACGGTACAGATCCGGTAGTATTTTTTGAAAGCCAAAGACTTTACGATATAGGAGAATTATTTGTTTCCACTGGAGTTCCCGAAGATTATTACGAAGTACCGGAAGGTGAACCAATAATTAGGAAAGAAGGAAAAGATATTACTATTCTTGCTGTAGGTGCAGCTCTTTATAAGGGAATGGAGACTGCAAAAGAACTTGAAAAAAAATATAAAGTTTCAGCAGAGGTAATCGACTTGAGATTTATTAATCCTCTAAACTATGATTTGATTATTAAATCTGTAAAGAAGACGGGGAAATTAGTACTTGTCTCTGATGCCTGTGAACGTGGTTCTTTTCTCCATACCATTGTTTCCAATATTACCCAATTTGTATTTGACTATCTTGATGGCCCTGCGGTAGTGGTAGGCTCCCGTAACTGGATTACTCCAGCGGCGGAGATGGAATCTGTTTTCTTCCCACAAAAAGAGTGGATTATCGATGCAATTCATGAACGTCTTTATCCTTTAGACGGGCATCAAGTTACAACTAATCAGTCTACAACTGAGCAGATAAGGAGAAATAAAATTGGGGTATAAGATTGTTATTGAAGATTAAAATCAGTTCGAGATAAAAAAATGAAGGATAAAATTATTCAGGAACTAAATGGCAGTAATAAAAGGTCCAGACTTTTTGGATTAGAGAAAATCTATAAATTAATAGAAATAGGAGAGGAACAGTTCAAAAAAACAGAAGAGGTAAATAATCATGTGCATACTATATACTCTTTTAGTCCTTATTCACCTTCAATGGCTGCTTATTTAGCCTGGAAGGCTGGTCTTCAGGCTGTGGGGGTTATGGACCATGATTCTGTTTCCGGTTGTAAGGAGCTAATAGAAGCTTGCAAGATAATAGGTATTGCCTCAACTGTAGGATTTGAGTTACGAGTAAATTTTTCCGGAACTATAGTTGAAGGAAAAAAACTGAATAATCCGGATTCTAAAAATATAGGTTATATTGCTATTCATGGTATTCCTGAATCAAAGTTACCAGAAACAAAAAAATTTTTAAATCCAATACAGGTAGCTCGGAATAAAAGAAATAAAAAGATGTTGGACAATCTAAATAATTTAATTAAAGATTATGGGATAGAAAAAATTGATTTTAGAGAAGAGGTTTACAATATTTCCCAGGCACAGGAAGGTGGGAGTATTACCGAGCGTCATATTCTTTATGCCTTTGCCAAAAAAATTATTCAGAAAACGGGGAAAGGAGAAAAACTTATTTTATTTTTAAAAGATAATCTTGGTATAGAGCTTTCTGCAAAGATTGAAAACTTACTCTTAGATAAAAATAATCAATTTTATTTGTATGATCTTTTAGGAATATTAAAAAGCTCCTTTTTAGATAAAATTTTTATTCAACCCGATTATGAGGAGTGCATATCTGTATATGAGGCTGTAAAGTTTAGCAATTCTATAAATGCTATCCCTGCTTATGCTTATTTAGGAGATGTGACTGATTCGCCCACAGGTGATAAGAGGGCTGAAAAGTTTGAGGATGATTTTTTAGAGAAACTAATTCCTGAGTTAAAGAAGATAGGTTTTAAGGCGATTACCTATATGCCACCACGTAATACTCTAAGCCAACTTTTACGCTTGCAAAGACTCTGTAAAAAATATGAACTTATGGAAATAAGTGGTGTGGATATAAACAGTCCCCGACAATATTTTAATTACCCCATAATTCTAAGATCAGAGTTTGCTCATCTAATTGATGCAACCTGGGCTCTTATCGCCCATGAAAAACTGGCAAATTATGATGAAAGATATGCTTTGTTTAATAATAGAAATCCGTTAAAAGGCAAATCACTTAAAGAGCGGATTAGAATATTTAGCGAAATAGGGAGAAAAATAGATCAAAAGCATCCTGAGCTTGCTTATGAAAAATTATATTTTCAATTAGTTTATTTTTAATATTATTTCTCGGAGGCGAAAGATGAAAAAGGTTTATATAGAGACAATTGCTCCACTTTTACGCGGGCTAAACTTTGATGGTGAAAAGGGAAATATTAGTATATTTGAAGATGATTCAAAGAAAGTGGGTTTTGCTTTTAATAAAATTAAACCAGAAGAGACCTTACCTCTTTATTTGAAAGGAATAAAAAACCAAAATTTACTAAATAAGGAACAACTCGAAGAAAAAATAATCTCTTATACAATTAATAAGTTCAAAGATTATATTAAGAAATATAAACAAAAACCAAAGATTGTCATTCTTGAAAATATTGGCATCTTTTACTTAGGAGAATCTTATAATGATGCGATAAACGTAAAAAATAATTTTGAAGATATCTTAAAAAATGTAAAAATTAAATCTGAACCCTCTGAACCTCAAGATTGCACAGAGAAAAAAAATTCAAAGATAATAACAGATAATGGCTGCAATCAAAGTTTAGAAGAGTGTCGTAATGATGGAAAATTATATAGGAATAATATAGTAAAAAATAAAATAGCAGTAGTAACCGGAGGTGCTCAGGGTTTTGGAGAGAGTATAGTGAGAGAGTTGACAAAATTAGAATGCTTAGTATTTATTGCCGATATTAATGTTGAAGGAGCACGCAAGCTGGCAGGGGAGCTAAATATTAAATATAAAAGGACGACAGCGTTAGCAATAAAAGTAGATGTGACGGATGAAGATTCTGTTAGAAAAATGATATATGAGATTATTAAAAAAGCTGGTGGCATTGATATTTTTATAAGTAATGCAGGGGTATTAAAGGCTAGCAGCGTAAAAGAGATGGAATTCAGTGAATTTGCCTTTGTTAATAAAGTTAATTACTTTGGTTATTTTCTGTGTGTAAAGCATGCTTCTAAAGTTATGGCGCTTCAAAATATACCCAGTAAAAAATATTTTACTGATATTATTCAGATTAACTCGAAATCTGGGCTTAAAGGTTCCAACAAAAACAGTGCATATACAGGAAGTAAGTTTGGAAGTTTAGGTCTTACTCAGAGCTTTGCTTTAGAACTTATTGATGACAACATCAAAGTAAATTCTATTTGTCCGGGAAACTTTTTTGAAGGCCCTTTATGGTCTGATCCAGATAAAGGTCTTTTTGTTCAATACCTTAGAACTGGCAAAGTTCCAGGCGCAAAGACCATTGAAGATGTGAAGAGATTTTATGAGTCAAAGGTTCCGATGAAGAGGGGTTGTACCGGTGAAGATGTGATAAAAGCAATTTATTATTTAATTGATCAAAAGTATGAAACTGGTCAGGCTATTCCGGTAACCGGTGGCCAGGTAATGCTGAAATAAATTATTGTAATTTTAGAAAGCGATGATAATGAAGACTAAAGCAATAAGGTTATATGGTAAAAATGATTTGAGGTTGGAAGAATTTGAATTACCAGCAATTAAGGATGACGAAATTCTTGCTCATATTATTTCTGATAGTCTCTGTATGTCTTCTTATAAAGCGGTAGTTCAGGGAGCTAATCATAAAAGAGTGCCGACTAATGTAGCAGATAATCCGGTGATAATCGGTCATGAATTTTGTGGTGAAATTATAGAGGTGGGTAAAAAGTGGCGGTACAAATTCAAATCAGGCCAGAAGTTTGCTATCCAGCCTGCTCTAAATTATCAAGGGAGTCTTCATGCTCCTGGATATTCTTTTCCCTATATAGGTGGTGATGCTACTTATATCATTATCCCTAATGAAGTGATGGAGATGGATTGTTTATTAGAATATAAGGGAGAAGCTTTTTATGGCGGGTCTTTAGCAGAGCCAATGTCTTGCATAATAGGAGCTTTTCATGCGACTTATCATACAATTCAGGGTAAATATATTCATAATATGGGAATAGTAAAAAATGGAAATATGGCAATTTTAGCCGGAGCAGGTCCAATGGGTCTTGGGGCAATAGATTATGCGTTACACAGTGATATAAGACCTAAATTATTAGTGGTTACTGATATTAATAAGGCAAGATTGAAAAGAGCTTCCGCAATTCACACTGTAGATGAAGCTAAAAAGAGAGGGGTTGAATTGAAATATATAAATACCAAAGACATTGAAAATCCGGAAGAATACCTTATTTCAATAACTAGTGGTGAGAGGTACAATGATGTTTTTATTTTTGCATCGGTAAAAGAAGTTGTAGAACAGGGGGATAAAATTTTAGTGAAAGATGGCTGTCTAAATTTCTTTGCAGGACCCACCAATCCAGACTTTTCAGCTCTATTTAATTTCTATAATGTTCATTATCTTTCGACTCACCTGGTAGGAACCAGTGGAGGAAATACTCAGGATATGATTGAATCCCTGCAGATGATGGAAAAAGGTCTTATTAATCCAGCCGCCATGATTACTCATATTGGTGGATTAAACTGCGTGGTTAATACTACTTTAAATCTTCCCAAGATACCAGGTAGCAAAAAGTTAATCTATACTAATATTGAGATGGAGCTTACTGCAATTTCTGATTTTAAGAAAAAAGGAAAAACTGAGGCTTTATTTACTGGATTGGCAGAGATAGTAGAAAAGAATAATGGTTTGTGGTCGACAGAAGCTGAAAAACATTTACTTAAAAATGCAAAATCAATATAATTGAAAGTTTTGTTGTTTTAAAAATATTAGAGAAGGAGTTTTTAAAAAATCAGTCACAATAAAATTGAAAACAGGGATATATTTTAAAGAAAGGAGGAATAGGGTTATTTATCCTGATTAAAATGAGAGATTATAAAACAAGTTATAAAATTTTGAAGTCCTCTTTGGAAGAAAAGGGAGTTAATGTAAGTAAAGTTGAGAAAAAGTTAAAGGCATTAAAGATTGAAACTCCAAGTTGGGGTTATGCAGATTCAGGAACTCGTTTTGCAATTTTTAAGCAAAAAGGAGCTGCTAAGAGTGTAAAAGAAAAAATTCATGACGCAGCAGAAGTACATAAGGTCACCGGTATATGTCCATCTATAGCTTTACATATCCCTTGGGATATGGCTGATAATTGGAATGCTCTTTTAGAATATTCTCTTTCTTTGGGAATAAAACCGGGAGCAATAAATCCTAATTTATTTCAGGACCCGGATTATAAATTAGGGAGTCTTTGTAATCCTGGTAGAAAAGTGAGGAGAAAAGCTATTAATCATGTTCTGGAGTGTATAGAAATTGCTAAGACACTTAAATCTAAGGATATTTCTCTTTGGTTAGGCGATGGAACCAACTATCCTGGACAGGATGATATGAGAGAGAGAAAGCATAGATTAGAAGATAGTTTGAAAGAGATTTATGATAATTTACAAGATGATATGCGCATACTTATAGAATATAAATTCTTTGAACCGGCTTTTTATAATACTGAGATAGCAGATTGGGGTATGGCATATAATTTGTGCATAAAACTGGGTAATAGAGCAATGGTATTAGTTGATTTAGGACATCACGCTTTAGGTACCAATATTGAACAGATAGTAGCCTATCTTTTAGATGAGGGAAAGTTGGGAGGATTCCATTTTAATAATAAAAAATATGCTGACGATGACCTTACGGTGGGCTCTATAAATCCTTATGAATTTTTCCTTATTTTCAATGAACTGGTATCAGCAGAAGAGGATGGAATAAAGGCCAATATAGCTTATATGATAGACCAGTGTCACAATCTTAAACCAAAAATTGAAGAAATGATCCAAAGTGTTGAAAATATTCATAAAACCTATGCAAAAGCTCTAATTGTAGATAGAAAATCTTTAAAGAAATTCCAACAAGATGAAGACATAATTTTGGCTGAGAAGATAATAACTGAAGCTTTTGAAACTGATATAACGCCTCTTTTATTTAAAGCAAGGGAAGAGATGGGGGTCCCTTTAAATCCTCTTGAATTTTTTAGAGAAAGTGGATATTTAGAGAAGATTCAAAGGCAAAGGTAAATTTTATAGTAAAAAGAAGACGAAGGTAGTGATATAATTTAAATTTGCAATTTGGTTCATTAAATGATCTAATATAATTTTTTTAAAATTCTTATTTTGTTTTAACTTCTTTTGCAATCCATTAATTTTTCATTTATAAAACTTCAAAGAACGATAGAAATAAATTTATTAATTCTTCACCCCACTCTGCCAAATAACAGCCTTTAGAGATATTTTAAATATTTAAAAATTATAAAAATATTAATTATTTTATAAAAATTAGTTAAAAAGTATTGACATGAAAATAATAATATGTTAGAATGTTACAAAAGTAAAATATATTGTCTGAAAAATAACATTAAGGAGGTAAAAAGAAAGATGGACGTTTATACAGATGCATTAGGAATGATTGAAACCAGAGGTTTTGCAGCAATGGTAGAGGCAGCAGATGCTATGGTGAAAGCAGCCAGGGTAGATTTGGTAGGTTATGAAAAAATTGGTGGTGGATACAATACTGCAATTGTACGTGGTGATGTGGCAGCTGTTCGAGCCGCCCTTGATGCTGGAAACGCAGCAGCTCAAAAAGTTGGTGAAGTAATTTCTGTTCATATTATTCCACGACCACATAGTAATGTAGATAATGTTCTTCCTTTGGGCAGAGGCCCGGTCAAAAGCAAAAAAGAAAAAATGAGCACTGATTAATTGGTATACCCATAATACAGGAGGAAAAAATATGATACTGGCAAAAGTAGTGGGTACGGTTGTATCAACCAGGAAAGAACCGAAAATTGAGGGCATAAAATTTTTACTTCTGGAGAAAATTAATCCTTCTAATATGCAGGGGAAGGGTGATTATTTGGTAGCAATGGATAGTGTGGGTGCAGGATTAGGGGAAGTAGTCTTTTTTGTAGCCGGAAGTAGTTCCCGGATGACAGCTACTACCGAAGGTAAACCAAGTGATGCAACTATAATATCTATAGTCGATTCTGTAGATATTAACGGGAAATATGTATATAAAAAATAATTAAATTCTTTCGGGATTTCCTTTTTTTGTAGGGGTTCGATTCATTGAACCCGTAATGAAAACGGGTCGGATAAATCCGACCCCTACTTAAAAAACATTACTTTATACGAAAAAAGTTTTGAGTTTTGAACTAACGACTAGTTTATTTATTCCTAAAATTTCAAGAAATTAACAAAAAGAGGTTGAGATGATATTTGGTAAAATTGTGGGAACTGTAGTTAGTACCCAAATAGACAAAGAAATAAAAGGAAAGAAATGTCTTCTTGTTCAAACTTGTAACCATAAAGGGGAAATAGATGA
>Ga0209978_10001043_pt1 | contig 11292 bp, 9 predicted proteins | sample BentaG_FD_182805 | JGI IMG/M metagenome (GOLD analysis project Ga0209978, IMG submission 182805) | Deep subsurface microbial communities from South Atlantic Ocean to uncover new lineages of life (NeLLi) - Benguela_00093 metaG (SPAdes)... | ecosystem: Environmental > Aquatic > Marine > Oceanic >...
CCCCCATGCCCAGTTTCATGTGGCAGCCGGGACACTGTACGACATTGACCCGCTTCTGGCGCAGGATCTCCTTGTCCTCTTCGGTCAGATAAATACAATGGGCAGCGATAGTGGGCACATCGAAGATGCCCAGGGACTCCAGGTGGGCCACCGGGGTCAGGCCGTGTTTGGCCTGCGAGCTCTTCACTTGTTCTTCGGACTCGGAGAGGTGGATGTGCAGCCCCACCCCTAGCTCGGCCGCCCGCTGGGCTACTTCAGCCAGGAACTCCGGCGGACAGCTATATGGGGCATGGGGGCCCAGGACGGTCCTGATCCGCCCCTCGGCCGCCCCCTGCCACCTCTGCAGGAACTCGATGCTCCCTTCCAGGTCTGCTCCTATCTCTGCCTCCTCGCCAAGGCCAAAGATGCACCAGGCCAGATTTGCCCTCAGCCCCGCCTCCTCGACCGCTTTAGCGACCTGGTCCATGTAGAAGTAGTGGTCGGCGAAGCCCACTGTGCCCGAGCGGATCATCTCGGCTGCGGCCAAGGCAGCCCCCCAGTACACGTCCTCCTCTTCCAAAGCCGACTCGGCCACCCAGATGCGCTCGTTTAACCAGCGATCGAAGGGTAAATCGTCGGCCCAGCCCCGTATCAGGGTAATCGCGGAGTGGGTGTGAGCGTTGAAGAAGCCGGGCATGACCACGCGATCGGTGGCTTCGATGACCTCGTCGGGAGCGAAATCGGCTGGCACATCCCCCAGAGCGAAAATCTCGTCGTCAGCGATGGCTATGTCGGCGCCCATCAGCACCTGGCCGTCCTCGTTCAAAGTGATAACGTCCGCGTTTTTGATCAGGATCTTGCTCAAGATTCGACCTCCTGTGATGATTGATCCGGCATCTGGCATTGTGTCGCCATTCTACCACAATTCGGCCCAAAAGAGAAGAACAAACCTTGACAAATTATCTGGTTTGCCTTATAATATTGCGTAATTGTTAGCCCTTACCAAAGTTGGTTCTGGCTACTGATGGTAGGACGAAAAAAGACATGTGAAGGCTGCCTATCTGGGTGAGGGCTGGAGAAATTGGGACTTGTCTTTTTTCGACATTGCTGTTATAATCTGGAGGAGAGGAGGTGATGAAAGCCTATGGTATGGTGCAACCAATCCATCTGATCTGGCTGCAGGATTGGGCTGCCTTCGGCCACTCGGAAATAACAAAAAACAGGGAGGAGATAGCAAATGAAGTACAGTAAAGCTCTCAGTATTCTGATGCTGACCGTTCTGCTCGTGTCAGCCTGCGCGCCCAAAGCGGCACCCTTCGAGTGCCCGGATGCCATCGGCTGCGTGGACATCGCGCCGGATGAACCGATCCACATCGCGTACATGCAGCCCCTGACCGGCGCCGCCGTGGTCTACGGCGAGTCCCTCGAGGGCGCGATCAAGGTCGCCGCCGCTGACCGCGACGGCAAGCTCCTCGGCCACGATATCCTGCTGAAGGGCGAGGACTCGGGGTGCAGCGCGGAGGGTGGTGAGGCGGCAGCCCGGAAGGTAGCGTCCGACCCCACGATCGTGGGAGTCATCGGCACCACCTGTTCCAGCGCCATGACGGCGGCCATGGCGACCATCAGCGAGGCGGGCCTGACCATCATCTCGCAGGCGAACACCTCGCCGAAGCTGACAAATCCCAACGAGACCTGGATGCCGGGCTACTTCCGCACGGCTCACAACGACCTGTTCCAGGGCGCGGTGGCGGCTCGGTTCGCCTACACGGAGCTCGGTGCGCGCACGGCCGCCGCCATCCACGACGGCGACCCCTACACCGAGGGCCTGGCCAGGGCTTTCTACGATTCCTTCATCGACCTTGGCGGCGAGGGCGTGGCCTTTGAGGCCGTCAACAAGGGGGACACGGACATGCGGCCCGTCCTGACCACCGTCGCGGCTAATCCCCCGGACATACTATACTTCCCCATCTTCGAGCCGGAGGGCAATTTCATCGCCGCCCAGTCGGTGGAGGTGCCGGGGCTGGAGGACACCATCCTGTTTGGCGCCGATGGTTTGACGGTATCAACCTTCGCGCCATCTACGGGCGACGGTTGCCTGGGGATGTATCTGTCCGGCCCCTACCTCACCGGTACGGAGGCCCAAGTGTTCTTGACTAGGTACCAGCAGATTAATGGCGAGCTGCCGCCGGGTCCGTTCGGCGAGCACGGCTACGACGCCATCAACATCCTCATGGACGCCATCGAGAAGGTGGCGGTGAAAGAGGACGATGGCACGCTGCACATCGGCCGCCAGGCGCTGCGGGACGCGGTCGAGGACACCGAGGACTTCGACGGCATCACCGGCACTCTGGACTGCGGCCCGAAGGCACTACGACCTGGGGTCGAATTCCGCGGCGACTGCGCCACCGGCGAGGCGCTGGCGATCTTCCAGGTTGATGCAGACTGGATCGCTTCGGAGGACGTCTACCAGATGGGGGTCCACCCGCCGGTTGTGTGGACGCCTTAGGTCCGAGTTGCTGTGCCTGAGGACTGACTTCAGGCACTAACGAGTGAGGGTGGGCCAGGGGAGCAGGTGTGCCCTGGCTCACCCATCCCTCGTCATGCGTGGGGAGGTGAGAAAGGGAATGCGTCAACAGTTTCTTGAGCGGTTTTCATGGATTGATCTGTTCTTGTGGGTTCTCCGGATTGGGGTGATCGTTATCATCGTGTGGGGATCTATCAGGTCGCTCGCTGCAGGCAAGTACTCGGCCACCGCTTGGTTGAGCCTGGTCATCGCCGGGCTGGCGCAGGGCAGCATCTATGCCCTTATCGCCCTGGGCTACACTCTGATCTATGGCGTTCTGCTGATGATCAATTTCGCTCACGGAGAGGTTTATATGGCCGGGGCTTTTACCTCCACCATTGTGGCTGAAGCCCTTGCGCGGTATGGCTACGCGGAGCGATATCCGATCCCGATGATAGGGCTCTTGCTCGTGGTGTCTATGGTCGTGTCCGCCGTCGTGGCCGTGCTGCTGGAACGTATCGCCTACCGGCCTTTGAGAGGCGCGCCCCGGCTGGTGCCACTGATCACGGCTATCGGCGCCTCCTTTGCCCTGCAGTATATCTTCCGGGGCCTGTTTGGTTCCGCTTTCCACACCTACCCCGAGTTTGGACGCATGTGGGGGCAGTTGAAGGTTGGTGGTACCACCATCCAGGTCGTGCAGGTGGTGGTGCTTGTAGCCGCGGTGGTGATGATGGCCGGGCTCTACTTCTTCGTGGAGCGCACCAAGACCGGCAAGTCCCTGCGGGCGGTGTCCGAGGACAAAGAGATCGCGGCGCTGATGGGGATTGACGTAGACCGAGTCATCGCCATCACGTTTGCCATTGGGGGCCTGCTGGCCGGTGCGGCCGGGGTGTGCAGGGGGCTGTACCAGCCGCAGGGGATCTGGTTCTACATGGGCTTCTTCCCTGGGCTGAAGGCCTTTACCGCCGCTGTATTGGGCGGCATCGGCAGCATCCAGGGTGCTATGCTCGGCGGGCTTTTCCTGGGAATCTTCGAGTCCGTTGGCCCTAACCTGTTCCTGGAGGGGCTGGGCATCCCGGCGGCCTACCAGCTCAAGGACGTGATCGCCTTCACCATGCTGGTCCTGGTGCTTATGTTCCGGCCGCAGGGTATCATGGGTGAGCGACTCGCCGAGAAGAAAGCGTGAGGTAGGGGAGTTATGTCTGAGTCTATTCGTTTCGACTGGCGCCACTCCGTTCGCCTTGGGCTGTTGGCGGGCGTCATCGCGCTCGGCGTGAGCGTTATCGGCATGGTCGAGGTCTTCAGCGAGAGGTGGCTCATCAGCGGCCTGTTCACCGTGGGGCACTTGCTGCTCTTCACTGTGCCGGCCGGGGTGGGCTATCTCTGCGCCAGAGAAAGCTCTGAAAGCAAGAGGAGTGTCGTGCTTGTGAATGGCCTCATCGCCGGCCTGCTCTCAGCGCTGCCGCTGATCGGGCTCGTGTTCCTGGCGCGAGCGATTGACCTGCGTGAGCTAGGACTGGTCAACGTCTCGCCAGCACTGATTGATGTGTTGACCTTCAACCGTGGAAGCGTCGTCGGCAGCCTGATCCTGATGGCGCTGGCCGGCGTCATCGGGCTGGTCGGATCGGCGGTGTACGTCATACCAGACAGCATCCAGCGTCCGCTGATGAACGGTGTGCTTTGGACCTTCGGTGTGGGGTTGTTCGCCGAGGTAGTGATCGCCGTGCTCCGCAACCTGTTCGGGCGCGGGGCTGTCCGGTTGCTCTTTACGATAGGGAGCCTCAAGCCGGGAGTGGCGCTGGGGTTGTTCCTCATCGCCGCCGGGGTAACCGCCTGGTGGGGGGCGCGGGGCGAACGTCTCCGGGGAGGACTGGCCAGCGTCGTCCCCATACCGCAGCAGTGGCTCCGACTGGTTGGCCCCGCCCTCGGGATCCTGCTCATTCTGATCCTGCCGCTGCTCCTCGGCACCTATCTGACCGAGGTGGCGGATATGGTGGGCCTCTACGTCCTCATGGGCCTGGGGCTGAACATCGTCGTCGGATTTGCCGGGCTCCTGAACCTGGGCTACGTGGCCTTCTATGCCATCGGGGCCTATACCATGGCCGTGCTCACTTCCCAGACCGAGTTGGGCCTGGGTCTGTCCTTCTGGACTGCCTTGCCCTTTGCAGTGCTGGCTGCGGTCCTGGCGGGTGTTATCCTGGGCATCCCGGTCCTGCAGATGCGGGGCGACTATCTGGCGATTGTTACCCTCGGCTTTGGGGAGATCATCCGCATCCTGGCTCTCTCAGACTTTCTGAAGCCGGTGATCGGCGGCGCGCAGGGTATCCTGAAGATTCCCAATATCTCCATCGCTGGCCTGGAGTTCGTCAAGCCGGAGCACCTGTACTACTTCATCCTGGCCGGGTGTCTGCTCGCCTTCTTCATCTCCTGGCGGCTGCGCGATGCGCGTCTGGGGCGGCAATGGATGGCGGTGCGCGAGGACGAGGACGTGGCCGAAGCGATGGGCATCCACCTGGTCAAGACCAAACTGCTGGGCTTCGCCATCGGCGCCGGCTTCGCTGGGCTGGCGGGTGCGATCTTCGCCCCCAAGTTGAGCGCGATCTTTCCCCACAGTTTCAACCTGTTGGTTTCCATCAACGTGTTGTGCCTGATTATCGTGGGAGGCATGGGCAGCCTGCCTGGCGTGGCGGTGGGGGCACTGATCCTGGTGGGGCTGCCGGAACTGCTGCGCGAGTTCACCGAGTACCGTCTGCTGATATACGGCGCGCTGCTGATCGTGATGATGATCGTCCGTCCGGAAGGTTTCTGGCCGTCTGAGGTCAAGAAGCGCGAGCTGCGCCGTGGGGAAGAGGAACTCTTGCCAGCGGGTGGAGGGAACCCGGTCGAGCCGGCGTAGGACAAGGTGCCGCCTTGCCAGGGGCAAGGACCTTGTCCTACAATTCTCAGAGAGGGCAAAATCTATGGACATTCTTACTTCCAAGCGAGTTACTAAAAACTTTGGCGGTCTGACGGCGGTCAGCAATTTTGACTTCGGCGTCCCCGAAGGTTCCATCGTCAGTATCATCGGGCCGAACGGCGCGGGGAAGACCACCTTCTTCAACTGCGTCACCGGGTTCTATGGGTTCGACGAGGGCGAGATCGCGTTCGAAGGCCACGTTCTGAACGGGCGGTCGCCAGACCAGATCGCCCATCTGGGCATCACCCGCACCTACCAGAACATCCGCCTCTTCGCCAACATGACCGCCATCGAGAATATCCTGGTCGGCATGGAGCCGCAACTGAAGCGCGGCTGGATCGGAGCCATCTTTGGCTTGCGGGGCACGCGGGAAGAAGAGAAGCGGGCGGTGGAGGAGGCCAACCGGCTGCTGCGGTTCGTCGGCCTGGTGGGCAAGGGGGATCTCCTGGCCAAGAACCTGCCCTACGGCGACCAGCGGCGTTTGGAAGTCGCGCGTGCCCTGGCCGGCAACCCCAGGCTGCTGCTCCTCGACGAACCGACGGCGGGCATGAACCCGCGTGAGTGCGTGGAGATGATGAACTTCATTCGCGACTTGCGCGACGAAGTCGGGATCACCGTCTTGTTGATCGAACACAACATGCGTGTGGCGATGGGCATCTCCGAGAGGGTGACGGTCATTGACTATGGGCGCAAGATCGCCGAGGGGACACCGGCGGAGATCCAGCGCGACCCGCGCGTGATTGAGGCCTACCTCGGACGAGGTGCTGCTACTGGCTTGGCCACCCATTCGGCAGGCTCAGGGCAGGCCCGCGCCTGAGCCCAAGATCGAGGAGTAATCTCCATGCCAATGCTAGAAGTTGATAACATACACACCTACTACGGCAACATCCATGCCTTGAAAGGGGTCTCGCTCACCATCGAGGAAGGCGAGATTGTGACGCTGATCGGCGCCAACGGCGCTGGCAAGAGCACCACCCTGTGGACCATCAGCGGGATACTCAAACCCCGCCAGGGCAAGGTCTTCCTCGAAGGTGAGGATCTGGCCGACTACAAGGCCCACGAAATCGTCTACAAGGGCGTGGCCCTGGTGCCCGAAGGTCGCCGTATCTTCTCCAAGCTCACCGTCACCGAAAACCTGGACATGGGGGCCTACCACCGCAGCGATCGGAAGGGCATCGCTAAGGATCTGGAGCGTGTCTTCACCCTCTTCCCTCGCCTCAAGGAGCGCCGCAACCAGGTGGCCGGAACGTTGAGCGGAGGCGAGCAGCAGATGCTTTCCACCGCCCGCGCCCTGATGGCACGGCCACGATTGTTGTTGCTGGACGAGCCTTCGATGGGGCTGGCGCCCGTCCTGGTGGAGGATCTCTTCGAGACGATCCAGGGAATAAATCGTGATGGAACGACGATCTTGCTCGTCGAGCAGAACGCCCGCATGGCGCTCCAGATCGCCGACCGGGGGTACGTCCTTCAGACGGGGGAGATCGTCTTGAGCGACACCGCCGACGGACTTCGGCAAGACCCGATGGTGCAGAAGGCCTACCTGGGGATGGAGTAGCCAATCGTCGGGTTAGGGGTGTTGTCGCGTGCCATGGCCTAGAGAGACGCTGGAGAGCGCAGTGGTGGCGGATGCATACCCTGCGCTCTTTTTGTATACTGTAGGTAAGTTGAACGTTCAAACGTTTAGACCTTTGCTCCCGCAGGATCTGTGACCCAGCGGCCCAGAAGTCAGGGAGCACAGACCCTCAACGAGCAGAGAGGCAAAACGCAGGCCAACGTGAGCAAAAACAGTGACGTTGTCATCATCGGCGGTGGCATCAACGGCGTGAGTACTGCCTACCACCTGGCAAAACATGGAACGAGCGGTCACCCTGCTGGAACGGCATTTCATCGCTGGTGGGCCCACAGGGCGCTCCGGCGGCATCGTGCGCCAGCACTACTCCAACCCGGTGACCGCACGTATGGCGCTCAAGTCCTTGCGTGTATGGCAAGACTTTGCTGACGTGGTCGGTGGGGATGCCGACTTTACCCAAACCGGCTTTCTGATCGGTGTGCGCCCGCAGGACGTAGAGGGGCTCAAAGCCAATATCGCGCTCCAGCAATCAGTGGGCATCAACACCCGCTTCGTCTCCCCTGAAGAGATGGGGGAAATTGAGCCGCACCTTGACCCAACCGTATTGGGCGGGGGCGCCTACGAGCCCGAAGGTGGCTACTGCGACCCGGCCACGGCCGCCAACGCTTTCGCCCAGGCCGCCCGCAGATTGGGGGCCGAGATTCGCACCGGGGTCACGGCGACCGGCATCCAGGTCCGGAAAGGGCGCGTAACGGGTGTAGAAACCCACCAAGGCGTTTTCCCCGCTGGGGCTGTGGTCGTCGCCGCCGGCCCGTGGAGCCCAGGTCTGCTGCACCAATTGGGCATTGAACTGCCCATTATCACCGCCCGCATCAAGATTGGCCTGTACCGCCGCCCGGATGATTTTGAGCGCCATCGCGTGTGGGGTGACTTTGTCACCCAGATTTACCTGTGCCCGGAGACCGGTGGCCTGACGTTGGTCGGCTCGCTCTCCCCCGAAGAGGCAGAGGATCGCGTCGTGGATCCGGACTATTTCAACGAAAAAGTGGAATTTGACATCCTGGCCGACTTCGCCGAGCGCGCAGTCCAACGCTACCCGGGATGGCAGGCGGGCACCTGACAAGCAGTCACGCCTCTCCTTACGACATCACCCCCGATTGGCACCACATCCTGGATGCCTATCCCGGTCACCAGGGCCTGTACGTGTGCGCCGGGAGCAGCGGCCACGGCTTTGAACTCGCGCCCGCCGTGGGAGAGATGATGGCCAATCTGGTGCTCCACGGTAAACAACCTGAAGACGACATCAACCTCTTCTCCTTTGACCGCTTCACCACCGGAAACCTGGTGCGCGGGAGGTATGAATATAGCATCGTTGGGTAAACAGGTGGTTTCCGTGTTACCACACAACGCGCAGCGCGGTCTGCCGATCGTCCACGCGGCAGTCTTGGTGCTGGAGGGCGGTACGTTGACCGCCATTCGCACCGGAGCGGCCTCGGGCGCAGCCACCGATCCGCTGGCCCGCTCCGACAGCCAGCTGTGGCCATTTTCGGGGCCGGCGTGCAGAGCTGCACCCACCGGAGATCAGGTTGAAGAGGGTGGTCTTGCCGGCGGCATTGGGACCGATCGGGCCGGTGATGGTGCGTGGCGCCACCTCCACCGACATGTCATGGACTGCCATCAGCCGGCCAAAGGACTTACTCAAATTGTGCGTGGAGAGGATGGGGGAATTGCGGTTACCGCGTAAGATCCAGGTCGTTCGATTGCATCCTGCTTAGACTCAAAAGCTGAGAATAGAGCTCAAACAGAGGGTACGATATGCCAGTAGGTGAGATAAGTCAAGCGCCTGAAATCCTTCCTCGTAGTTGTTCCCCGATTGGTGTTATTTGGTGATGACCATAACTTGTAGTCGGTCCATTTGGTTGAAAACTACAATATGGTGTGGTCTGCAGGATATGCCGCCAAATCTAGAACAATTACGCCTCCTGGGTCAGCGACCCTCGTTTTTGACAAATTTGCCATTCTCTGTTATACTTCGTACAGTGCCTCACAGTAGTGGACTGAGTGGTGATACCTCGTTAGAATGTTTGTCCAATCAGTATGAGCCCTCGTGGGGCAAGTAAAGGAGGTGATGCGGATCGAAAAAAGCGCGCGAAAGGTTTGTAAAACCAGATTTTCCCTAACTTTCACTTTGAAGGAGGAGACACAAAATGTTTAGCAAAAGAAATCTGGTAACTTCGCTGCTGGCTTTGATCGTGGTGGTTAGCCTGATGGCTGCCTGTGCCCCGAAGCCAGCGCCGACCCCGGTGCCCCCCACGCCCACGCCAGTGCCCGGCGCGCCAACCCCAGTGCCCCCCACGCCGACCCCGGTGCCGGAGGTCAAAGATCTCCTGGACATAATCCTGGAGAACGGCAAGCTGGTGGGGGCCAGCGACCCCAACTACGCTCCCCAGAGCTTCCTCAACGACGCCGGGGAGATGGTCGGCTTCGACATTGACGTCTACAACGAGGTCGCCAAGCGGTTAGGCGTCGAGGTGGAGCTCGTGACCCCCGACTGGGACCTCATCACCGCCGGCCGTTGGGTTGGGCGCTGGGACATCAGCATCGGCAGCATGACCCCTACGGAGGAGCGGGGAGAGGTGCTGTGGTTCACCGATCCCTACTACTACACGCCGGCTGGGTTCGCTGTGCACGAGGACAACACAACTTTCAAGACCGCGGACGACCTGGCAGGCAAGGTCATCGGCTGCTGCGACGAGTGCACCTACGAGCGCTACATGGAGAAGGACCTCTCCATTGCCATCGAGGGGTATGAGGTTGAATACTACGTCGACTGGGAGCCTGGCGAGTTGAAGACCTACCTCACCGACGCCAACGCCATCGAGGACCTGAAGCTGGGCGATGGCGTCCGCCTGGACGCCGTGATGTCAGCCATCCCCACCTTGGAGTATGCCATTGAGGAAGGCGTGCCGATCAAGTTGGTTGGCGATCCGGCCTTCTACGAGCCTCTGTCCTTCGCCCTGGACAAAGCGCGTGGGCCCAGCGAGAAGTTCCTGGCCAAGCTCAACGAGATCCTGGCCGCCATGCACGCCGATGGCACTCTGACCGAGCTCTCCATGAACTGGTACGGCAAGGACATCACCAAGCCGACCCCGCCGGTGGCCGTAGCGGTTGCGCCTTTGATCATCGGCACCACTGACACAGTCACCGACCTGGATCCGGCCGAGACCTACGACTTCCACACCTGGGAGCTCTTCGGCAACATGGCCGGAGGTTTGTTGACCTACGTCCCGGGCACCACGGAACTGCAGCCCCAGTTGGCCGCGGAGTGGCCCACGGTGAGCGATGACGGCCTGGAGTGGACCTTCAAGCTCCGGCCAGGTATGAAGTTCCCCGACGGAACGCCGGTGGACGCCAACGCCGTCAAGTGGTCGGTGGATCGCGTGGTGCGGCTGGAGGGCGACCCCAACTGGCTGGTCAGCTCCTTCCTCGACGAAGCGATAGTGGTGGATGACCTGACCATCAAGTTCAAGCTCCAGAACCCGGTGGGCTTCTTCCCCTACCTGATGGTAGACACCCCCTGGTATCCCGTCAGCCCCAACTGCTACTCCGAGGACGGGTTCGACTCCGATAGCACCTGCAGCGGGTTAGGCCCGTACAAGATCGTGCGCTGGGAGCGGGACGTGGAGATGGAGTTGGTGGCCAACCCTGACTATCCTTTGGATCCTCCCAGGTGGCCGACGATTATCGTGCGCTACTTCGCCGACGCCACCACCATGCGGCTGGCCCTGGAGAATGGTGAGATTGACGTGGCCTGGAAGACACTCCTGCCTATGGATTACATAGACCTGGAGGATAACCCCAACGTGAGGGTCATCGAGGGGCCTGGGGCCTACATCCGCTACATCTGCCTCAACGCCACCACCCCGCCTTTCGACAATATCAAAGTCAAGCAGGCCATCTCCCTGGCCATTGACCGCGACGAGATCTCCAACCGGGTCTACCTGGGCACGCACCAGTCCCTCTATAGCATGGTGCCCATGGGCATGGCCGGCCACATTGACGCCTTCCCCGGGCGCGATCTGGAGGCGGCCAAGGCGTTGCTGGCGGAGGCTGGCTACAGCGAGGCGAGCCCGCTGGAGATGGATCTGTGGTGGACGCCGACCCACTACGGGGACACAGAAGCCGACGTGGCCACGGTGATCAAGGCCAATCTCGAGGAAACGGGGATGATTAAGGTCACCCTGCAAAGCGCCGAGTGGGCTACCTACACCGACTACTTCGGCC
>Ga0209978_10001044_pt1 | contig 11282 bp, 9 predicted proteins | sample BentaG_FD_182805 | JGI IMG/M metagenome (GOLD analysis project Ga0209978, IMG submission 182805) | Deep subsurface microbial communities from South Atlantic Ocean to uncover new lineages of life (NeLLi) - Benguela_00093 metaG (SPAdes)... | ecosystem: Environmental > Aquatic > Marine > Oceanic >...
TTGCCTTCGGCAAAGGGGTTGTTGAACGATACGGAACAATTGCGACGCATTATGGCACACAAATAGTGCTAATAGGTTCCTCAAGTTTAGATAAACTGTGTAGAAAAAATCGCTCAACCAAAACTGGGAAGTACCTAGGGTTAGATGCAAATAAGAAGGTTATCATATATGTAACGACTTACTTTTATCAAAATAACTTACATCTAGCCTTGATACCACCGTATTTGGATAATCGTATTTGGCAAAGGCAGCGTTCTATCATAGATATTCTTGGCAAACATAATGAATATAACATTATTGTAAAAATGCACCCCAGTCCTATTTATAGAGAGCCCCCCTTGCGTTCATACGCAAAGGATAAAGGATTTGAAAACCTTCTCTTTATTCGAGATGAATATTCTTTTACAGAGCTGTTACCAGTAGCAGACATTATAGTTATTGATTTGCCTCAGACCACACTCTTACAGGCTCTTACCACATCGAAGCCAATATTTGCCTATACAGGACAATTGGCCATAGATGAGAAAGCCCAAAGATTATTGCGACGACGCACATTTTGTCATAGAGACTTAAAAAGCTTCGTAGGTGCTATAGATGAGTTTCTATCCGGTGGCAGTATTGATATGGATATGGACCATAAGGAATTCTTACAAAGATATGGAATATATAAAGGATCAAGTGGGATAAGAGCTGCCACAGCACTTGAGAACATAATCCAAAATCATACTACATAGCTATTTGTCCTTAGTATCTTAGAGGAAGCTGAACTCCAATGCTTGAAAAACGAAAAGATATAGTATGGATTCTTTTGGATGGCTTAAGAATCGATTACCTTAACCTAGCAAATGCGCCAAATTCCAAGAAGAACTATACCGAATCAGTGCTTCTTCAGGGGAGATTTTATACCAATATTATTGCAGCGTCGAAATTCACTTTAGGGTCTTTATTCGCATTAGGAACTGGATTTCATAGCTCTGTTAACGGTATCAATGGATATGACTGGGACTTTAGCAAGCTAAAAAACGATGTTATATCTGCCGGAGATTACTTGCAATATTTAGGGTATCAAACATATCATTATACAGATTTCTCACACTGTTGTTTTCCGTCATCTGGAATTAAGATCTATGAAAGTAGCAATTGGAGAGGGAGCTCTGAATTACCTGGTTATTCATTCGATATCCCCCGAAGGAGAGGACTAATTAAATCCTTCAATAATTCCACATCGCCAAAATTCCTATTTTTACACTTATTGACTCTGCATGATATATCAGGAATCCTGGCACATAAAGCAAATATTTGGAGCTCGGAGGGGTATATAAAGGCTATTCAATGGCTCACAAGAGATTTAAAAACTTTGATGGAACAACTTGAATTGACAGGGGAGGAGCTTCTTGTCATATCCACCGATCATGGTGTGATTCTAGATAGGGATTTTATAAATGAAGAATTACAACACGGAATTTCAATGGAGCCTGAATCACTCAGAACACTTTGTAGTTTTATAAGCTCTGGTATTACACCTGGTATAATAAATGAGCGCTTTTCGAGTATTGATATTCTCCCCACGATATTTGAGCTAGCAGGTTTACCCGCAATACCAGTACAAGGCAATTCGCTTATTAGTACCTCAGGAACAACAGCACAAATTTCTGAAGGGACTGGTAGGTTCGAATATCCGTTTGACCGAACCTGTTCTAGTGCATTTTTAATCTATGAAGATGAATGGAAGCTGGTGAAAAAAAGCGGTCGAGAAACAAGGCTATACAAAATAACAGATGGGGTGGAGAAAGAGGTAAAGGCATCTATCTATCCTGATGTTTTAGATAATCTTACCTCCCAACTGGGTGAGAACTTATCGGCCTCAGTAACTGAAATAAGGAATAAACAAATAACCAAGCTAAAGTCTCAAGGGAAACAAGTTCTAACATTAACCCGAAAAGACTTACCTGTCCGAATCCTCCTCATTATGTTAGATGTCGATACTGATGATATTCAATCCTTTTTGTACAGATTTAAGGCACAGATGGAACGCTATTTTAACTTGCGTATTTTTTATTCAGGAACAGAAGATATTTCAAAGATTGAGGATATTGACCCAAGAATTAGCATTCGCAATGAAGAATTCCAGATTAAGTCGATTAGCAAAATCTTAGAAACATATCGTAACAAACCCGAATTCATCGGATTTCTAAGATCTTCTATCGATTATTATGATGATTATCTCTATAACTTGCGTAGGTTATTGGAAACAAATCCACAAGCAGATGTTTCATTGGCAAAATTGGGAGATGGGTTGATTTCCGAGAAATCTTTCGACAGTCAGCGTAACGAAGGAATTGAACAAAGTCTTTTTCTCGGACATACAAAATTCATCGAGCAGCATATTATGCAGGGCATAGCAATCGAAGAATTGTTATCACTTCCAGAACATATGGGCAATAATATAAAAGTTGAATATAAATATCCACTTGGAACCCATCGCAAAAAGAAGTTATCGGTATACTCCGTGGATGATTCGGTGAAGCAATTGTTAAAAGTGGAGGGTATCGAATATATTGACCAAGAACTAAACGAAAATGAGAAGGTAAATATCATTGCTTGCACAGGCATTGAAAATGTGACAAAGGCTCAAGAAATGGCTAGTCGGCATGGAGCAGTTGCTATCTTTATCGATTATGATACCAGCTCATTTCTTCCCAAAGTGAACCCCTCAGAAGCATTAAAGGTGATAAAAAGAAGAGGAATTGTATGGGCGGTGATAAGGTATGATACAAAAATAACCGCATGCTGGGAATGGCTCTGGGAGGCACTAGAGAATTGTGTATACCCAAATAGAATAAAAGTGAATAAAATTGACCAAAAATATTATTTAAGAATAGCAAGATATCTAATCCGTTTGCTGATTAACAAGTTGCTATGCATGCCGATCTTAAATACATATCCGGTTCGCAAATTGTTTTTATCTTTTCATATAGGAAAATTCGCACCCTTTCTTGAAAACAAACCAATTCATAGATGCCAAATCCCATATAGTAAAAGGTTCGATTGACGGCATCTATTCCTTGTCCTCTTCTGAAGAGGGTCTTTGAATTAAAGGTAACGTCTGATATATGGAGTCATTTTTTAAGCATTACTATTGGTGGAAATTGTGCAGTTAACCGATCAAACATATTGGGAAAGGTATTTGAATAACATTCCTTTGCCAGCAAAGGTAGAAAATTTTAACATCATACACTTTTTTGTTATTTCGAATATCCTGAAAAAATACCTTGTGCCCAATAAAGATGCATTAGCATTGGAAGTTGGATGTGCTCCGGGTAGGTGGATGGTTTTTCTAGCCGAGAATTTTGGTTATCATGTAGATGGTTGTGAGTTGTTGCAATCTGGCGCAAGAAAAACCGAGGAGAATTTAAAACTGTGTAAAATCGAAAATTTTAATATATATACAGGAGATTTCCTTGAATTGAATTTAGGCAAAGAAAGATATGATGTAATTATCTCTTTAGGTTTTATTGAACATTTTACTAGCCCAGATTTAGTAATTAAAAAACATGTAGACCTCCTAAAAAGAGGGGGAATCTTAATAATTGGATGGCCAAAGTTCACCGGGCTTAACTATTTTGTTGCAAGGCAAGTAGATAAATATGCGGACATAAAATTAATTCCAAATCATAATTTATCTATAATGAATAAGAATTATTTGAACGAATTAGAAATTAATTCTAAAAAATTATTTGTGAATACTATAGGTGGATTTGAGCCTGGATTTTTTGATCTGTCAAGAATGCCTAAATGGGGAAAATGTATTTTCTACATGATAATGTTAATATTTAGCAATGAATTGTTTAGGAAATTGAATTGGAGTTTTTGTTCAAGATATTTAATTGGGGTATACAAGAAAGAATAATTTGAAATGGGGTGGTAATGAGGATCGCACTCGTTAACTGCTATTCGGGATGCCCGATACCTCCTGGAATTCCTCCATACGGGGTGCTTTACGTAGGAAGCGCCTTGAAACGCTCCGGGCACGATGTCCACATCTTTGACCGCCAGCTCGACATACGAGAAAGCGTCAGTTCGTTTTGTAAGCGCCTCACAAAAGACAAGTATGATATCTACGGGCTTGGTGGGGTGACGTCCTGTTATCAGGAGGCACTAGAAATCGTCAAGTACCTTAAGAATCAAGACAAGAAACCTATCGTTATCGTGGGAGGATATCTTTCTTCTCCATATAAGGTTTTGTTGAAAAATGCGCCTGTAGATGCGGTTGTGCATGGAGAAGGCGAGATAACTGCGGTCGAGCTCGTGAAAGCCTTTGAGGCAGGGAGGAATATTGATGATATCGATGGAATATCTTTCTGTAGGGATGGGAATGTTATCAAGACTAAGAATAGGGAACAAATCGCTTGCCTAGATGACATCCCTTTTCCGGATTACAGCCTGATTGAGCTAGAAGAGTATTTAGTCCCGGGAGAAAAGGCGATGTACTTCAGGTTTGATCCCAGGATTAAGGATTACCTAGGTAAAGAGATCGCTATCGTGACAGAAAGGGGGTGTACGAACAACTGCACGTTTTGTTACAGGCATATGCGAGGTATGCGACAGCACTCTCCCGGGTATGTTTTGAAACATATCAAGCTATTGCAGGAACGATATGGAGTGGACCTGTTTAGAATCAGCGACGAATTGACCATATCTGATTCAAAATGGGCTTACGAGTTTTGTAAATTAAAGGGGCGATATAATTTGGGATTTCTTTTCCGAATTGAAGCCGCCCGGGTCGATATGATTGATGAAAAAATGTTAGTAGCGTTAAAAGATGCTGGCATGGTTGAAATAACTTTTGGTATTGAATCTGGAAGCCAAACTATGCTGAATAGAATGAGGAAAAATACCATCGTGGAAGAGAATTTAGCCGCCCTCAATCTTTGCGCAAAACTTGGACTTCAGACAACACTTTCTATGATTGTGGGACTGCCAGGTGAGAACTTCAAAACAATACGTGAAACGGCTGCCTTTCTTAGAAAATGTCCACATACGGCTCCTAACATTCAGGAAACCGAATATGACGACATGTCCGACATTAGGATTTTCAATCCAGTGGCCTTTCCCGGCACGACGCTTTATAAGCAAGGTTTGGCCACGGGCATTATTAAAGATGAACATGCTTACCTTTGCTCTCTCTATGACAATGTGACCATGCGTTCCTATAATTTCACCGGCTATCCTCGAAGAATTTATAAATGGTGGATACATTATCTGTACTTTGTATATCGAAGCGCCTATTTTCGCGAAAGGAAGCACTACCGACAATATCTCTGGATATTATTTAATCTAATAGTATTGACTATCACCCCTGAGGTGCTCAACAACTCTCGGGTTTTTGAGGTCGCCGGGAAGGTTCTGGAGCGGTTCGCTGGTATCAATAGAGCCAGACCTAAGCAATAGCAATATAGTTTGATAAAATTCGCTCTGTCAGAATAGTAAGTGTAAACGAAATTATTATTTTGACGAAAGGACCTTTGGGGATAGAATCCCCGAGCGGGTTCTATCCGATTATTTAGAAACGGTGAAGTAGAGGATGGGTCTTAGAGATTATAAAAACAAAAGGATTATGGTCACCGGAGGCAGTGGCTTTATAGGTAGAAAATTGTCGGCGAGATTGGCGTCGCGAGGCGCTCATGTATATAATTTAGATCTGAACAAGCCTGTGCTCGATGAGAATTCAAATGTTAGCTTTTATCAGGCTGATTTAACGAACAAAGAAGATGTATTTAGTGCGGTAAAATCAATCGAGCCAGAAATAGTATTCCATTTAGCTGCCAATATAAGCAGGGCTTCTGAGTTTGACATGCTTTATGGTATGGTCAATACTAACTTAGTAGGAACAATTAATTTGTTTGATTGCCTAAGGTACGTTAATTCCCTTCAATCAATAATTGTTGCGGGAACTGTCGCAGAGTATGGAATTAATAAAGTGCCATTTAGAGAGAATTTAAGGGAAAACGCACTTAGCCCTTATTCCTTTTCAAAGGTTTGCATCTCTCACCTGTGTAGGTTGGCATATAGTCTTTATGAAATACCAACTATTGTTTTGCGAGCTACACTGGCTTACGGTCCAGGTCAGGGGGAAGTGATGTTTATTCCTTCTCTAATAAAATCCTTATTACGAAATGAAAAATCCTTGATGACAGCGGGCGAGCAAACTCGTGATTTTCTATTCATAGATGATCTGATTGAAGCGCATCTTCTGGCAGGCTCGAGTGATTCTGTTGCTGGTGAGATTTTTAATATCGGTTTTGGAAAGAGTTATAAAATTAAAGACGTCGCTAAGAAAATAGCGAGGATTTTAGGTAAAGAACATCTACTATCTTTTGGCGGTATCAGTTACAGAAAACCTGAGGTGATGGAATACGAAATCGATTTTTCAAAAGCCCGTGAGATTCTTAACTGGACGCCTAAGGTAGATATTGATGAAGGTCTACAATTAACAATAGAAGGATTTAAAAAAGGTGAAATATAAAATTCATTTTCACTCCGATTGTTATTTTTTTGCCGGATGTGAGAATATGCTTTCCGTTCTCTTTAATAATAGGAAAATCCGTAATAATTTTGAACTAAGTTTCAGTTATGGATACAGCAAAGAATACGAAGAAGGTCTGAATAACCGAGTTAAGGATTATATTAAAAAATATCCTCTTAATACATCTCCACGCTGGAACGTATATGGCTCAAAGATACTTCGTTATTTTTTAAGCATTGTTGGTAGATTCCTGGAATATATTTATTTCGTTAGTAATACCTTTAAAATATACAAAATAATAAAAGAGGAAAATCCAGACATCGTACACATAAATAATGGTGGATATCCCGGTGCTTACTCCTGCTCTGCTGCTGTTTTTGCAGCGAAGCTTGCTGGCAAGGATAAAATCATATACGTGGTTAATAATATTGCGGTTCCTTGCTCCTCGGTTAGCAGGAAACTCGATTTTTTGATAGATAGATTTGTTTCAGTGAATGTTTCCAGGTTTATAACAGCTTCGAATTGTGCTGGGGAAAGATTAAGGTACGTATTAAAATTTAATAACGCTCAGTATGTCAGGATACCTAACACTATTGTTCTAAGAAGTAATGATGAAAGCAAAGAAGAGACACGTAGAAGACTTGGGGTTGGGATCAACGATATTCTGATAGGCAATGTTGCCGTATATGAGGAGCGCAAGGGGCAGAAATATCTCATTAAAGCATTTAATGAACTAAGTAAAGAATTGGGGGAAGCACTCAATATGAAATTGATCCTTGAAGGAAGAGGGCCAATGAAATGTGAACTTATGGAATTAGTTGAAAGCTATGATTTAAATAGCAAAGTGCTATTTGTAGAAGAGGAAAATATATATAACCTTTATTGCTGTCTTGATTTGTTTGTACTACCCTCCATTGCATATGAAGACTTTCCTATGGTTATACTAGAAGTAATGAGCCTTGGTAAACCAGTAATAGGTACGAATGTTGGTGGGATCCCAGAGCAAATTGACAATGGTCATAATGGGTATATAGTAGAACCCAAAAATGTCGGGCAGTTAAAAGATGTAATAAAAAGAATTGTCAGGGATAAAGATTTAAGGGAACAAATGGGGAGGAAGAGTCGCGAAATCTTTGAGGCCAATTTTAAAGAGGATATGATTATCGATAAATATATTGATTTATATGAGTCTCTATCAAAAGTTAGAAGGTAAAACCATGCAAAAACCAGAAGTTGTGATTTTATGCGGTGGTAAAGGCTCCAGATTAAGTGAGGAAACGATTCTCAAACCAAAACCTATGGTTGAGATAGGTGGCAGACCTATACTGTGGCATATAATGAAAATCTACTCCCACTATGGGTATAATAAATTTGTTCTTGCCTTGGGCTATCAGGGCGAATATATCAAGAAGTATTTTTATGACTATAGAATATTATCAAGCGATTTTCCCCTGGTGATGGACCCGGATAGAGCCCCTCAGATTCACCATGTGCCTGAACGTAGTAACTGGGAAATTACCTTCGTCGACACCGGGCTAGATACCCTGAAAGGCGGGAGAATAAAGCGTTTGGAGAAATATATAACGTCAGATAACTTTCACTTAACCTATGGTGATGGTGTCGGCAATATAAACATTGATAGGTTACACGATTTTCATATTTCTCATGATAATATTGGCACGTTGACTGCGGTAAGACCTCCCTCAAGGTTTGGTGAGCTGATATTATCTGGTGATAAGGTGGTTAAGTTTGAAGAGAAAGCACAACTGGGAACAGGGGTAATTAACGGCGGATTTTTTGTCTTCAAGAGAGAGTTTATGAAGTATTTAACACCTGATATAGACTGTGATTTTGAGTTTGGTGCTTTACAAAAGCTAGCTCAGGATGGAGAACTGCAGGCGTATCATCATGCCGGGTTCTGGCAGTGTATGGATAATGTCCGTGATAGAGATTATCTGAACAAGTTGTGGGATAATAATCAGGCTGAATGGAAGGTATGGGAATGAAAGATTTTTGGAAAAATAGGAATGTATTTATAACTGGGTGTACTGGACTCCTCGGTTCGCATTTAACCGGGATGCTTGTCGACCGTAAGGCAAATGTTGTTGGTTTGGTTAGGGATATAGTGCCAAAATCGAATCTAGTTCAGACCGGCGTCTACGATAAAATAAACATCGTTCGAGGGTGTGTTGAGGATTTTTTTACAGTAGAAAGAACGCTTAACGAATATGAAATTGATACCGTTTTCCATTTAGCGGCGCAAACAATAGTGGGTACAGCCAATAGAAATCCGCTATCTACTTTTGAGTCCAATATAAAAGGAACCTGGTGTGTAATGGAAGCGTGTAGGCGAGTATCTACAGTTACCAGGATAGTGATAGCATCAAGCGACAAAGCATATGGTGAGCAGGAAGAACTTCCTTACCAGGAAACATCGCCCCTGAAGGGCTGCCACCCCTACGATGTTTCCAAGAGTTGTGCCGACCTCATAGCCTACGCCTATTACCGAACCTATAAACTTCCGGTTTGTGTTACCAGATGTGGTAATTTCTACGGTCCTGGTGATTTAAATTTTAATCGGATTGTTCCCGGGACAATACGCTCGGTATTAAACAATGAGTCGCCAATAATAAGGAGTGATGGAACATTTATCCGAGATTACTTCTATGTGAAAGACGCTGCTTTAGCCTATATACATTTAGCTGAGAGGATGGATGATACTAAGATTCATGGTGAGGTATTTAATTTTTCCAACGAATTACAGATTCCTGTTTTGGAACTAACCGAAAAGATATTGAGGCTAATGGGTAGGACTGAACTGAAACCAGTAATTTTGAATCAAGCCGAGCATGAAATAAAACATCAATACTTGTCTGCCAAAAAGGCAAGAGATTTGCTGGGGTGGAAACCAAAATATGACCTTGGTGACGCTCTAAAAGAAACCATTGCATGGTATACAAAATTCTTACAAAGTTAAGGTGATAGAGATGATTGAAGGTGTGAAGGTAAAACCCTTAAACAAGATTTGCGATGAACGCGGAATGATAATGCATATGTTAAGGTGTGACGACCCTGACTTTGAAAAATTCGGAGAGATTTATTTCTCAGTAGTTTATCCTGGGGTTGTCAAAGGATGGCATAGTCATAAAGAAATGACTCTTTATTATGCTGTAGTATCCGGTATGATAAAGCTCGTTCTTTATGATGAAAGGGAGGATTCATCTACGAAAGGAAGACTGCAGGAAATCTTTATGGGTGAAGATAGCTATTTATTGGTGAAGATTCCTCCACGTGTCTGGAACGGTTTTAAGGGAATAGGTACAAAACCGGCAATTGTTGCTAACTGCACTACTCTTCCACATGATCCAGATGAGATATATCGTCTTGACCCATTCGATAACCATATTCCCTACGATTGGTCATTAAAGCATGGATAATTAAAAAGGGTTTATAAAAATGAGGCTTCTGGTTACGGGTGGATTTGGGTATTTAGGGAGTCATGTTAGTAATTATTTATTAAATAGGGGGCACCAGGTAAGAATACTATCGAGGACAAGGCATCCACAATTATCGGAGTGGAGCAAGCGATTTGAAGTAGTAACCGGTGATATTTCAGATTATTCTTCCGTGGAAAATTGCTGCCGAAATATAGACGTCGTTATTCATGCTGCTGCCTTGAACGAGGTGGATTGTAAAACAAAGGAGAAGGAGTCTTTACTTGTTAATGGGTGGGGAACCAGAAATTTGTTGGAAGATGCATACAAAAATGATGTGAAAAGGTTTATTTATTTTTCAACATTTCACGTTTATGGAATACCTAAGGTAGATGTTATTACTGAAGAAACACTGCCAGACCCAGTTACTAATTACGCTATTACCCATTATCTTGCCGAGAGGTATTGTCGCCAATTTGAAGTTGAGAAAAAGGTCAAAAGTCATATACTGAGGATATCTAATGGTTACGGAGCCCCTCTTTTCAGAAGTATTGAGAGGTGGACTCTTGTTTTAAACGATTTATGTTCTACGGCTTTTGCTCAAAAGAAAATAGTTCTGAAGTCAAGGGGAACACAGGAAAGGGATTTTATCGGTATAAGGGATATTCTACAAGGGGTGGAAATTTTTGTCGAAAAGGATATAGAAGACCAAGGTAATAATGTGTACAATCTAGGCGGCGGGCAGAACGTTTCCATAATTTCTCTGGCAAATACTGTAGCTGAGGTATATAAGGAAAGGTATAACAAAAGCATTGAAATAGAAATCCCGGAGGATGCTGTACAACCAGATATAAAAGTATCTTTCAAATTTTCAATCGACAAGATAAGGAAACTTGGCTATCAACCGACTTCAGTTATAAAAGAGGAAATCCACAACATCTTCAAACTGTTGGAAGGTTGAGAATTTAATGAAAGTAAGTGTTATTGTTCCAACATATAATCGCGCCCATATGATAACCGAAGCTATAGACTCGATATTAAACCAGACTTTTAAGGACTTTGAGTTGATTATTGTGGACAATTATTCTAGTGACGATACAGAGTCTATAGTTAAGTCATATGCTGATGAGCGGATTAGATACTTTAAACACCAGAACAATGGGTTAGTTAGTATAAATAGGAATTATGGTATTAACAAATCTCGCGGTGAATACACTGCCTTTTTAGATGATGATGACCTATGGTTACCGGAAAAGTTAGAAAAGCAGGTCGAATTTCTAGATTCAGATAAAGAATTGGGATTAGTTTATTCTGATACCTAC
>Ga0209978_10001045_pt1 | contig 11280 bp, 5 predicted proteins | sample BentaG_FD_182805 | JGI IMG/M metagenome (GOLD analysis project Ga0209978, IMG submission 182805) | Deep subsurface microbial communities from South Atlantic Ocean to uncover new lineages of life (NeLLi) - Benguela_00093 metaG (SPAdes)... | ecosystem: Environmental > Aquatic > Marine > Oceanic >...
GATTCACGCTCAAAATCTTTCGCATTTTGGGGAATGGTAACAAATATTGGAACATTGGTCGCAGGATTTTTAGCATTAGCGTTTAATGCTGTTGATTTTGAAGCAATAGAATTACCTCTCCTTCAAAAAATCGACTATATTGCCTCTTATTATTCCAATATACTATACACTTGGCGTTTACCATATTTTTATCTTGGTATCATAGCCCTCTTATTTACAGTCCTTAATTATTTCGTTACCATAGAGCCTAAAAGAGCTGCAAAAGAAAAACAATTAGAAGAAGTCTTTTCAGACGAAACCATCCGGTATTCCTACAAGATCAAATTTTCAGATTTGAAATTCGTCTTCAAGAGGAAATCAAACTTCTTCTTAATGTTTAATTTTTTTGATGTTATCGCCTCAGGTTTAGTATTGGCTTATATTTTCCCTTATATCGAGCTTGAAATTGGCGCCAATCCCTCCGATATCAAGGTAATTATTCTATTTCTATTTGTAATAGTCTTGGGATTAATAGTTGGACAATTATGGTTAGCACATTTAGGAGACAAAAAAGTCCAACATGGAGATCTTACCGGTCGAGTGAAAGTAGCAGTTATTTGTTCAATTTTGAATTTACCCTTCTTTCTATTTGGTTTTGCGATGACACCTAATGTTACAAATTCTACTTTCTTTTTTGGCACCTTATTGGTCAACGATATTGGATTCTGGATTTTATGGTTAGTCTTTTGTTCCTTTTTAGGGGTAGGACTTGCTTTTACTATGGGTATTGGTCCCAATTATTATAGTTCTCTTATTGATGTTAATTTCCCAGAAAACCGAGGAACTATGGTTGCAGTAGGGGCCTTTATTGATTCCATCGGACGAACCTTAGGTGCAGTTATAGGAGGTTTCGTTGTAACATTTACGGGAAGCTTTTCTGCAACAATTTTTTGGACTTTTCTAATATTTGGGATATTCTCTACGTGTTTATGGATTCCGCTTTTCTTCACCGCCAAAAAAGACTATTTAGAAATAAACGAGGAAATGAAAAATAGAGCTTCTTCGTTAAGCAAAATGCAACTTGAGGAATCCCGGTAATAACTTTAATGTGTGAGTGTTGATTCTACTTTAATTATTAGGAATTTTTTACTCCAACTAGGGAGGATAAATCCAAGGTAAATGAATAATTTTTAAACTCTTTTTTGATACACATTAATATCAAATACAGTATGATATAGGCCAGGGCCGTAACTTTTTACGAATCTTTTTGCTAACAGATCGCATTTAAAATCACTTTTTTCCACAATTTCTTTAAATTCATTAAACAAATCTAAGTACTTTTCTTTGTCGGCAATACCTTCATAATGATATATCGTCCCTTCAACTTTCGCAAGAGTTAACGCTTCTTTAATGAAGTCTTTTGGAGCGGGAAATACCCCCATAATCACTCGATCAGCTTTAAGACCTGAATTGCTCAACTTTATTACTTCAATCTTACTATCTCCATTAATCGGAGTAATTAAATCCTCACAATGATTGAGCTTGATATTCTCAGTTAAATATTTAAATGAATCAGGGTTCAACTCTATACTAAAAATTTTCTTAGGTTTTGAGTGTTTTGCTATGGGTAAGGAGAAATAACCTATCCCAGCGAACATATCAACAATAACTTCACCTTCTTTTACTAAAGTAGCTAGAAATCTCCTTTCGCTTAGATTTCCCATACTAAACATTATTTTAGTAAAATCGAATTTATAGATTACTCCATGTTCTTTATGCTTAACAAGGGAATTATCTATACCAACAAGAAACTCTATATTTTCTGGAGTTCTAAATTGTCCTTTTACCCGTCCCGAGTTCAAATAAACTGATTTAATGCTTGGTAATAAATCTAAGTATTTTTCAGCAATTAGAATTTTTTTTTCAAATAATAGCGGATTAAGTTTTATTATTACAACATCACCAATGGTTTGAAATCCGCGAGGAAGAACCGATAATTCCTCATCAGTTAGAATTCCTATAAGCACATCCTTAAGTTTATCTTTAAATCCCATTAATTATCAAAAAAGTAAGTCTATGATTTTATTTTTATTCATAATCAAGTTAAATTTATTATATTATAGTTTTTCAACATATATTATAATAATAGAAAATTATTCTATTATAATTTTGAAAATATTTGTTTTATAAAATTAGAGGATATAAAATGACTAGTTTAAATGATACAGAGTTTTTGATTGACGAAAACAAGGTTTGGTTTACCGGAGGTTATTGGCCTGAAGGTGTTCCTCATCAACTTAAAGATGTCGACGGTGTAGAAATGTTACCGATGTGGGAGGGATTCATAAAATCTGCTGATGATTATGGAATCTGGGATAACGATATTTGTATTTTTGTGTATGGCCCCTACATGGAAAGGGTAAAACTTAGAACTCTATTTGAATACGGTAAAAAATTTGGCACATTTCTTTACGACAACTTAGGTATTAGAAAAGGAGATGTAGTAGCAATCGATCTCCCTAATTCGATAAACTTTGTTGTTGCTTATATGGGTTGTATGTATATAGGGGCAATCGCTCAAGGCATTAATCCTACTTACAAACCAATGGAATTACTTCACTCATTAACTATGACAAAAGCAAAAGCCTTAGTTTTAATGGATATGCTTTACATAGCTGGAGCTGCTTCTATCCTACCAAAAACCGACGTAAAATTTCTGATTCCCTCCAATTTTGTAGACTTTTTCACAGCTGACGAAGATACAATTCAAAAACTAGGAATTCCAAATGCAAAAGAAAAGATTCCTAGCGAAACAGAGGATTATAAGATATACTGGATGAAAGAAATAATAGATGGAACTGAGCCAAAAGAAATTTCAGTTGATATAGATGTCTGGAAAGATCCCGCTGTTTATCTTATGACTGGGGGAACAACTGGACTCCCTAAAGTAGCGATGCTTAGCCATGCTAATCTTATCTCAAATTTATTCATGATTAAACCCTGGACCAATCTCGAACCAGGTATGATAACTATTGGAAGTATCCCATTTTTCCATAGTTTTGGAATGACTTGTGTAATGAATGGAGCTCTATCTTTAGGAATGCAGATGTTACTTTTCCCTAAACCTCCTACAGACGAAGTTTTATCAGAAACAATAAATAAGCTTGAAGCGCCTCAAGGAATAATGTATACTGGAGTAGAGATGTTGTTTAAAAGACTTACAGATTATGTTAACGAAGTAGGAGTCGAAGAATATAAGAAGAAATATGATTTTACAGAGAAGTTAAAATATGCCACGCAAGGAGCTGGCCCACTTCACGATCACATCCGCGTTCCATTTGAAGAAATCTTCTGTCCGATAAGAGTTGGTTATGGGCTAACTGAAACCTCACCAGTCACTAGCGTAGCTCCGTTTTGGGGGCCTAATAAAACGGGAAAATTAGGTTTACCCGTTACTGGTGTAGACTGGGCTATATTTGATTCAGCTAATTTCGAAACTGGACCTATTTGCGACGGAACGCCCGAAAGAAACAATTTTGGCGTAGAACATACGGGTGAGATTTGTGTTGCAGGGCCACATATTATGCTAGGATACTTAGGTGTCCAAAAAGAGCAGGAAGATAATCTTAAGATGTGGAACGGAAAGAGATGGTTGCTTACTGGGGACATTGGGTTTATGGACGAACATGGTTTCTGTGAAATAAGAGATCGAAAGAAATCTTTAATAAAAGTTTCTGGACATTCTGTCTTTCCAAAAGAAGTTGAAGATTTAATGGGACATCATCCTATGATTGACGAAGTTGCTGTTGCTGGACTTCCAGATGAAACTACTGGCGAGAAGGTTAAGGCATGGATTACGCTTAAAAAAGGATATAAAGTAGGGAAAAATGTAGAAATTGAGGACATTAAGAAGTGGTGCATGGAAAATATGGCGAAATGGAAGAGTCCAAGACTAATTGAAGTTGTTAGAAAGCTTCCCGTTAGCATGACTGGAAAAGTACAACGAAGACAACTTCAAGAAAAAGACATTACAAAAATGGAAAGTGGCAAAGAAATAAAAGGTTAATTTTTTAATTTTTTTTTTTAATTTACTCGTTTAAGCGTTTATATGTTTTTTTCATAATTTTATATATGTTTACGAATTCATTAAAGAGCTTGTCGTAAACTGCTCTATTCTCGGGATTAGGTTTGAAAATATTAGAGTATTGGATTAACCCCGGAATTTGATCCCAGGTAAGGTAGCCCAGTCCCACTGAAGCAATAAAAGCAGCTCCTCGAGCATTTGCTTGAATAGGATCTTTAACTTGTTTAACGGTCCTATTGAGCACATCCGCGAAAATTTGACACCAGATATCACTACTAGCTCCGCCACCAATCATACTCACTTCTGGTATAACAATGTCTTTTTTTGTCATTCCTGGAGTATCTTTTATTTTCATTTTTTGGATAAGTTTCTCAAGATAAATAAACACCCAGTTTATATTATAAGCGACGCCTTCAAATATAGCTCTAATCAAATGTTCTCTTGACATCTCTAAAGAAAGGTTATAAAATCCGCCTCTAATTGTGTGATCATCAACAGGTGTTCTTTCTCCAATAAGCCAAGGGGTAAAAATTAGATTATTTGAACCAGCAGGTACATTTTCTACCATTCTATCAAAAATTTTATAAACATCTGGTACAGCTTCTTCTCTTAATAATTCGTCTTTATGGTATAAAATTTTATCCCTCAGAAATGATAATGCTCCTCCAGCAATTTCTTGTTCATCAATTGCCATATATCTACCAGGAATTCCAGACAAAATTGCTCCAATACCATGGAATATACTTACCTTTTTAAATGGAATGTGGCAAATAACCCAATCACTCGTACCAATATAAATATGTGTATCGTAGTCTCTGACAGCACCTGACCCTATTGCAGCGGATGGAATATCAGGAGCTCCTGCTATAACTTGAGTATTTTTTTCCAATCCTAATTCGTCAGCCACTTCTATTGTTATTGGACCTAGGATGTCAGTAGAATTTACTAAATCAGAGGGTAATTTACTCTTATCTAATTTACACATTTTAATTAGCTTTTTAGAATACTCTATGTTATTAATCTTTCTTATATCTGTTAACCAATGTGCTCCTATAGTTGTATAAGAAGAAGCAAACCTGCCGGTTAACTTTAGATTTATATAATCTTGGGGTTCCAAAAACATGTAGGTTTTATCGTAAATTTCTGGATATTCATTTTTTAAAAATAGCATATGTGCTATAGGATCTTTACCGCTTAAACCAGGAGCTGCACCAGTTCTTTTTACCCAGCTTAATGCTCTTCTTATATTCATTCCAGAGACTTTTATTAAACCTTTATAAATATCTTTTATATATGGAGCTCCTCGCGTATCCATCCATATTATCGCATTCATTAAATGATTTCCCTTCTTATCTAATGGTATTGTACCACTCCATTGACTCGTATTGGAAACACCCACAATATCTTTAACTGAGACGAGTCCACTATCTATAACCTTTTTAGATGTTTTGAGAATAGCGTTCCACCAATCATTTGGGTCTTGTTCAACCCCACCTCCCTTTTCTATGTGTAAAGGAACTTCTTGAAATGCCCAATCGACAACTTCACCATGGGTTGAGACTATAGCGGTCTTAGGGCCCCCGGTGCCATGATCTATCGCAAGAATATATTTTTTTTCTGGATTTGACATATTTAATATAAAGGTTGTTAATCTAAATAAAGATTATTTGAACAGAGGATTTTAAAAAGTTGATAAAACTGTAAAAAAACCATAGATATAAATATTTTAAGCATTATCATTTTTTTGCTCAGATAAGGGTTAGGTTATCGATCTTTCAAATTTAATTCAAAGGTGTAGTATCAATCTCAAATTCAAGCAATATCAAGATAGTGGGGTTTGTAGTTATAAGTATTATTTTAACGAGTGGTATTTTAAATTTAATTCTATTTCAAGAATACCAAGAAAATGAAACTATAAAGATACACACCCAAAGTGAAAATCATTATACTGAGCAATTTTTAGAAGACCCCTGGTTTAATTCTCCTATAGGGTGTTGGAATTACAGTGTTGAAGGAGATATTTCTGACATTAATGCATATATAAGCAATGGTTCTGCAAATTATGAGATCCAAGGAGAAAAAAGAACATTTTCATTGGTAGAAACACCACCGATAGGTTCAAATTGGGTGGTTATTCCAAATCAAGATTTTCCTCATGGCCCCAGTAGCAATTTTACAGATTCAGAAGGATTGAAAGTGTATCATGAATTTGACGATCAAGATGCAAATCAAAATCCAAGCGTACATTGGGACAGAAACCTTACCATGCCTGTAGATATGTCTGATTATGTAATAAAATCTGCATCAATTCAAGTAGTCGTAAACGCAACAGTCGATCAAGATGTTGATTGTCCTGGAGATACAATGGCGACTAACGGTGCTCCTTTAAATCAACAAGAATCCTACGATTATGTTAGATTCTATGTTTTAGTATCTGATCTATCAAAAGATAAAGTATATGAAATGGCGTATCTTCAACCAACTGATTTAGGGCAAGGTAATCCGCCTGGAGACGATACCTTACCGAATCCATATTTAATACAATATCCTGAAGAAGACCTGATTTATTTTTTAACCTCTGTCCTTAGTACAAATTATTTTAATTTTACAATTACATTAGGAATTAGAATATACACCGCAGATAATTCTGATAATTATGATAACGATGAATTTCATGAATTACTGATTAAATCTGTAAATCTTACATTTACATACGAGAAAAAGATCGATAAATTTACTTCATTATCGTGGAGTCAAATTGGGAATAAAATCGAAGATTTAAGTGATTATGAAATCGAAATTACTGAAGCTAACCTTAACTTTAAATATAAGATCGATAAAGATTGGCCTTCTATCTTATCTCCTAATTCGGAAATAAGAATTTTAATAAATAATAAGGTTTTGGAAACAATTAAGTTAATTGATACCAATGTTACCAGCTTATTTCAAATAGCAAAATTAGATGGATTTGATAGCATATCCTTGATTTCAAAAGAAGATAATGTTTCCATAGACATACAACTCTATATATTGGATGAATTTATTTATGATCAAATAATAACGGTCTCAATTGATGATGTCTTTCTTGAAGTTTCATATATAGAATTTATTCCTGAGGAGGATATCTCAGCCCTTTTATTATGGTTGTTTGTAACCGCATTACTCGTTATAATTGGCATATTAGGGAGCTTAAGCCTGAGGTCTTATGTCTTTTTACCACGCCAACAGAGAAAGAAATCTTATTTATCGCAGAGGACGCAAAAATTTAAAGATATAAGAAATTTGCAAGCGATTATAACTATGCATAAACCCAGTGGACTTCCTGTGTATTCCCAAAGTTATTCGTCAATTATGCAAGGTAAGAAAACGCTATTTTCAGGATTTATTCAAGCGATATCAATTATTGGCGAAGAGATAACTAAATCTGATAAAAAGGGACCTAAAACAAAAAGAAGCAAAGATAAACTTGATTTTCACAAAGTTGTAGAACTAGATTTGAAGCAATTCTACTGTCTTATCTTAGATGTGGAAGAATCACGCACTGTGCTCGTTCTAAAATCGATATCTTCTAAACGCTTAAAAGATTTATTAGTTCACTTTAGTTTTGCTGTGTATGTAAAAATCTCAGAAAAATTAAAGAACTGGAACAACGAACTTAATAGTTTGGATGAGGTTATACAACCGTTGGTAAACGAATATTTTGATATCTATTATAAAGATCCATTTAAAGTTAATATTGAGGAATCAGAACTTCTAAAGTATAGGAAGAAATTGAACCTCTCCAAGTTTGAATTCCATATTATGAACACGATTTTTATACTATTAAAAGAGAAAAGTCATTTTAAACTCATGGATATCCTAGAAAAGGAAACTGACAAAAATGAAGATGAAATTATAAACGCCACAGAATCTTTAATTGAGTTTAAACTGATTAGCCCTATCAAATAAATTTTAAAAGGATAATTTAATTTTTGATCGATAGCTTTTCTAATTAAATTAATTAGTTTTGGTTCTTGTACTCTAATTAAGGAAATTATGGGATTATTTGATGATGCATAATGGATTATGAGGAAAAAATAGCTAAAATTAAAAATATTATTAATTCGCCTATTAGTAAATTTAAACACGATGAATTGAAGGCAATCATAGAGAGATACGAAAAAAACCATGTTAAATCGAAGAAAGCTTTCGAAAGAGCTAGGAAAATCATACCTGGAGGAGTAGAACACAATCTCGCTTTTAATTACCCCTTTCCTTTAGCTAGTAAGCGAGTTTTTGATTGTTACATGGAAACTGTGGACGATATTATATTAACGGATTATTTAATGGATGGAGGACCCATTATTCTTGGACACAATCATCCTGTTTTGACAGATAAGATTATCGAAGTTATTCGAGATATTGGACCTTGTCATGGGATAACCCATGAATACGAATATCTTGCCGCAGAACAACTTCAAAAGCATTTCCCTTCGTGTGAAATAATAAGATGGCTCCAAACTGGCACTGAAGCCGATATGCTTGCTATAAGGATTGCCAGAGTTGCTACTAATCGTAAATGGGTTATTAAAATAGGTGGTAGCTACCATGGGTGGTCTGATCAATTGGTCTACGATATGCATGTCCCTGGAACAAAATTATTAGAGTCACATGGAATTCCTAAAAATGTGTTTAAATTCATCGATTCTTGTCCTCCAAACGATATTGAAACATTACGGCAAATGTTTGCAGAAAAGCGAAAAGTTGCTGCCGTTATAATTGAACCAATGGGAGGGGAATCAGGAGCTAATCCAGTAAGACCTGGATTTAATAAAGAAGTGGAAGAACTTTGCCATGAAAATAAAGCACTTTTGATTTCCGATGAAGTTGTGTGTGCTTTTAGATTACACATGGGTGGTGGCCAAGCTTATTACGGTTATGAACCGGATTTATCTGTGTTTGGTAAAATTATAGGACATGGGTATCCCTCTGCTGCAGCAATTGGGGGTAAAGAAGAATATATGAAATTTTGCGCTGCAGGAGTAGGTGGTGGAAAAAGAGCTTATAGTGGAGGGACTTTAGCAGCAAATCCTTTAACTTGTGCTGCTGCGTATCACGCTATTAAACTGGTTGAAGAAACTGGTGCAACAGAAAAGGCTGGTAAAGCAGGAACTCGCTTAGCAAATGGATTGAATAAAGTGTTCGAGAAATACGAGTTACCGTGGTTTTCGTACAATTTAGGTGGAACAGTTCATTTTCATACATCGTGCTTATTTGGATTGAGCTTTGATATTCCTGACCAAGTAGGACAGCTTCCATCGAGGAAAAAATTTATGGAGCATATGGGGGCCGCTTTAGTCGATCAAGAGATAATTTCTGTAGCAGGAAGTCGATTTTATATGTGTATTCTCCATTCTGATGAACTAATAGATCAAACTGTAAACAAAATTGAAGAGATCTGTAAAAAGATTGAATAAATTCTCTTATATTTTTTAAAAGAAGTTAGAATTTTATTTAAACAGCTATTCAAATACGAATGCGGTTTTAATTATATCATTTTCTTTTTTATTTGCTGTAATTTCCAATGCTTCTTTGTATTGATCTATCGAAAATTTATGAGTGCCGAATCTATTATTAAGTATTGTATAGTTTTTATGGTTACATAGATTTAGTCTAATAATTTAAAAATTTTAGTATAACAATTATTCATGAAAACTAAAAAACTGAGTATTTATTTCATCACAAAGCACATTTCATATGAATTATTACTTGAAGAACAACTTCAATCAAAAGCAGAAAATACTAAGCTGCTTGAGAGGTTAAGTAAAAAACGGAACGCGTTAAAAATAAAATTCCTTTCAAATAAAATAATTAACAGCATAATCTTTGCAATTCAACCGATTTTTCTGTTAATGGCATATTTAAACCTTAATCTTAATATATCCGTAAATTTCGACCCCCCAACTAGATTATTCATAGAAGCAATAAATTTCCATTTCTTTTTCATTGTTCAGTTTTTTAATTTTTTTTTAGTAGGGCTTTTTAATTTGACAAATATCATGTCTGGCGATACATATGATTGGGTTAAAACTCTCCCATTCTCTCGAAAAGATTTGAAAAAAGTGGTGTTTTACAGTATCTATCATAATTTAAATTTACCAATTCTTACAAACACTTTTGCTTTTCCTGTAATAATGTTGATAGCTACACAAAACTTTTTTGTTTTCCTAATTTCGATAGGACTTTCAATTATGAATATGATATTTTCCCTAACAATTACGATTATTTTAGGCGAGAAAATTGCTAAATTTATGAAAAGGCATGGCCAAAAGTCTAGAAAACCACTTTTCATTCAACTACTTAACTCTTTTAGTTATGCTTTAATTATTTTTGGAGGTATTTTTGTAATTGAAATTGTTTTAAATCTCTTGATCCCTTTCTTATCAAATCTACCAGATTTGCATTACTCTCGTTTCTATAATCTCATTTTCTTCTTGATACCCTTCCCGTTTAACGCAAGTTATATAATTTTGATATTTACTAGCATTCCTCAAATGCATCTCATTTCTTGGCTCAATCTTTTATATGGTTTTGGATTGTATTTGATTGCTATATATTTTCTTGTTCGTAAATCATTTAAATCACTTGGTGCTGTTCTATCACTAAAATATAAAGACAAAGGGGATGGTAGTGATCGTTTCGATGATAAATATCCAGTAAAAATTCACACTGCATCGCATTTCAAAGCATTTATTCGAAAAGATTTATTAATTGCTTCAAGAGATCTGCAGACAACCATGTATTTCATAATGCCTATAATTAATTCATTTACTTTTATGTTTTTTTTCAATCTCAGTTTATTTGGCGTGATTGGTTCATTAAGTATCGATGTTTTTTTTTATAACTGGTTGGTTATTTTAGGAATCAGTCCCTTTCTCTCTGGTACAATAGTTTATACTATATTAAATATAGATAAAAACGGAAAGACAATAATAGACACGCTTCCGATTATAAGGCGTGATCAAGCAAGGTCAAAAATATTTATTATAATTTTAATACAAACTTTAGCTTTAATAACTCCAAATCTTATTTATATTTTTCATCCTAAGTTCATTGATTTATTTTTAGCTAGTTTGAGTGCATTACCTTTGGTACTAATTTTTTCGATAACAACATTCCTATTAAGAATTCATTTTTTTGGAAAGAAAAAATATTATTATTCTCTTGATGAAATTTTA
>Ga0209978_10001046_pt1 | contig 11276 bp, 8 predicted proteins | sample BentaG_FD_182805 | JGI IMG/M metagenome (GOLD analysis project Ga0209978, IMG submission 182805) | Deep subsurface microbial communities from South Atlantic Ocean to uncover new lineages of life (NeLLi) - Benguela_00093 metaG (SPAdes)... | ecosystem: Environmental > Aquatic > Marine > Oceanic >...
TATAGATAGTTATCTTGTTCTATTAACTGGTTTTGCTACTTCTATTTCAATGTTAGTGTCTGGTTTGAGTGGGTCATATATTTCAGAAAAAGCAGAGCAAAGAAAATTGAAATTAGAGTTAGACAGAGCAATGGTACTTGTAGAGGAGGAGCAAAAAAAAGAAGAGGATATTAAATTAGAAAATGAAGAAATCAAGAAAGCAATGATAACAGTAAATCTAAATCGTAAAAATGAGAAAAAAAAAAACGGGATAAAAAAACCAAAAATTAAGAAGAAAAAAGAAAAAACTATACAAGAGAAAGCAGAAAGATTCGCATCTATAATTGTCTCACTTGTAAATGGTGGTGCTCCTTTTTTAGGAGGGATACTTCCACTTGTCCCTTTCTTTTTAACAGAAAAATCAGGTATTGACACTTTTATCTATTCTTTTTTAACAATCTTTGTTTGTATTGTTCTACTCGGTAGTTTTATAGGTTTTATTTCGCAAGAGTCAATATTAAAAAACATCCTTCAAATGTTAGCTGCTTTTGGGATAACTATGGTTATATCTATTCTATTGTTACACTAAGATAAAATTCGATATTATCGAAAAATTAAAATTTTTAACACAATTTCTCTACAAAAACTTATAATTTTAAATGATTTAAATTGAAAACTTTTATAGGGATTGATATAGGTTCTTTAGCAACAAAAATTGCACTTATTAGCGAGGGGAAATTAATTGATCACCGAACAGAAAGATCCACATACGATTTCAAAAGAATAGGGCATAATTTATTTAATGATTTACTAAAAAAGAATAATTTAAACAAAGATGAAGTGTTTCTGATGAGTACTGGTTACGGAAGGAATACAATAGACATAGCAGATGACCGTGTAACCGAAATTACTGCCCACGCAAAAGGTACGCAATATTTTTTTCCAGATGTCCACTCGGTTATTGATATTGGAGGCCAAGATAGTAAAGCAATTGTAATATCTAAGAAAACAAGAAATGTCGTTGACTTTCAAATGAATGATAAATGTGCAGCAGGGACAGGTAGATTCTTAGAAGTCATGGCTCATGCTTTAGAGGTGCCTATTGATCAATTTGGAGATTTAGCTTTAAGATCCAATAAATCTGCTTCAATAAGTTCCACTTGTACCGTTTTCGCAGAAAGTGAAGTAATTAGCCTGTTTGCGAGAGGTGCATCCAAAGAAGAAATTGCCAGCGGGATTCACAGATCAATCGCGAGAAGAGTTGCCGGAATGGCAAAACGCATCGGAGTTGGCCCAAAGTTAGTATTCTGCGGCGGAGTCGCCAAAAACCCTGCCGTAAAAAAATATTTAGAAGACGAACTTGGCTACGAAGTTGAAACGCCCAAATTTCCTCAATTAACGGGGGCTATTGGTGCCGCTTTAATCGCTCAAGAAAACAATGCTAATTAAAAAAAGAAATCTCGCTCAATTTAATATTATTATCTATATTTTAAGTCGGTAAACTTTTATAAACAATTAACATTTTTCTGATAGATACACTCAAACTGCCGAATTTTTAATTATGGATGATCTAAATTTATTATCTGATTTCTCTTTATTTCTTAAGGAAAAAAAGCAGCAAGGTGTTAAAATTGTTGCCTATTTAGCTCATGATAACATCCCTGAAGAACTACTTGATGCCGCTGGTTTCTTTCCTTTAAGGATGATCTTCGGAGGGAATGACGATTTGATGGATGCGAGCCATGATTTTTTACCTCCATCCACTTGTGCGTTTGCTCAATCTTGTATCGGTTTGTTTTCAACAAAACCAAATGCCTTTAGATTTTTAGAATTAGTTGATTACTTTATCGTTTCTAATCATTGTGTTTCGGATGTGTGCGTTTCAGAAATTATTTCTAAATACTTTAACATTCCGCGTTTGAATTTTTATGTTCCATATACAATGAACAAAAACAGTCTTAAATATTTTAAACTCGAATTACAAGACTTCAGAAATCAACTCGAGGCTATAGTAAATAGAAAGGTGTCTGATGAGGATCTACACAACAGTATAGTAAAATTTAATAATTTCAAAAAAAAGTTATTAGAAATCAATGAGCTGGAAATGTCGGGCTCGGAAAAATTGAAAATAATCCATAAGTCAATGTTATTTGGGCCAGATTTTCTTCACGACCTAGAAAGTCTGATTCAAAAATTTAAAGACACTCCCCAACCCGTTCCTAATACCTCTAAGGATGTTTTACTTACTGGTTGCTCAATCTTTATTAATGACAATATGATAGACTTGATTGAGGAAGGGGGAGGTAACATCGTTTTTTTTGATACCTGGATTGGGAACCATTATTATTCGCAAATTGTCGAGAGTAATCTCATAGATATAAATAAAGATCCTTTAGATTTGCTAGTTCTTAGGTTTAAAAATAATATTTATGGCGACCATAGTGTACCTGACTTTCTTAAGCAGAAAGTATCGGTTATACAGAAATATTCTGACAGTTATACAAAAAGTAAGGGCAGAAAGTTAGGTGTCATTAATCACATAATAAAGTTTTGTGACCATATTTCGCTCATGTCCTCTTTCTTAAAAGACACATTACAAGAAAAAGGAATCCAAGTATTAAACTTAGAAAGGGACTATTCCAGAGCTAACCGTGGTCAATTATCAACGAGAATAGAAGCGTATTTGGAGATGATGAAATGAGTGTAATTGCAGATGAGATTGTATCTTTTTCGTCAGTGTTGCGTATGGCGTACAATATGCTGAATGGCAGAAATTATCTAAAAAGGAAAAAATTTAGAGAAAAAGAAAAACTAGTTGCGATTACTCTGCCATTTTCGGATTTAGCTTTTGCCGCAGGCACCGTACCGGTTTTTCCAATAAGGATGCACCAATTTGAAATAAGTCAATACCTTAATTACTTAGGTTCTGCTTCTAGTATTTTTGGGTGGAACGCTGTTTCGAAATTTTTAAGCTTTATTAAAAATCAGGGCATAGAAAAAGTTAGTAAAATTGTGGGCGATATTATAGAGGATGTAATTGATACCATTAATGTTAAGTACAATCAGATGTATGACCTTGGAATTGAAACAGGAATTTCAAGTGACTTCTGTTATGGATTAAAGAGTTTAGTAGGTATGCACGTCTCCAAAGGTCAAAATGTTGATGCTTGTTTAAATGTTACAATTAGATGTAGTGCTTATAACAAATATTTAGAGTCTTTGAAATCCATTAATGAGGGACCAAAACAGATTTGGATTGACATTCCACCGAGAAATTTGGGAAACACGATCGAATTACTCACCGATAATGTTTCAAACGCCTTAAACGAGTTCGAAAAGCTGACAGGAAATAACGTAACAGATAATGATTTGAGAGCTCATTTTAAAATTGGTAATCAAGTAAAAAAGTCGTATAAGAACATTATTTACGACATTAGTGCTTCCGATTTTTATCCATGTAATCCTGCAACATTTAGTGAAATTATGGCACTATTAAGTATTACATTTCAAGATTATAACTCTGATGCGGCTCGCTATAGAGACAACATCGTATCGCTCGAAAAAGAGATGAGGGAACGAATCAGAAAGGGAATTGGTATGGACGTGTCTAAAATGCCCCGGATCTTTGTTACGCCCATGTTTGGGGGCTGGGAACCAAAATCTCATGAGATAATTTATGAGTTAGGAGGAAGAGCTTTATATGCTGATTGGGAATTGTTAAAATTTTTGGAAGAAATACCTACTTCACCAAATACTAATCCTTCGGAAGAATACGCACGATTTCTTATGAGAGCTACAGAAACAGGAATTGGTTGCGACAATGATAAGTTAACAGATTCTTATCTGAGAATGGCAAAAAATCTTAATGCCGAAGGATTGATCTTTTTCCAATTATTTGGATGTCATTCCATTTCAAATTGCTATTCTATGCTAAGAGAAAAAGTAAGGCGAGAACTAGAAATACCGACAACAGCAATTACTTTTAATAAAATTGGAGAAAATGTAGAACAAGTAAAAACTCGTCTTGGGGCTTTTATGGAAATGTTCAAATAATTTTCTATAATTGTGGAATAATACATTAAAAAATAGGTACCTTCTCTTTTACGATAGTAATACTTTTGTCTAATTTCTCATTATCCTTATTGATTTTTAGAATTTCCGTTGATTTAGAAACATCGAGTATTAAATGCCACTTATTTAAAAACTCACTATCGAATTTAGCCAATTTATTTCTTTCAATTATTTGGTTATATTCGCTTTTTGCCGATTTTACCATATTACTTTTAAATGAAAATGATGAATGCTCCCTATTACCTATTCGTATAATATTTTCCAAATTATTTCGTTTTTGTGATTTTGAATCCTCGTTTTCGTCAAAATTATGCCACACTTCATTATTGAAAGGAGGTACTACCATTATTGGAATAGTATAATCTACTTCTCTAACCAAATGGGTTCTCAAATAGTTTTTAATTTCTAAGTCATATCCAAATTGGGATACTAAAATTAATTGTGGAGTGATAATATTACATTCATTTTTTTTATCATTCTTGAATTTCTCTGCAAATGACTTAATTTCATTCACAAACTTTAAAAAATTCATATATTTAAATTTTTTAGAGGTTCTATTACAATATATGAAAGTAATTTCATAATCATAGTGATTAATTTCTTCAGTAACTTGATTACTGAGTTCTGAGTCAGTTGTTTTAGTTGTAATTATTACCAAATCTATTACTCTTTGAAAAGAATCACTCTTTAAAGCAAAATTGTAATTACGATACAATTTTGTGTTCTCCATTTTGGCCTTAATTATATTATTTTCAATTAATTCAATATATGGAAAATAGATTTTATCCCATTCTTCCCATTTTCCATCAATATGGTTTGTAGAAAAAGGAAATTTCATAATATCATCTGAAAAGTTAATTTTATGATATAAGTGCTTAATTAAGACATTTAATATCCTGGTTTCGAGCGTAAATATCTTCCTTTTTTCTTGAGCTTTCTCTAATTGAAATTTAGAAAGTTCTGTAAATGGATTGCAAAATTTATTTTTAACCTCCTCTTTCAATGATCTAATCAATTTTCCCTCAATTAGACTTAAATAGTTATGCGATTCCTGTTGTATATTTAATTCTTCAGCTAAAGATTGAGTGTGGAACACCAAAACGGATATACAGGTCCTCTCAAAATTCTTATTAATTGAAGACTGAATCACTGAAATAAGACCTTTTTCACTATAACCTATGATTAATAGAAAATCCTCAGAGATAATAGAATTGTTAGAAATCTTGAATTGAGATTTAAAAATTTTTTGGATAGTAGAAGAAATCTCGTCTATTGTTATTAATTTCTCAATAATTTTTGTTCTTATTTTAATCACTCTCTTATTTTTTCATTTTTTTGCGAAAATATAACATGAGAGTATTTGACTGCTAATTAATCCTTAAGAAATTAGTCATATTACAATTAACAATTTAGCTTTTTCAACTAAAAGTAGGCAAAATTAATTTAATACAAACGGTGCCTTTCTTATTATTCTTTAAGCCAAATTTCTAAAAATTTTTACAGAAGTGAAAATGTCAAATACTCAATATATCTAATATATATAAAGGAGCGACGTTATTTAATTTTATGCGTAAATATATAATTTTACAAATACAGAGAATTGGAAATTAGACACTTTATAAGATTTCAATTAGAAAACTAATAATTTTAAAAATAAACCTTTTATTTAAAACTCTATAACAATTTGTAAGACTTTACTAGATTCCATGATGATATAGTAATTTGAAACCTTCAAATTTTGCTCATAAATTTTATTACTTTTAATGAACTAATTTTAAATTGTAGCCCTAAAAAATCATAAATTTAAACTGCAACTTGAGATGATCCTAAAACGAGCATATACGCTGACGATGTCCTAAGTTTTACATCTGTTCTAAAAATGGCTTCAAATTTCATAACAGGTAGAGATTACTTAAAAAAGAAAAAATTTAGAGAAAAGAAGAAACTAATTTCTGTTGCTTTAGGATTCCCTGATTTAGCTTTTGCTGTTGGAGCAGTTCCAGTTTTTCCAATTCGTATGGAATCTTTTGAATTTAGTGCATACTGGGCGCCATTAAAATCAGCAACAACGGTTTTAGGTTGGGATTTAGCATCAAAATTTCTGGATTTCGCTCGTCAGTTTGATGTTCTAAAAATTGTTGATAAAATTCTTGAAGATGTTATTACTTCAATAAACAGTAAATATAATGAGATGTACGAGTTAGGCGTTAGTAATGGTGCCCCTTCAGAATTATGTTATGGAATTAACTCTCTTTATGGAATGCATAAATCAAAAGGGAAAAATGTGGACGCTAACCTTACTTTTGCTATGCGCTGTGGTAGGTGGAATAAATTTTATGAATCGTTAAAAACAACTGTCCCTAGTCAAATTTTAATTGATGTTCCTTCTAAGAATTCAAATAATGAAGATGAAACTCTTAAACAAATGGTTGATAATATTAAAAAAGGAATAGGTGAATTAGAAAACATCACCGGTAATTTTGTGTCAGATAATAGTTTACAGAAGCAATTTCGAATCGGAAACCAAGTAAAACGATTTTATAAGACTATCCTTTACGAGATTAGCAGTTCAGATTTCTACCCTTGTAATCCCGCTACATTTGCTGAAATTTTAGCCCTTTTAACAATAACATTTCAAGATTATAATTCTAATTCTCAACGATATTTAGAAAATTTAAGCAATTTAGTTAAAGAAATGAGGGAGCGAATTAGAAAAGGTATAGGTATGGAAGTATCTCAAATGCCAAGGTTGTTATTTGCTCCAATGTATCAAGGGTGGGAACCAGAAATACATGAAATTATCTATAATTTAGGGGGAAGGATAATATATGCAGATTGGGATATTTTAGGTTTTTTAGAAGAGATCCCTATATCAAACAACTCTGATCCTATTGAAGAATACGCGCGTTTTCTCTTGAATGCGTCAGCAAAAGGAATAGGATGTAACGATGAAAATATGACGAATTCGTACCTAATAGCTGCGGAAAAAATGGACATAGATGGGTTAATATTCAATCAAGTGTTTGGATGCTCTGCAATATCGAAAACATACGAAAACTTAAAAGAGAAACTTAAATCTGAATTAGGTATACCTGCGATAGTTATAAATTTTAAAAAGATAGGCGAAAACATCGAGCACATTAAGAAAAGCGTGGAACCCTTTATGGAAAGACTAAAAAATATAGAGTAAACATTTGTTTATTTTTTAAATAAATCACTGGGCTTCATTAAATGAGGTTCGTCCTCGTCTTCATCTTTCTTTTTCTTTTTCTTGGGGACATATCCATATACTTCAGTTTCTTTTGTAGCTTGAGGAGTTAAGCCCATAGAAGGGTTTAAATTGATATTTGCAGTTATTTGTTCAGGTGTTTGAGTGAGGGGAATATTTTGAGGCGTAAGAAGTGCTTGGTCACTAGGTCGAGTTGAGCCCTTTAAAACTTTAAGCTCACTTAATACTTTCTCTAAATTCATTGATTGTACACTCTTATTCATTGTGTCCATGATTTCTTGAAGAGATTTAGAAGTTTCTCTAAGCCCTTTAGGATTTATACCAGTAAGCAATGAATCTAAATTGGAATTTACATTCTCGTTCAATTCTTTAAGGGACTCCAATACGGTAGACCAATGCTTATTCATTTGAGATTCGATTGCGGTGATCATTTTGATCGTTTCGTTCATAAAATTAACATGAGCCTCATATCGCTCTTCGTCTTTAGCCCGAAGATCGGAGATGATCATTATTAACTTTCTAATTGCATCTTTCTCTTCACTCACTTTCAAAACTCACGTTTCATATTTTATTTTATTATATTATGTTTATCTAAGAATTTATATATATTTGTTCTTAAAAAAATTAATAAAAATACATAATTTGACTTCTATCCGATAATTATATCTATAATAGAATTTATTTTTTAAATTAAGGGGGATATTAAATAGTAATTACATCTCAATTATATAAAAAAAATAAAGATAATCATGCCTATTAAAAAAAGTGCTTGGCCTAACCATCCTAAAATATTCGAAATTAACACATGGCCTTGGTTAACTAATTTATCTGATATTTACGGTCATAATATTAAACTTGATGATATACCCGTTGAGTTAATAGACCAAGAATTGTCACTTTTTAATGTAGTCTGGCTTATGGGAGTTTGGGAACGTAGTCCCATAGGAAGAGAAATAGCCATGAATCATGAAGGTTTACAGGAGGAATATCGTAAAGCTTTAAGATATTATAATACTCAAGATGTTGTAGGTTCGCCTTATTCGGTTTATTATTATCATGTTAGTTCTCGTTTAGGCGGTTCAGACGCCCTTAAATCGTTCCGAGACGAATTAAAAGCACGCGATTCATTATTGATATTGGATTACGTTCCTAACCATGTTTCGATTGATCACCTCTGGACACTTGAGAAATCAGATGTTTTTATAAGGGGAACACTAGATAATTTGATGACTAAACCTTATGATTTTTTCTCAATTGGAGATATTGTATATGCTCATGGTAGAGATCCTAATTTTCCCCCTTGGACAGACACGGTTCAAATAAATGCGTTTTCTTCAGAAGCTCGTTCAAAAGCGATTAACAGCTTGCTTTCGATAGCCCAACAATGCGATGGTGTTAGATGCGATATGGCAATGTTAATGACTAATAGTGTTTTTAGTAAAACTTGGGGTGAAAAAGCAGGAACACCTCCTGAAAAAGAGTTTTGGGAAGAAATAATTCTAACTGTAAAAAAGAAATATCCCGATTTTAAATTCATAGCTGAAGTATATTGGGATATGGAGTGGGAATTGATTCAACAGGGATTTGACTATTGTTATGATAAAAGACTATACGAATGTTTAGCTAGCCTCAACGTTCAGAGCGTACGATATCATCTTAAAGCTGAATTAGATTACCAGAATAAATTACTTAGATTTATTGAAAATCACGATGAACCAAGAGCTATAACGGTATTCGGAATAGAAGCTTCAAAAGCTGCTTCCGTCATTGCTTATACATTACCCGGTGCAAGATTGATTTTTGAAGGACAAACAAGAGGATATAAGATAAAAATACCAGTACAACTAGGAAGGGGGGCAATAGAAGAAGACGACATATTTATAATGGAGTTTTACGACAAACTGTTAAGAGTTATTCCCGGAAGAGAGTTTAATGAAGGAAAGTGGTCATTATGTGAAATCAAGCCAGTTGGGATAAATGATAATTCTTTTAGCAACATTATCTCTTATCAATGGTTAACCGAAGACCAAAGATTATTGATTGCAGTCAATTATAGTCCAACTTCTTCTAAAGCACATATAATAATCGATAAAATAGATTATGGGCTTATTGAGTGGAGTTTTACAGATCTTTTAACGGGGAATGATTACAATTATCGAGGGAAAAATCTAAACGAAAATGGGTTATATGTTGAATTAGATGGGTGGAAGAGTCATATATTTCGTGTAGAAAAAGTGTGAAAAAGTTCTAATTTATTTTTATTAAAAAAAATAAGAAATTTGAACCAGAAAAGAGATATGATTATATGGTATATAATGAAAACTCATTAATTACTGGTTTAATTGAAAAAGGAGTCAAAATACCAAATCCGTCCTCAGTTGAAATAAGCGATGAAGTCAACATTAACCTGATATCATCTGAAGATGTAACAATACACACAGGATGTAAAATATTTGGTAAAAAGACACTTATTATGCCGGGGGTTAAGCTGGGCAGTAGGTCTCCAGTTACTATTAAAAATTGTCAATTAGGGAGAAATGTTGAATTAAAAGGTGGATATTTTGAAGGATCAACATTTCTGGATTCTGCGAATATGGGTGATGGTGCCGAAGTCCGAGAAGGATGCCTTCTGGAGGAGGAAGCTAATAGTGCTCATACAGTAGGTCTTAAACAAACAATTCTTTTTCCATTTGTGACATTAGGAAGCATTATTAATTTTTGTGACATTTTAATGGCAGGCGGGACGAACAGAACAAATCATAGTGAAGTGGGTAGTTCGTACATTCATTTTAATTATACATCTAATCAGGATAAAGCAACTGCATCTTTAATTGGAGATGTAGCATATGGTGTTATGCTCAATCAACCTCCTATCTTTTTAGGAGGGCAAGGCGGAATAGTAGGACCAAGTCGGATAGGTTATAATACAGTAATTGCCGCTGGGGTAATTTACCGTGGAGATTGTCCTCAAGGTCATAAACTTTTAATGGGTAAAGAACCTCAAAAAGTGGATATGGATTTCTATCCTGGACTATATTGGAGCGTTAAAAAAAGGGTTATAAATTGTATCGAATATATAACAAACATAATAGCTCTTAGACAATGGTACCTAATTGTACGTTCTAAGTTTTTTCAAGGAAGTGATATGGACAAACTACTTTATGAAGGTGCACTTGAAAAACTTGATATTATTTTCAACGAGAGAATTAAAAGATTCAAACAATTAGCTGGTAAGATGGAAAAATCCATTGAATTATACAAATCGATTAAGGGTAATGAAGTGTCAAATGACTTGATAAATCAAAAAAGAGACTTACTTGAGAATATACAAGAAATAGAGAAGGGTTTTAATGAATGTCTATCATATTCTGGCGATAAGGAAATGAAGGATGAATTTTTAAACAACATAGATTTTACTAATAAGGATTATATCAATGAGATACAAAATCTGAGTAAAAAGATCAAAAAAGTTGGAACCTCTTGGCTTTTAAGCATAGTTGCAAATACAAAAAATGTCATAATGAATTATCTTCCATCTTTTAATTAACTAAAACTAAGAAAAACCCCTTCTTTCTTTAGATAGCAGATAAATCACAGGTTTAATCATAAGTTCATGTTTTTCTAAAAAAGCTTGAAGCCCACCTTTTTTCTTCTTTTTTGTAATTTTTACAGACTGAACATTAAGGGAATAATATCTATCAAGTTTCAATATGAATTATTCCTATGTGTAATTCTAATGGTTTCAAACATAAATCCTAAAAATCTTTAGAATTTAATCGGTAAATCAGATATCTTATAAGGAAACGATTATTTTACGATCTAATTAAAAAAATGTTTACCATTCAGTCCAGAATCAGATAATTTCTGTTGAACGCCGATGCAAGATCTACAAAAACTTAAGGTAATATTACTCGAAAGGCACCAGGAGCCAGTCCATCTCTTCCTTGCCAAGATGGGATGTGTTCAATATATCAAGGTTGATTGCGAAGAGGAGGCA
>Ga0209978_10001047_pt1 | contig 11275 bp, 8 predicted proteins | sample BentaG_FD_182805 | JGI IMG/M metagenome (GOLD analysis project Ga0209978, IMG submission 182805) | Deep subsurface microbial communities from South Atlantic Ocean to uncover new lineages of life (NeLLi) - Benguela_00093 metaG (SPAdes)... | ecosystem: Environmental > Aquatic > Marine > Oceanic >...
GTGCCGGCGGCGGCGGCAATAGCCCCACCGATAGCCCCGGTGATATGGTCATAGCCGGCAGCAATATCAGTTACCAGTGGACCCAGCACATAGAAAGGAGCCCCCTTACAGATAGCCTTCTCTAACTGAACATTGGTCTCAATCTGATTCAGGGGTAGATGCCCTGGCCCCTCAACCATTGCCTGAACTCCAGCTTGCCGAGCCCGCTGTACTAGTTCCCCAATAACAAGCAGCTCTTCTACCTGAGGTCGGTCGGTAGCATCGGCCAGGCTGCCAGGACGCATGCCATCGCCAAGGCTCAGTGTCACATCAAATTCCCTGGCCAGCTCAAGTAGACGGTCATAGTAGTCATAAAGAGGGTTTTCGCGCTCATTATAAAGCATCCAGCCTATCAGGAAAGCTCCTCCTCGGGATACTACATCGGCAACTCTCCCCTGCTGCTTAAGCCGGGCAATGGCTGACTGAGTTACACCACAGTGTACCGTTATGAAATCAACGCCATCCCGAGCATGCTCTTCCATAGCGGCGAATAGGTCGTCAACGGTCATCTTGACTATGGCACCATAGCTATCTATCGCTCCAATCCCAGCCTGATAAATGGGGACTGTGCCCACTGGTAAAGAGCTAGAAGCAATAATAGCCCGCCGAATAGCCGATATATCGCCACCAGTACTCAAATCCATAACCGCATCTGCCCCACAGTCAATGGCTACTCGCAACTTTTCCAGCTCGGTATCAGCATTGCCATAGTCAGAAGAGGTCCCAATATTAGCATTGACCTTGGTCCTAAGTCCCTGACCTATACCACAAGGGACAAGATTGGTGTGCTTAGTATTGGACGGAATTACTATTGTTCCTTCAGCCACACCCTGCCGAATAAACTCGGCTTCTAATCCCTCATCCTGTGCCACCGACTTCATTTGCAGTGAAATAGTACCTTCTTTGGCTAATTCCAATTGAGTCATAGCTACCTCCACAAAAATAAAACCAAGGGCTTCGGCGGTTACCACCAGACCCTTGGTCAAAGTCACTGCCGCTTCCCTACGCTCGCATTATCGAGGTCAGGTCCTAAGGGTTGGCATCAAACCACCTCTCAGCCTTTGAGCACCCCTAGCGGTTAACATATTAAGTGTACCCTATAATACTAACATAAGAGGGTTTGCAACACAAATGCTCTGTTATTAGATTATTTATTAAACCCCATCCCCCTTTATCCCCCTTCCCCTTGACAAGGGGAAGGGGGAAGTAGTTGTTTAAGAGAGGCTCCGCCCCTCTTAGACTCTCTATGCTATTTATCCTTCAAAAGGAGGGGGAAGTAGTTGTTTAAAAGAGGCTTCGCCTCTCTTTGACTCTCCATACCCTTGAATAGTAATCAGGGAGTTTTAGACAATGTCAATAGAGGGGCTGACTCCCTCCAAATAAATTTTCTTCTCCTTCCCCTTGTGGAAATACACAAATGGCAATAAGGCTGTTCATCAATAGGGGGTTTAAGGGGCTTCGCCCCTTTAAGAAATTCTCTTCCCTCTCCCCTTATGAAGGGGAGAGGGATAAAGGTCGAAGACTCTTCGAGGTGAGGGGTTAATAGATACCTCAATCATTACTCCAGTTAGAAGTAACAATGCTATAATAATGGTTACCATGGAAAGACTTAACAGCGGAGCTATAAAATTAGGGCTGCACCTTAACCCAGGACAGCTTGAGCAGTTCTCCGTCTACTATCAAGAGCTGCTGGCTTGGAACCAGCGAATGAACCTTACCGCTATAACCGACTATGAAGAGGTGCAGGTAAAGCACTTCCTTGATTCTCTCACCGTGACCCTGGCCTGCCAACCCCAGATAAGCCGTGCTGAAACTCGCCTTATTGATGTCGGCACCGGTGCTGGCATACCCGGGTTGCCGCTTAAAATTCTGCTTCCCAATATAAGGCTGGTGCTGCTTGAGGCCACAGCTAAAAAAACAGCCTTTTTACGCCACCTTAAACAGAAACTGGGGCTGGATAATGTAGAAATCGTGGTTGGTCGGGCTGAGGAAATCGCTCACCTAAGTGAGTATCGGGAGAGGTTCGATATAGTGCTTTCCCGGGCTGTTGCTCTGCTACCAACCCTTGTTGAATTAACCCTGCCCTTTTGCACTATTGGCGGCAGCTTTATCGCCCAGAAAAAGGGGAGTGTTGACCTGGAAGTAAGCCGGGCAATTAAGGCAATCAACACCCTGGGTGGTAACCTGCGAGAGGTGAAAAGGGTTGACCTGGAAGAGTTTACCGACCAGCGCCAGTTAATAATCATCGATAAAGCATCAGCAACACCCCACCAATACCCCCGTCGCCCAGGTATACCATCAAAAAGACCGCTCGTGTAACCTCGAGTTGATAAACAGTCCAGACGATAGTAGAATCCGTTTGGGCAGATATTGAATTTGCATCAATATTAGCAGGAGGAAATTATGGATTTTACACTTAGCGAAGAGCACAAGATGTTGCAAGCAACGGTAAGGGACCTTGCCACTAAGAAGTTTGCTCCGGTGGCAGACGAGCTAGACCGAAAGCAAGAATTTGCCCGGGATAACTTCAAAGCCATGAGCGAGCTGGGCTTAACCGGTATGGGGATTCCCAACGAGTATGGAGGCAGTGGTGGTGGTGAACTTTCTATAGCAATTGCTGTAGAAGAAATTGCCTGGGGTTGCGCAGCGACTGCCGATATTCTGGACACGCATCTATGCTTATGCACCAAGCCTCTCTATACCTATGGAAACGAGGAGCAGCGTAAGAAGTTTGTCACGCCTTTGGCCAGAGGGGAGAAGGTCGGTGCTTTTGCCATAACTGAGCCTGAAGCTGGCAGTGACATTTCAGCTATACAGTCCACCGCGGTTAGAGACGGTGATTCATACATCCTTAATGGTACCAAGGTGTTTATGACCAACGGGGATGTTGCTGATACTGCTATCGTGTTCGCCAATGTCCCAGAACTGGGCAAACGCGGCATGACAGCCTTTATAATAGAAGATGGAATGCCCGGGTTTAGCAAAGGTAAGAAATACAATAAGTTAGGTATGCGGGCGGCAACTAATGCGGATTTTATTCTCGAAGACTGCCGTGTGCCGGTAGAGAACCGCCTTGGTGAAGAAGGACAAGGTATGAGGATATGTCTGGCTATCCTCGACGGTGGACGAATAGGTATTGCCGCCCAAACTATAGGCATTACCCGAGCAGTTCTGGAGAAAGCGATTGAATACTCCAAGCAGCGGGTACAGTTTGGTGCCCCCATCAGCCAAAACCAGGCAATAAGTTGGATGCTGGCCGATATGGCTACTCAGCTTGAAGCGGCCAGGTTGCTCACCCACAAAGCTGCCTTCCTGGCTGACCAAGGGGAACCCTTCACAGTTTATGCCGCAATGGCTAAATTAACTGCCAGTGAACTCTGCATGCAAGCATCAATACAGGGGATTCAAATCTTCGGTGGCTATGGCTATATGATGGACTCTCCCATGCAGCGCTATTTCCGTGATGCCAAACTTACCACCATCTATGAGGGGACATCAGAAGTTCAGCGTATGATAATCTCCAGGGCTCTACTTCGATAACCTGAGTGATAGAGCACAAACACTGAGCGAAAGTAAATAGAGAGTTAGGTTGATAAACAATTCAGGTAGTAGTAGAATCCATTTAGGAAGGTGTGGAGTCTTCGCCGAAGGACTGCTGGTAACCAGAGGATGGTAGCATGAGAATAGGTGTCCTTGCCTCGCAGGGAGCCTTTATTGAGCATATAGCTATACTGCACCAACTGGGAGTAGAGGCTTTGCCCGTTCGCTTGCCCCGAGAGCTTAGAGGGGTGGATGGACTAATCATTCCCGGGGGAGAAAGTACCTCTATCAGCAAGTTGATACTGGCTTACAATCTGAGAAGCAAGATAAGAAACCTGGCTAAAAATGGGCTGGCAATATTCGGAACCTGCGCCGGCATGATACTCCTAGCCAACGAGATTCCAGACTCGGATGTAAAACCCCTGGCACTAATGAACATATCGGTTAGACGCAATGCCTTTGGCCGGCAAGTGGAAAGCTTTGAGACTGAACTCTCGATACCGGTGCTGGGAGAGAAGCCCTTTCCCGGTGTATTCATCCGAGCACCATTAATTGAGCAGGCAAACAGTGAAGTGGAGATACTGGCCAAGTTAGCCGATGGCACCAGTGTCGCTGCCAGGCAAGGGAAGCTGCTGGTTTCTGCTTTTCACCCTGAATTGACTGGCGACCTGAGATTTCATCAGTACTTCCTGGATATTGTGGCTGGACACCGGTGAACCTGGTTAGTTTAAAAAAATGCAGGAGGAACTTTTGCAAAAGGTAATAACAGATGACATGGATGCGCTGCTCGACATTTTCCCGCCACATATTCACCAGCCATTATGTCAACAAGAGGACAGCAGCGAACTGCTGGAAGTTGTCCTGGACCTGGGTCGGCCGCCTGAAGCTCGCTTTCCTCAGCGGGAAGTAGTGCTCAACCCCAAGGAAGTCAGCGAGCAGGACATTGAGTATGTAGCCTCGCGCATTGGCAGCTTTGGCGATGACAACCGGGCTGGAATAGAACGCACCTTACATCGCATCTCGGCTATCCGCAATCGCCAGGGTCGCCTTATCGGACTTACCTGCCGTGTGGGCAGAGCTGTCTTTGGCACCATAAAAGTCATCGAAGACCTTATTGAATCAGGGAAAAGCGTCCTGCTTCTGGGTCGCCCGGGGGTAGGCAAAACCACCATGCTCCGCGAGGTAGCCCGAGTGCTAGCCGATGACCACAAAAAGCGGGTTATTATTGTCGATACCTCAAACGAAATTGCCGGCGATGGTGATATTCCTCACCCGGCCATCGGGCACGCCCGGCGGATGCAGGTAACCACCCCCACCAAACAACACGCAGTAATGATTGAAGCGGTAGAAAACCACATGCCTGAGGTAATCGTTATTGATGAGATTGGCACCGAGCTTGAAGCTCAGGCAGCCCGAACTATTGCTGAGCGCGGGGTTCAACTTGTCGGCACCGCCCACGGTAACACCCTGGAAAACCTGATGATGAACCCCACCCTGTGTGACCTCGTTGGCGGTATCCAGAGCGTAACCTTGGGTGATGAAGAGGCAAAACGGCGGGGCACTCAAAAATCCATTCTGGAGCGTATGTCGCCGCCTACTTTTGATATTGTCGTTGAAATTCAGGACCGGGACAAGGTAGCCATTCACCCTGATGTTGACCAGGCGGTTGATGCCGTCCTGCGTGGTCAGCTCTTAGCCACCGAGATTCGCTGGCTGGATGAGACAGGGGAGGTCAGAGTAGAAAAGCCAGTGCCGGTCACTACTGCCAGGAAACCGGCTAAAGGCAAGCAACCCACTAAGGAAAGTACCCCGCACAAGCTCTACCTCTTCGGCGTAAATCGGGGACGATTTGAGCAGATGGCAAAAGAGATGCAACTGGATGTGGATATAGTGGACAACCTCGGTGGTGCTGACCTGTTTGTCACCTCCAAAAGCCACTATCGCCGAAAGCCGCAAAAAGTCAAGGAGGCTGAAACGGCTAATCTGCCCATCTATGTCCTTAGAAGCAACACGCCATCTCAAATCAGGCAGTTTTTAAGTACTCTCTACCCCTCAGACAGCGCCATAGATAGCACCGACAGGGCAGACTCTTTGAAGGTAGCTCTCAACGAGGCACAGGAAGCGGTCAACCTGGTAAAGAATGGGAAGGGAACAGTAGAACTCAGCCCCCAGAGCGCCTACATCCGGCGCCTGCAGCACCTCATCGCCGAAAGAAACGACCTATCCTCAAAAAGCTCCGGCAAAGAACCCCAGAGAAGGGTGAGGATTTACAAAAGGTAGGGGATTAAAAGGGGCGAAGCCCCTTTAATAAATTATCCTCCCTCTCCCCTTTTTAAGGGGAGAGGGATAAAGGGTGAGGGGTTAGTATATAATATAAGGTATGGCAAGGGGTAGGGTAACAAACGCCAGGCACCGCCTTTCCCGGGAAAAAGGCACCATCTTCAAAGACTGGGGAGGCAGAATCCCCATCGCCCTCATCTACCCAAACTCCTACTATGTCGGCATGTCCAACCTGGGCATTCACGCCATCTACAGCCTGCTCAACAGCTATCAAAATATCGTCTGCGAAAGAGTTTTCTGGGACAAAAAAGAAAAGGATGAGCCAGTAACTACCCTCAGCCTTGAATCTCAGCGACCGCTTTCCGATTTTGCTGTTCTCGCTTTTTCTGTCAGCTACGAGCTTGACTACTTTAATGTAGTGCATATTCTCAAAGCCAGTGGCATACCCCTGTATGCTGCCGACCGTGATGAAAGGCACCCGCTGGTTATTGCCGGTGGTCCCTGCATTATAGCCAATCCCCTGCCCCTATCTCCCTTCTTTGACTGCCTGTGCATTGGTGAAGCAGAGCCGATACTGCCGGCTATGCTGCCTGTGCTAGCCGAAAGCATTAGCGGTAAACGCTATGAGCTGTTGAAGGCGCTGGCCTCACTACCCGGCGTCTATGTGCCACAATCCTATGCCGGCACTCCCGTGGTTCGCCAGTGGGCAACCAACCTGGATGACTTCCCGGTCCACTCTACCATACTCACCCCGGACACCGAGCTAGGCAACCTCTATCTCATTGAGGCAGAGCGGGGCTGCAACTGGGGCTGCCGCTTCTGCCTGGTCAGCAATGCCTTTCGCCCGATGCGCTTTCGCTCTATAGACAGGCTACTAGCCCAGGCTGAGCTGGGGCTGCAACACAGGAAACGCCTGGGACTGGTAGGACCTGCCGTCTCTGACCACCCCCGCTTTGAAGAGCTACTAATCAAGCTACAGCAGATGGGGGCTGAACTCTCCATCAGCTCGCTACGAATAAAACCCCTCCCTCACGTAGCACTGAGAGAAATGGCTAAAGGGGGAGCACGAACTATTGCTCTCGCTCCTGAGGCTGGCTCCCAGCGCCTGCGCCAGGTGATTAAAAAGGGCATCTCCGAAGACGACGTCCTGGAATCAATGTATAAGGTAGCCGAGCAAGGCATAAAACAGCTCAAGCTCTACTTCATGATTGGCTTACCCTCAGAGACTGATGCTGATATAGAGGAAATGGTAGACCTGACCATCAGGTGCAAGGCTATTCTTGACAGGCAGCAAACTGGCTGCCGCATTACCCTGAGCATTGCCCCCTTTGTGCCCAAGGCAGGCACGCCTTTCCAGTGGCTACCTATGGAGGAACTCTCCACACTGAATCGCCGTTTGTCTCTACTCAAAAACAACCTGCTGCCCAGAGGAATAAAGCTCAAATGTGAAAGCCCAGCCTGGAGCCAGGTTCAAGGGGTTTTAGCCCGGGGAGATACCAAATTAGCCGAGGTGCTGGCCAATATAGAAGAGGTGTCACTATCTGGCTGGCGCAAAGCTGTAAATAAATGCCACCTGGATATCGATTTTTATCTTCGCCAAAGGTGGGCTACTACCGAAAAACTACCCTGGGCAATACTGGACTCAGGCACTGAACCCGGTTACCTTGAACTTGAGCTAAATAGAGCACTGGGTTAGGCTCTTCCGATTTTAGCTGCAGTTATACCGACTACTGAGTATTTAAACAGGCTTTAACACTTATTGACGTAAGACCAACGAACACAGACTATTGACAAACAGATACTAATCTAGTACAATAAAAATCCAAGCCATCGACTAAGTAGCGGTGAGCTCTTAGTAACGAACATTAATAACCTTAGTCGCTTGGATCGGATACGACCGAGACGGCAAAAGCAGGGCTGTATTATAAATGCCTTCTCTGGCTGTGTCGGAGAAGGCTTTTTTATTCTCAATTTGGCTGAAGGAGAAACTAAAATGCTCAAGTTAGGATTCATTGGAGCCGGAACTGTCGGCACTGCCCTATCTACTAGGTTGAGTGAGAGGGGCTACCAGGTAGTAGCCGTATCCAGCCGAAGCCAGACCTCGGCGGAAAAGTTGGCGCAGGCAATCAGCGGTTGCCGTGCTGCCAACAACCACCAGGCTGTGGCCGACGCTGCTGAGCTTGTTTTCGTCACTGCCCCCGATGATGCTATCCCAAGTGTAGCCGCTGAAGTACAGTGGCACTCCGGGCAGAGTGTAGTTCACTGTAGCGGTGCTGATTCAACTGACATCCTGGAACCAGCCAGGAAATCAGGTGCCCGGGTTGGTGCTTTTCACCCCCTGCAGACCTTTGCCAGTGCAAAACAAGCCATAGACAACATACCGGGCTCAACCTTCGCCATAGAAGCTGAGGAGCCCCTGCTCACCACCCTCAAGGACATGGCTAGCACCCTTGATGGTCACTGGATAGAGTTAAAGGCAAGTGACAAGGTACTTTACCATGCGGCCGCCGTTATCGCCTGCAACTATATGGTAACACTCATTAAGTTAGCCACTGACCTGTGGCAGACCTTTAATGTTCCAACACAGCCAGCGACTAAGGCACTAATGCCGTTGCTGCGAGGAACACTCAACAATATCGATAATGTTGGCATACCCCAGTGCCTCACCGGTCCGATTGCTCGTGGTGATACCGGGACTATTGAGAAGCACCTCAACGCTTTACAAAAAACGGCTCCGGCCCTGCTCTCCACTTACCGCGAGCTTGGTCTCCAGACCATTCCAGTTGCGCTGGCCAAAGGGAGAATCAATCAACACCAGGCAGAGGAGCTACAGGCTATACTAAAACAACCCAAAGAGTCTGCGACCTGACTGAATAAAAAGTAAAGGAAAGGGGTGAGTATCGACAAAAAGCTTATAGAGGAAGCCGACATCCTCGAGACTAAACAAGCAGTCGGGACTATAATTCTCTAGGAGGTAGGAAAATGCGTATTACTATAAACCAGATAAAGGAAATGAAACAAAAGGGCGAGAAAATCACCATGCTCACCGCCTACGACTACTCCACAGCCAAGATAGTTGATGAGGCAGGCATACCACTGATTCTGGTTGGAGATAGCTTGGGTATGGTAGTCCTGGGTTATGAATCAACCATACCAGTAACTATAGATGAGATGCTGCATCACACCAAAGCTGTGGTTAGAGGCGCCAAACAGGCGATGGTAGTTGGTGATATGCCATTCATGACCTACCACGTCAGTGTTGATGATGCTCTCAGGAATGCCACCCGCTTTATTCAGGAGGCTGGTGCCCAGGCAGTTAAGCTTGAGGGGGGTGTAACCGTAGCCGAAAAGGTAAGACGGGTGGTGGAATGCGGCATCCCGGTTATGGGGCATATTGGACTTACCCCCCAGTCAATCCATCAGTTCGGTGGCTTTAAGGTGCAGGGCAAAACCCCGGAGACAGCAATCAGAATGCTTGAAGATGCCAGGGCACTGGAAGAAGCTGGAGCCTTCAGCGTTGTCCTGGAGACTGTCCCAACTCCACTGGCAGCCCTAATTACTCAAAAAATAGGTATTCCTACTATCGGTATCGGTGCCGGCATAGGCTGCGATGGTCAGGTTCAGGTTATCAACGACATTCTAGGTTCGTTTGCTGACTTTGTCCCCAAGCATGCCAAGCAATATGCCAAGCTCACCGATATTATCCAAAGCGCTGTTACCGAATATTATAATGAGGTAAAAGCCGGCAGCTTCCCGACTGACAAGCAAAGCTTCTCTATGGATGAAAGCATATTAGCTGAGTTGAAGGCTAAGTGAAGAGTAGCCAAGGAGGGGTGCTACTAGGTTTACTTTCCTCGTCAATCCAAAGAGGTTGCCTATCCTTTGCTTGACAAATACCTTGTTATTATGTTATTTTCCCAGCACAAAATTTTACCCTTGTGATTGAGAAGGAGGGAGCATGCCATATGTAATTTATGAAAAGAAGGGGCACATTGCCTACATTACCTTGAACCGTCCCGAACGCATGAACGCTCTGGGTACAGAACTAGGACAGCAGTTACGGGAGGCGCAAACTCGGTTCGCAGAGGACGACGACGCCTGGGTAGCTATCTTCACTGGGGCAGGGGACAGAGCCTTCTGCGCGGGGCGAGACTTGAAGGAAGTAGCCGAACGCGGCTCGGAGGGTGGCGGACCAGCTGTTCCCTCACAATTTAAACCCGCAGCAGAACAACGCAAACCCACCATCGCCGCCGTTAATGGCGCAGCCTATGGAGGTGGGATGGAGATGGCGCTGGGCTGCGATATGCGCATTTGCTCGGAGAATGCTGTGTTCGCTCTTGCCGAGGTTAGGGTGGGGCTTTGCCCGGTAACTGGATTATTCAACCTGCCTCGTCTCGTCGGTATGTCCAACGCCATGTGGTGGCTGCTGAGCGGTGACCCTATTGATGCTCAAGAGGCACACAGGATTGGACTGGTAACCAAGGTTGTCCCTTTTGCCAAGCTTTTGCCTACTGCCACTGGGATGGCTGAGACTATCTGCGGTAATGCGCCACTGGCAGTGCGCGCTATCAGACAGCTTGTTAGGCTCGGTACGGAGGTGCCGATGGATTACGGGTACCGTCTCGGTCTAGGGCTTATTGACTCCGTATGGGGGTCAGAGGATGCCATGGAAGGGGCGAAGGCTTTTACCGAAAAGAGGAAACCGGTCTGGAAGATGCGCTAGCTTTGATGACCACTCAGTGAAAAAGAGGGGGATGGAGGGGGCGAGGTAGGTAAACTCTTCTATGAAAGTTATTGAAACAATAAACGAGATGAGACGGCTAAGGCCTGAGCTTACCGAGCCGGTTGGCTTTGTTCCTACTATGGGCTATCTCCATGATGGCCACCTGGCTCTGGTCAAACGAGCCAGAGCTGAAAACCCCTCGGTGGTAGTCAGCATATTTGTTAATCCAACGCAATTTGGTCCACAGGAAGACCTCGCCAGCTATCCCCGTGACACTCAGCGCGACCTGGCTTTGCTGGAAAAGGAAAAAGCCGACATTGTCTTTATGCCTTCAGCAGCCGAGATGTATCCCCCGCAGTTTAATAGCTGGGTGGAGATAGGCAAGGTTACCGAGCGACTGGAAGGCGCTTCCCGCCCGGGTCACTTCAGGGGTGTAGCTACAGTTGTCGCCAAGCTATTCAATATTGTCCAACCAACTAAAGCCTACTTCGGTCAGAAAGACGCCCAGCAGGCAGTAGTTATCAGAAAGATGGTGGCCGACCTGAATATGAACCTGGAAATAGTTACCGTTCCGACGGTGCGTGAGCCCGATGGTCTGGCCATGAGCAGCCGTAATACCTACCTCAGTCCTGAGCAACGCCAGGCAGCAGTAGTTCTCTATCAGGCACTTAGCCTGGCCCAGCAATTATGGTC
>Ga0209978_10001048_pt1 | contig 11270 bp, 9 predicted proteins | sample BentaG_FD_182805 | JGI IMG/M metagenome (GOLD analysis project Ga0209978, IMG submission 182805) | Deep subsurface microbial communities from South Atlantic Ocean to uncover new lineages of life (NeLLi) - Benguela_00093 metaG (SPAdes)... | ecosystem: Environmental > Aquatic > Marine > Oceanic >...
AAATGAGGTCATTGTTTTTGGCCGGTCGCTTGGGGGTGCGGTTGCCGCCTGGCTGGCTCAGAGCTACATACCAGGGGCACTTATCCTTGAGTCAACATTCACCTCTCTTCCCGATGTTGCCACCACAGTGTATCCCTACATTCCGGTTAGGCTCTTGTTACGTTTTCACTACAACACGGCGGAATATTTGGATAGCGTAAATTGCCCCGTTCTGATTGTTCACAGCCGCAACGACGAAATAATGCCCTTTAGCCATGGAAGGCGACTATTTGAAATGGCGAAGAAGCCAAAGAAATTTCTTGAAATCGCTGGCACCCACAATGCAGGATTCATCACATCAGGCAAACTTTATGAAGAAGGCTTGAATGCATTCATCTCGGAGTATGTTGAACCCAAAACTTGAAGGACAGAGCAACACGCTTGCCCAAGTATACACTAGATAGCTCTCTAGCGGTAACCAATACTCCTTTTGCAAATTGGCCAGCTGGAGATGTATCATAAAGGGCGGCCGAAGTAAGAAAATTACCGAAATATGGAGGGACTAATGGACAAGGAAAAAATCATTGCTTTACTAAACCAGGACCTTGAGGGTGAGCACGGTGCCATTATTCAGTATCTTAACCATGCCTATGCTATGGGTGAAGGCGAGATGGCTTGTGAGATTGAGGCTATTGCCCGGGAGGAAATGCGCCACCTGGACTGGTTGGCAGAGGCTATCGTTGAATTGGGTGGTGTCCCTAGTCTGAAGCGGAGCAAGATGCGGATGAGCGGTGAGTCAGTGGCTGATTGGATGAAGAATGATGTGCTGCTGGAAGAGGATGGCATAAACCTATATAGGGAGCACATTAAGCTCGTTGATGACCTCAAGATAAAGCGATTATTGCAGCGTATCTTGTCTGACGAGGAATCGCACCATGGTGACTTCCAGCATTTTGTGGAGAAATCGCAGAAGGAAGGAGCCAAGGATGTGAGAGGCAGTCGCCAAGACAGGGTCACCAAGATTCTCAACTGGGGCATTGAGCACGAGTATACTGTCATCCTCCAGTATCTACTTCATTCCTACATGTCACCCAATGAGGAAGTAAAGGAGGAGATGCAAGACCAAGCTATCAACGAGATGCAGCATCTAGGCTGGCTTGCCGAGAAGATGGTTGACAGTGGTGCCAACCCAAGAATTGAGCACACCGAGGTTGACCAATCAACCAAGACCGCCGATATGCTTCGTGCCGACATCAAAATTGAGCAGGAAGTGGCAGCGGCATATGACCGTGCCGCCAAGGAAATTGAAGACCCTGACCTGAAAAAACTTCTCCTTCGGGTTAGAGACCATGAAATATATCATACCGAGGTATTCACTGACCTGCTAAAGGAAGAGGAGGCAAAACAAGGTTAAAGAAAGGAGGGAGAATAATGGCTTACACCGCAAAAGACTACAGTAACCTCATTGGAATGGAGGGCTTCAGCGAAACCCTGCTGAAAAGTCACTTCACCCTCTATCAAGGCTATGTGACCAATACCAACAAGCTAATGGACTCACTCGCTACTATGTTAAAAGAAGGCAAGGTTGGCACCCTGGAATATTCTGAGTTGAAACGGCGGATGGGTTTTGAGTTCAATGGCATGCGGCTCCATGAGTACTACTTTGGCAACCTTGGCGGAGATGGAGCTTTGGACAAATCGGGTAAGCTGGGCAGGAAGCTAGCCGAGGACTTCGGTAACTACGAAGACTGGGAAAGAGATTTCAAAGGCACGGGAACAATGCGTGGCATCGGCTGGACTATCCTGTACCAGGACAATACGACGGGACAACTGCTGAATCAGTGGATTAATGAACACGAGACCGGTCATCTTGCTGGTTGTACTCCCGTTCTGGTAATGGATGTCTTCGAGCATGCCTTCATAACCGATTACGGGCTAAAACGGGCTAACTACATAGAAGCCTTCTTCAAAAACATAAACTGGGGTGTAGTGGAAGGCCGGCGGTAACCACCCGTGGCTTTGGAGTTGAAGAAATGAAGCGTATTGCTTCACTGATTGTAAAGGTACTAAATAATATTGATAAACCAGAGGTTCAGAAGCAGGTGAAAGAAGAGGTTAGCCAGATATGCCAACGTTTCCCTGTGCCTGGAATAGATTAGTAGACTAATGGGTTACACAGGAGAAAAGGATATGAAAAATAAAAAATTTAGTGTATTAAATGCTATTGGAAATACTCCTCTACTTAAAATAGAGAATGTCTATGCTAAACTAGAAAGTGTTAATCCTAGCGGCAGCATAAAAGATAGGATTGCCTTGGAAATAATCGAAGCCGCCGAAAGAAGAGGAACATTAAAAAGAGGCTATACAGTAGTCGAAGCCACCAGTGGGAATACGGGGATAGCTTTGTCTATGGTTGCTGCCGCCAAAGGCTATAAGATGATTGTGGTAATGCCTGAAGATATGAGTGAAGAGAGAAAACGAATGATTAGGTGGTTTGGAGCTGAACTTGTGCTAACTTCAAAAGAAGGAAGCGTTGTAGAAGCTGTAGAAAAGGCAGCAGAGATTGCCAAAAGACCTAAAACATTTTTGGCAAACCAGTTTAGTAATCCCGACAATATTATAGCACAAGAGAAAACTGGTGAAGAAATTTTAAGAGAAATTGGACCGGTAGATGCTGTTGTGGCTGGTGTTGGTACTGGTGGAACACTAATGGGTCTTGCAAATGTGATGAAAAGAGCTAATCCAAGGGTCAAAGTAATTGCTGTAGAACCTGAAGAAGCCGCTATTATGAATGGAGCCATGCTTGGGAGAAGCGATGTGGAGATTAAGGAGCATCAGATTCAGGGCATTGGCGATGGCTTCATACCTGACATAGTAGATATGAGCAAGGTTGATGAAGTTATTACAGTTGCGAGTATAAAAGCCGTCGATATGGCAAGAAAACTTGCTAGCGGATATGGATTATTAGTTGGCATAAGCTCTGGGGCAAACATGCTTGCTGCACTTAGAGTAGCTGAAACATACAACAAGGTTGTTACGGTTTTACCAGATAGAGGAGAAAGATATCTAAGTATGAATTTGTAAAATACTAAATTCTGGAACTCTACCTCTTCTATTCTTCAGCCTGAAGTGAGAATAGCAGACCGCCGATAAGGTCATGTAGGCCAATTTTGTTATCATTGTATCTAACCTTTCATTGCGGTCGGCCTATAATATTCCTTCTTTTTTGCCTAGATAGGTTGTTGCCCAGCTTTGTGGAGCGGGAGACGAGACTCGAACTCGCGACAACCTGCTTTGAAGGGAGTGGTTATCCCCGATGATATTGGAATTGTTGGCAAAGGTGTGGAGGAAACAATTAAAAATATGGGTAGAATCAGTTCCCCAGGTATGGTGGAGACTGATAGAGTTATCTTGGATATCGTAGGCAGGGGGTAATATAGCCAGAGTAATTAACCAAAACCTATGTGAAGGAGCTTAACAAGAATACACCGCACATCAGCAAGCGTCAATACTCATAGGGGCTACAAGCATGAGGCTGGCTGCAGGAGCTGGTTTTGGGCTTGTTAGAGACCTTGACAGCTAGCAAGCAGGTGTTTTAGCATAGCCGCAGTAGTAGAATAGTCGTGGCAGCCTGGAACAACAGAAAGAAGGGGGTTATCTGATGCTAGTGCGAAGCTATAAGGACGTAGCCGCCATCCCTATTAGGGAGGGCATGAAGAAGCGGGTGGTCATCGGGCCCAAGGAGGGAGCACCTAACTTTGTAATGCGGGTGTTCGACCAAGCCCCCGGCGCTTCCTCCGACTATCATTCCCATGACTGGGAGCATGAGGTGTTCGTCCTAGCCGGGGAGGGGGCATTAGTCACCGAGGAAGGGGAGATGCCGCTAAGAACCAATGATGTTATCTATGTGGCGCCCCACGAAAAGCACTGCCTCACCAACAAGGGCCAGGATACCTTCCGCTTCATCTGCCTGGTGCCGCTCCGGGGCGAGGATACACCTTAGTTTCAGTCAGTGAGGCTGTAGGCATTGCCCGCTGCCTGAGACCGGGCATGGCGGTACAGAGAAGATAGCTAGTCTGACACAGTGGTTCATAGAGCCTTCTCGTTCCCTAGCAGTTTTACCATCCAACATGGTTAATATTTGTTTCTTTGGAGGAGTGACATGCCATACGGATATGAAATAAACGATTTAGCCAAGGAAGAATCCTGGCGCATGTTCCGCATAATAGGAGAGTTAGTGGAGGGATTTGATAAGCTTTCCGGTATAGAGCCGGCAGTAACCATATACGGTTCGGCTCGACTAAGAGCGGATGATGAGCTATACGCACAAACAGAGGAAATAGCCCGTCGGCTTGGAGAGAAGGGCTTCTCCATCATAACCGGCGGTGGACCTGGCGTGATGGAGGCAGCCAACAAGGGTGCTCTCAAAGCCGGCGTACCATCAGTTGGACTGAATATCGAACTACCTGAGGAACAGGTTTCCAATGCTTACACCACAAGGTCAATAACCTTTAATCATTTCTTTGTTCGCAAAGTCATGCTCGTGAAATATGCCATTGCCTTTATCATAATGCCTGGTGGATTAGGCACGGTTGATGAGCTAACTGAGGTGCTAACCCTGATGCAAACCCTTAAAATAAAACCCTTCCCGGTGGTATTGTTCAATAGCGAATACTGGCAAGGACTTCTGGACTGGCTACAGAGTTCTGTCTTAGCTAGAGGGTTTATTTCCGAAGATGACCTTGACCTGCTAAGAATTTGTGACCACCCTGATGAAGTAATTGAGGCTGTCCAGAGGTGGTACATGAAACAAGAGGTCGTGGGCCGGAAGGCCATGCTCAAGTGAAAAACTAGTCTTTTTCTCTCCAAATCTGCAGCTAGCACCAAGTCAGCCCCTTGAAGGAAAGGTGCTGACGGAGCGACAAGGGTAAGCTGAACCGGCCACTGGCCGAGTATTGACTACTGGGATATAGCGTCTCAAAGAAGGCCCGGTGCTAACTCTAGACGCTGAGGAAACTCCTATACCACAGCCTGAGTAGCCAGCCGAAAAATATTTGGCAAGAACTCCTTTCCCTTTTAAGTGAATAACTGGATTATTTGGCCGACATCATCAATCTTTTCTAAGCTAAGGATAGATTCGATTGCCTTGTCGATCTTCTCCTTAGGGATAGGCTTTGCTGAATATGAGACACAGTCTCTGAATTTCTTAAGGAGGTCATCTGTTGTCACCTGGTTTTTGGGATGACCATAAGGAAAGTCTACTCTCTCTGAATATGCTTCTCCGCTCTTGGTCTTTATGTCAACTATGGCCGGTGGTATGCCCGGAACATTAAACCGAGGGTCATATTTTGGCACTACCTTCTGGGCAACTGCCAACGTTGCTGGGTCTTTGAGTGACTCTGGGGTAAAAGTGCCAATGTTGACCTCCCCTTTAGCAATAGCTGCAGCTACAGTGAATGGTATACTTAAGCTAGCAAACATGCCGGTCTCGGGTTTTCGTCTTGCCTCCAGAGGCAGACAGAGGCCTTGGCCCCAATCGCCAACAGACACAGCCACCTCAGTTATATCCTCAGGGCGGATACCGTGCTTGCGGATGAGGTCTAGGGTGGCAGTAATATAGACATGGGTGCACCGACAGGTTGGCCATAACTTGAAGCCCATATTAATTCCTTCAAACCTTTCCCCCAGTTTATCAGTCAGGTAAGACGGGTCATATTCTCCCCTGAAGTAGAGATTATAGACCCCAGCCTTACTTTGCAGGCAGTCTTTAACTCCAGTAATGCCGCGTTGTGCCATCAGTGCTGATAGGACTCCCGCCTGTGAGAGGAAGCAATCGTATAATGGTGTAATGCCAACTCCGTCACTATAGTTAATTTGGAAGCTACCGCCAGTGTGCATAAAGGCAATACCCAGAGCATCTGCCATCTTGTCTTCATCTAAGCCCAATAACTTGCCGGCAGCCGCTGCTGAGCTAAAGGCGCCAAACGTGGTGTTCATATGCCATCCCGCAGCATGTTTAGGGCCCTGAGGGCTTTGGATAACTGCTAGGGACATTCTAGTAATGAGGTCAATGCCAAGGGTGACAGCGGTGATAAGCTCCTTTCCATTCACCTTGCCCACCTGCTCAGCTACAGCTAGGGCTGCAGGTAAGGTAGCTGCCGTGGGATGCACGACAGCATCATCAACTATATCGTCATAGTCCAAGGCATGAACCATGGCACCATTAGCAAAGGCAGCCATTTGTGCTGGCACCTTGCCCCCGAAGACTAATATGGAACTTTCCTCCCTACCCCCCACCTCCTTAACAAGCTCAACAACCCGTCTGCAGCCGGGCTCAAGTCCACTTCCCGCGACTAGCACCCCTAATGTATCCAGAATACTTTTCTTAGTGCTCTTTACAACCTCTTCAGGGATATCATCGTAGTTGATATTAACCACATTCTTCGCCAAAGCGAAAGCGGCATCTTTCTCTTCCATGTTTATCCTCCCTAGACATTTTATTTAGTCTGCCTATCCTGATTCCTGCCCAGGAACTCCCTGAGACCCATAACCTACCACCTTTCCCACAGGCTGTCAAGCATCTGCCCTCAGCATTGCAGCCTCATTCTGTTGACCTGCACCTTGGCCAGGAGCTTCGTCACTCTCCCTACTTCTCCTTCACTCCACCTGGCGCTAATTAGGCGCGATGCTTCTTTACCTACAAAGCCTGCAGCTGCAAATCAGGTGTGGTGAGAAGGAGGCAGCATGGACAAACCAGTGAATAATGCAACTGCGGCCTTGACAGGAGGTAAGAGTCTGTGATAGAAAAATGCCGGAGAGTTGGTATGTAGGAGGCGCTAAAATGCGGGGCAAGAAGAAGATACCCTTCGGCGGAGAACCGCTTAGGACACTGGCTACCTCTAAGGATGCAGCTAATCCAAAGGTGGAGTGGAGGTATGGAGCCTGCCATGCGTGTATGGGTTCGCCCTGTCCAATCAGAGCGAAGGTCGTGGATGGTAGGGTGGTTAAAGTAGAGGGACAGAAAATACCCGGTATGGACGGCAGGTTATGCGCCAAAGGCCATGCCATTATTGACCAATTGTACGGGCCAGACAGGCTCAAGTACCCTATGCGAAGGGTTGGAAAGAAAGGCGAAGGTAAGTTCAAGAGAATCACCTGGGACGAGGCTCTCACTGAGATAGCCGCCGTCCTCAAGAAGTACCGGGATGAGGGACATCCAGAGTACGTGCATTTGGCCTATGGCTGCGGGCACTGGGGGAACATACCTATGTGTCACTACTTCAGCAAGGTATACGGGACACCGAACTGCTCGCATCACCACGGAGATACTTGCCATGGTACTGGCATTGCAGCGTCCAAAATCACTGGGGCTACAGGTAGGCCGGCGCCTGATTACCTCAATGCGAAATATGTGCTTGAGGTCTCTAAAAACCCGCTTGGCGGTGGGTTGGCTCCTATACATTTCACCGTCAGAAGGTTTAACGAGGCTATGCGCCAAGGGACAAAGATTGTGGTGGTGGACCCGAGGCTATCCGAGACAGCATCTATTCCCGGAGCCGAGTGGGTGCCTATAAAGCCTGGGACAGACGCTGCCTTTTTCCTTGGCCTTATCCATATCCTAATTGCTGACAAAATCTACGATGAGGACTTCCTGCTGAAGTACACGAACGCACCAATCCTAATACAACCGGACAGATATCCACTCAAGGATGGAGAGGGAAACTTCCTTGTCTGGGATACAGACGTGGGTAATGTAAGAGCCTTAGATGCAGCCGGTGCACCGGCACTGCTCGGGGCTTATGAGGTCGCGATTGGGGAGCACAAGAAGGTCTGCAAGACAGCGTTCCAACTTTTGGTAGAGCGAGCAGCAGAGTACTCCCCGGAAAGAATATCGGCGATAACCACTATACCAGTTGAGAAGATTAAGCAAATCGCTGCAGGGATTGAAGCCGCCAAACCAGCTGTTGCCACCAACTGGAATCATCCTCACTCGTGCTTCTATACCAACAGCATGCAGACGTGGAGGCTGAGACACATCCTCGCCATGCTCTTAGGTAGTTATGATGTCCCTGGCGGGATGGTTTTACAAGAACTAGATAATCGTGAAACTTTTGAGATGGGGGGAGCATCCGGGGATATACCACCCATTTTCCCGTTTGCAATGCCACCGGTCAAGCCTACAAAGCCCATCACTGCGCCGAGCATAGAACGGGATACCGACTCCTTTAGATACCCCTACCCCGAGGCTATTCCGAAGTTCGCCAGACGAGGCATTCTAGAGGAGAAGCCCTACCCGATTAAGGCGCTGATTGTCTATGGCAACTCGCTACTTAATAGCCACACCCACCCACAGGTGTATAAGAAGGCGCTCGAAAAGGAGGACCTATTCCTTGTGGTCATCGACATCTGGCCAAACGACCACGTAGCCTACGCCGATATCGTTCTGCCTGATGCGACTAGCCTGGAGAGAACTGAGGTCTTCACAGAGCTCTGGAGAAATAATACGAGAGTGGTAGTCCCCATGCTCCCAGTGGTCGGACCGCTGTATGACACACGGGATATCTCAGATATCTACATCGGCCTGGCTGAGAAATTGGGTTTGAAAGAATATTTCAACTTTACCAAGGAGGAGTGGTTTGATGCTCAACTTAAGCCACTCGGCATAGATAGAAAGTACCTCCAAGAGCACGGCGCTTACTATGAATTGACCGAACCCACCTACTATAGATTCCCCTATAAAATTAAGCCCAAAACTCCTACAGGCAGGTTGGAGCTTTACTCAACTCTATCGCCTATCTTAGAACTATTCGCCAAAACAGGAGACCCACACGCAGACCCGCTACCAGACTATATTCCAGTGGAGATTGGGGAGCCTAAGGCTAGTAACGAGTTCTACATGCTCAGCGCCAAATGCGCAATTACCGAGACAGCCCTGTCACAGGACAATGCTTATCTGATGGAGGAGCATATCGACGGGCTTGGCCTTACCAAGTTGTGGATAAACGCCGATAAAGCATCCAAGTTGGGAATTAAGGACGGCGACATGGTTAGGGTTTGGTCTGAATCTACAGGTGCGGAAGGCGTGATTCAGGCCAAGGTCACAGAAGGGGTGCACCCAAGCGCTGTCTTCGCTTTCGTGGGTTTTGGACACAAAGCAAAGAAGATGGCGGTGGCCAGAGGTAAGGAAGGTATCAATGTGAACGAGTTCATCCCAGACCACATGGAATTAGTTAGTGGTGCCGCTGGCTGTCAAGAGGGCTTGGTCAAGATAGAAAGGGTTAGGTGATAGGCATGGCGAAATACGGAATGGTAATTAACTTGGCACTCTGTATGAGGTGCAGCGCCTGCATGGTCGCTTGCAAGACAGAACACCAGATTCCTACCGGCAAGCACGCTGGACATGAGTACTATAGGATAAGCGTGCTTGAGTATGAGGAGGGCAAGTACCCCGCAGTTAAGAGGGTTTTCGCCCCCGTTCTCTGTATGCAATGTGAGGTTGCTCCCTGTATCGATGTCTGCCCCATCCCAGATGCCATATATCGCAGGGAGGATGGGATTGTGGCTGTTAATAAAGAGAAGTGTAACGGCTGCAAGTTATGTATGCAAGTTTGCCCGTATGGCGCGCTGTACCTCGATGAGGAGAGGCGGGTGGTGGATAAATGCGACTTTTGTGCTGACCGCTTTGACCAGGGTTTGGAGCCAGCGTGTGTCACTACATGCATGAGTAGAGCCATGGTCTTCGGAGACCTTGATGACCCAGATAGCGAGGTCTCAAGGTTGGTCGAGAGGAATGGTGTCAAACCTGATAGGCCGTTGTTCCCATCGTATTTCAGCCAAGTCTTCAAACCTTCTGTCTACTACACCGAGGCTCCGAAATAAATCTGTAGGAGTCTTATCTCTCAGCGTGTTTTCGGTAGTTAAGGTGTCGCTATAAAACCACATTCTGAAATGAAGCAAAGTTCGCCAGATGCCTAGGAAAAAATTCCTATTCCAAATTATTTATCTGCCTTTCACACCGAAAAACCGGATGACCAGCACCCCCACCAGGACCGCCTTACTGCTTTTCTGCAATCTCCCCTTACTCATTTCAATAATATCGGTCTTATCAAATGACCTTCCCTTTTAGCAACGATGTTACACTCGCTTTAATAATAACGTTTAATTAGTATAACGTAATTATTTGGATTTGGTTAGGCTGGGTATTAACTCGTTTTATATCAAGAGGGGGTATCGTAACAACAAAGTGGAGCGGGAGACGAGACTCGAACTCGCGACAACCTGCTTGGAAGGCAGGGACTCTACCAACTGAGTTACTCCCGCAAAATCGTATCTATTTTAGCCCTTCATCCCCCACTTGTCAAAGGGAGTACTTGCTTTATCAAAAACGGCTCCCTCCTACCAAGCTTTGAGATTCAGAGCGCAAAGGTAACTCCATGATAACCCATTAGTGATAACCAGCGCACTCTTCGGGAGCTGGGTATAAATTGACAAAGGTCTGGTGGCAATATAGAATCTGAGCAGAACATACCAACCATAGGTAGCGAGGCGGAATCCCTTCACCGGGGGTATGGATTGAGAGTCCTGGGAATTATGGGAAGCCCAAGAATAAAAGGCAATACTGACCTACTACTGGATGAGGCTTTAAAGGGGGCGCAAAGCCAGGGAGCAGAGGTCGAGAAAATCACAGTGGATAAGCTCAAGATAGCCCCCTGCCGAGAATATTATGGCTGCCTGAGGGACGGCAATTGTGTCATCAGAGACGACATGGATGATATATACCCCAAGCTCCTAAATGCTGACAGCATAATAGTTGCCTCACCGATGTTTTTCTACGGACTAACCAGCCAACTCAAGGCGCTTATTGACCGCTGCCAGGCATTATGGGCCAGAAAATACATTCTCAAGCAGGACTTTCCCAGTTCGGTGAGGAAGGGTGCATTTATTGGTGTCGGGGCAACCAGAGGCAAGAAACTGTTTGATGGGGCAATATTAACGGTAAAAATTTTCTTCCTGAGCATTGATATCAGGTATGTCGACGAGCTTCTGGTGCGGGGAGTGGATAAGCGGGAAGAAATTAAGGAGCATCCGACGGCACTATCAGACGCCTTTGAGCTGGGTAAGAGGCTAGCCCCAAAATAGAGCCTCATTTATTGAGAATGCCTACTAATTCCGTAGCCTCTGATTATACCTTTTCCGCTATTATATTAGCCTTGGCCTTCCCTGTTGGACAATTATCAGAATGTTTCGTTGAAGATTATGCCTCATATTGTCGGCACGCCCTGAAGCTGGTA
>Ga0209978_10001049_pt1 | contig 11267 bp, 8 predicted proteins | sample BentaG_FD_182805 | JGI IMG/M metagenome (GOLD analysis project Ga0209978, IMG submission 182805) | Deep subsurface microbial communities from South Atlantic Ocean to uncover new lineages of life (NeLLi) - Benguela_00093 metaG (SPAdes)... | ecosystem: Environmental > Aquatic > Marine > Oceanic >...
ACTGAATCGCCTCAGCCGGTTTCTTAACGCAAAGGACTCAGCCAGATTAGGATACTCACTGGCAATGCGTATTGTCTCCGGCTTGACCTGCATTTCTTTTATTGTAGACGCTCCCGCAGAGCGGCTAGCCACCATATATAGGACACCATCGCCATATCCCAGATTTCTAACCTTGACTAAAGCCGAACTCGGGTATTTAGCCAAAAGCTCTTCAACCCAATCCAGCCCACAAATTCCCAAATCGTAGTTTCCTATCGCCACCTGAATGGGAATGTCCTTCTCATGGAATACCTTGGCTGAGAGATTGGGAAACCTTTGGGATTTAAGGCGATAGAAGCGTGTCGTCTGCTGGTAGCCGGTAAGTCCCCAGCCGGCTCTCTGGAGCAGGGTCGCCGTCTCGTCTAAGAGGCGACCCTTAGGCAACGCTATCTTTATCGGCACCTTCCTCCCCTAACAATACAATCAGCTATTCAAAATATACTAACAATAACTCTTTAGCGGTTAAGAAAGTCTTCAAGAGAAATATTGTGTTTAGATAGTATATTCAACATCTCTTTGCGAAGGTCAAGATATTCCTTGCTATCATTTTCGAATTTAGGGCGTGATATAAACCCCTTTCCTCCTATAGCTATTTCGTCACTATCTTCAACTTTTGGTTCTTGCCCTAAGGATAATGCACAATCTTTAAATGTCTCATTTTGCAGGATGTCTTTTGGGGTAGGTTTTAATCCCCAATAAGTTAGATCCCGAAAGCATTCGTGCCCCACCATTACGTCGTAGAATTCACTCAATATTTTTGCTTCCTCTGTCCCGATTGACTTTAATATCTGGGTAGAAAGAAACTCCACCTTATCACTTACCTGGGTCAACGCAGACAGGGTATCAGCAACTCTTCTATCCTCGTTCTGCCTGGTGAGGAAAGAAAACATCATTCCCGCCCACTGTTGTCGTAAGTAAGCCTCAATGTCTGAGAAATCGCTGAAGGGATTGAGGGCGTTGTTAACGCTATTTGTCCGAACTTCCTCAATAAAGCCAAATATCTTCGTACTGTCAGCAGACGGATACATTATCTTGTTTTCGTCAATATCTGGATTAGCCTTGTTCTTTTGGTATACGAAATTATCTGAAAGAACTAAGTTGTCAACAAGCGCAAACACTGGAATCTTCGATTTTACTGCTTCCCTGTACTCATTGTTTGTAATTGAATCCTCTGTATCCTTGTATGCTCCTCCGAATCTGCCTCCAATTATTAAAACAAACATTTGACAATTTGGTATTTCCTGTAGACAAGAATCTTGTGTATCAAGCGCGGGATCGTAATACACTGAACCCTCTTCGCTCAGGACTGGTTCATATCCTAAAGTTTTAATGAAGTATTTCAGGTTTTCACGTATATACTTCAGGTCATAGCAAGTTGAACTTATAAACACTCTTGGTATAGCCATAGTGGACACCTCCTCTTAGAGGATTTTAGATTTAAACAGTGCTAAAACCTCATTAGTAGTTTGCGCCTCGAACTTTTTGTGCTTAACCTGGTCAGTCAAAGTAAATTGAGGTCCTATACTAATATCAAGCGTCCACCTCAACTTAGCTGGCTCTTGACCACCGAGGTGGACTTCAGCCATATACCCAGCTTCATGGAGGCAATTAGCCATGCTGAAGCCTTCTTTTAGTGCTTCCGGGTGGCTAGATTCTGCCCGAATCAGGATTCTTTGACCTGCCGCTTTAGCCAGAGCTTCCACTTTTACCAGATTCATCAGATGGTTAAGGTAAAGGGCAAAACCTGAGGCAGGAATATCCCGGCCACCCATTAGCGGAATAAGGGCATCATACCTCCCACCACCGCCTACTTTCTCCTTACCCATAAAGAGCTGGAAAATCACACCAGTATAGTATTCAAACCCTCTTCCTGAAGCTATATCAATCTGGTAGTCATAACCCAAAGCCTCAAGGAGTTCAACAACATTTATGAAATTATTAAGGGGGAGGTCCAGCTCAGGTAAATTCTGGGTAAATGAAGCCCCCAGATTTTTTAGAAACCCGGACGATTTCCCTTTCCGGTCTAGCAGAAGAGATAAGACTTCTCTTCGCTCAGGCTCCCCGGGCTTTAGCTTAGCTATCGCCTCAGTATTTCCATCCAGAATCTGGTCAAATATCCTGGCTTGCTCCTCAGGACTTAACCCGAGCTTGGCTAATAGCGCTCTTATTAAGCCGGCATGGGATAGTCTCAACTCTATACCTTTAAGCCCCAACCTTCGCAAAACCTCTAAAGCCGTTACCATCAATTCGACGTCAGCGGCGGTTGACCCTACCCCGATAAGTTCAGCCCCGCACTGCCAGTTTTCCCTCGTTTCCTTTCCCGTCTCTTCAAAAATAAAGACATTGGTCACATAGAAGAGCTTAGCCAGCTCCTTCCTTGCCATACTGTCAATGTAAAGCCGGGCAACAGGGATGGTGCCATCAGGTCTCAAGACTACCCTCTCCCCACTCCAGCCATCCCAATCAAGGAAGGAATATACTTTGCCTAGCATACCCGGGGTAAGCGTCCCGGTTGAGGTAAACAGGTGAAGATACTCAAGGGTGGGTGTCCTGACCTCCTCATACCCCCATTTGAGACAGCAGTCCCTGAATGCTCCCTCAATGAGGCGAAATACTTCCATTTCCTCAGGGGATAAGTCTCGCGTCCCCTTGCATCTCTGAACTCTCATACCGCACCTTTTACGAATAGCGGGTAAATTCTAACACTAATCTGCCTGGCTATTCAACTGTGAGTGAGGGCGTGTAATTTAGTCAGCGATTGTTTATAATAAAGGGGCGCAGAATAGCACTTGTGGCAAGGCAGACTGGTCGAGAAGAGGGGGAACCATAAATGGGAAAATTAAAAATCTTCGTCCTGTTATTAATGATTGTAGGCCTGATCACTAGCTCCTGCCAGGCTGCTGCCAAAGAGGCTAGGGGGGTTTATATATCGGGAACATCAGCCGGGGATGCCGAAACACTCAACTGGATTCTGGCCGCCGATAGCGCCTCCTTCGGCTATGCCGGACATACCATAGATTCACTGACGACCTATGATAATGAGTGGCGCATTCAGTTACGCTGCGCCGCCAAAGATGTCGAGGTAAGCGAGGATGGTCTAGTTTATACCGTGACCATTAGAGATGACTTGAAGTGGAGTGACGGGTCTCAGGTTACTGCTGAAGATTATGTATATACCTTGAAGAACCTGATGTTCTCCGACTGGCTCAATTATCCCTACAAAAGCGATTGGCAGGAAGAGGTAGACGGTGAAACGGTGCTGGTCACTCCCGCGGTGGTTAATGAGACCACCTTCACCATAACTCGCCAGACGGTTGACCCGGAATTTATATATAACCTGCGCACTCTGGTTCCCTATCCCAAATACATTGCCGTCAAATACGAAGGTGATGTCGACGCTTTCACCCAGGCTCCCGAATTTAATAATCTGACCTATACCGGGAACCTGGGACCATATAAATTTGTGGAATGGGTGAGAAATGACAAGTTTGTCCTTGAGCGAAACCCGGAATATTATCTGGGCAAGGATGTGGGGGCTCCCTATTTTAAGCAATATATTGTCAAGATTTTTGGCTCTCCAGCTACGTGTCATGCTGCTCTGGAAGCGAGGGATATTACTTACACTGGTATTGACCCCGATAAAGTAGGTAAGTTCAAGAAGATGGACTGGATTAATGTCCATACGGTGCCAACTACTGGCTATCTGCTGATGGCTTATAACATGAGGGACAATGGTTGGGAAGGGCTGAAGCATAAAGAGGTCAGGCAAGCGCTATCTATGGCTATTAGCAAGGAACTGATGATAGAGCAGGTGCTTTACGGTTTTGGCGAGCCAGCTTTTAGCTTCATACCTAATACGTCACCCTGGTATATAGAGGAAGGTATTGCCAAGTATGGAGTTGGGTCTCTATTGGATAAGGAGAAGGCTAAAGAACGGTTGCTTGAGGCGGGTTACGCTATAAAGAAAGCCGATGGTAGTATAGAAGTTAAGGATAAAGAGGGCAAGCCCTTAACGCTAACTTTAGTAACTAATGCCGGTAACGAGCTGCATGAAAATGTGTGTCACCTCATAAAGCAGGAATTGTCGGCTATTGGCATTGAGGTGGAACTCAAGTTTGTTCCCTGGGCAACCGAGTTGCGGAAGTATCTGATGAATAAGGCCCCTGGCTCAGAGCAGGAACTGAGGTACAATAACGGCGTGGGGGCAGTAAGCGAGGAGTCTTGGGACATGCTGGTAATAATCTTTGGCTCCAACCCCCTTTCGCCTTCAGGGTCAAATGTCTTTTATACTGCTGAAGGCGGCTTGAACTTCTGGGGTTATTTCAATCCACAGGTTGATGAACTGTTCAAAAGGGTGAAGTCAGAGGAAGCGCTTGACGAAAAGGTAAGGGAACAAATATATGCTGAGCTATCCGCGCTTATTTCCGAAGAGCAGCCGACGAACTTTTTGGCTTTCCAACTGGCAACCCCCGGTTTCCAGAAGAATGTCAGAGGGATAGAACCGGGTATAAATATGGGGTATAACTACCACCTGTGGTATTTCGAGTAATCCTTTCTTAGCCTTACTGGGACCGCTTTGGCAATGAAAAAGACCTGGCTTCGAGATTACATCATCAAGCGGCTACTCTATGCCGTAATTATTGCCTGGGGAGTATTAACCATCACCTTTGTCCTGGTCAGGGTTGGGCCAACTTCACCGGCCGATAAATATCTGGCTAATCTGGCATCCCGGGGACAAGATGCTGCCCAGGTGATTGCCGCCATAGAGGCGAGATATGGTCTTGACCAGCCGATATATGAGCAATACATAAATTATGTGTTTAATCTATTCCGTGGCGATTGGGGCTGGTCTTTCAGCACCTCAATGCCAGTAATGGAACTGATTAAGACCCACTGGATTTACTCCTTCCAGCTAGTATTATTGAGCTCCATCTTTGCCGCTTTACTGGGTATCTCGATTGGCATTTATTCTGCGGTTAGGCAATACAGCAAGACCGATTATATAGCTACCTTTTTCTCCTTCATTGGTATATCCATCCCCAATTTCTGGCTGGGTGTGATGCTCATTTTGCTCTTTTCGGTGCAGTTCGGGCTGTTTAAGACCTACTATGATACCAGCATACCCCTCCTTTCTCTAGCCAATCTCAAGCAACTAATCTTGCCGGTGATTACCCTTGGTACCGGCATGCTCGCCGGCTATACCAGATATACCAGGTCGGCTATGCTGGATAATCTAAGGAAGGAGTTTGTCAGGACGGCAAGAGCCAAAGGCTTGCCCGAAAGGACGGTCATCGGCAAACATGTCTTCCGAAACGCTATTCTCCCCTTGATTACCATCATAATGTTTGATTTGGGCAGTATTGTCTTTGGCGGTGCCTACCTCACCGAGATTGTCTTTGGCATTCCTGGCCTAGGCCGGATTTCCTTCAATGCTATCTTTGCCGACGATTATGCGGTAGTGGTAACGGTAACCCTTATCTCGGCTTTCCTAATATTGATGATTAACCTCATTACCGATATTACCTATACCTACCTCGACCCGAGGATAAGATATGACTAAAGGATTGAAGAGTATCACGCACATAGCCCGCAAGGTTGGCGGTGTCAGGAACCTGCTCTTCATACTACTTGCTGCTCTTCTGGGCTTAACCATCTTATTAGATATCCGGGTAGTCGAGAAAATTTTCGACCCGCTGGTTTATCTTTACCTTGCTGTGGGCATAGTAGTCGCCCTGTATGTAATCCCACCCCTTTATACCAGCCGGAGGTTGGTGCAATATTACTGGCAGAGGGCCAGGAGGAACCGGCTGGCAGTTGTTGGCTTAGCCTTCATTCTGTTTCTAATCCTGTTGGCTATAATCGGTCCCTTTCTTACTGCTGACCCTACCGAGATTAACTTTGAGGAGAAAAACCTGCCGCCACCGGGCTTCACTCTCCAGGAAACAGTCTATCACCTTGAGACGCAGCAATTTATTACAAAAACAGCTAGTGGCATATGGGAACATCCACTGGGCACCGATAATAAGGGGAGAGATTTGCTGGCAATGATAATTTCCGGTGCCAGGGTCTCTTTGCTGGTTGGCTTATTCGCCACCGGCATTGCCATAGTCTTAGGGACGCTTATTGGGGTCATATCTGCCTACTTAGGCGGCAAGACGGACAATGTCCTGATGAGATTCACCGATATTATGATGACCTTTCCCTTCTTTCTCTTGTTAGTGCTCATTGTTTTCCTCTTCGGTCCCAACCTGGTCTTCATCGTCCTCGTAATCGGTCTCACCGGCTGGACGGGCACGGCTCGGTTAATCAGGAGTGAGACCCTCTCCCTGAGGACCCGGGAATTTATTATGGCTTCCAAAGCCCTGGGGGCAAGCGATGGCAGAATTATCCTGGCTCACCTCATCCCCAATGTTGTCAGCCTGATTATAGTAATCGCTACCCTATCTATTCCGGGGGTGATTCTGGCTGAAGCCGCCTTAAGTTTTATTGGGTTAGGTGACCCGGCAGTAACCAGCTGGGGAATGGTTTTAAGAGCCGGGCAACAAACCCTGGACACCGCCTGGTGGGTAGCCGTTGCCCCAGGAATTATGCTTTTCCTCACCGTTCTTGCCTTTAACTTCGTCGGTGATGGGCTCAGGGATGCTTTTGACCCCAGAAGTAGTGTTTGATATGAAAGAGGTAATTTTAAGCATAAGAAATCTAAAGACCTACTTTTTCACCCGGCGCGGTGTTGTCAGGGCGGTGGATGGCATCGATTTTGACCTGGTGAAAGGAGAAACCCTGTGTCTGGTGGGTGAATCTGGCTGCGGGAAAACGGTAACTGCGCTCTCCATTTTGGGTTTAATTGATAGCCCACCGGGCAGGATAGTTGATGGCGAAATACATTACGGTAATATAGATTTGATGAGATGTCCCCGCGACCAGATGCGACATATTAGAGGCAAGGAAATTGCCATGATATTCCAGGATGCCCAATCAGCCCTAAATCCAGTCTTTACCATAGGTAACCAAATAGTGGAGCAAATAAAGCTCCACTCGGAGGCGGACAACCGGGAGGCAAAGGAAAAGGCGATAAGCTTACTGGAAGAGGTAGGCATACCGTCACCGGAAAAGGTGGCTAACTACTATCCTCACCAGTTATCCGGTGGTATGAAGCAGAGAGCTATGATAGCCATGAGCCTGTCCTGTGACCCGCAAATCCTCATTGCTGATGAACCCACCACCGCAGTTGATGTGACCACAAAAGCTCAAATCTTGGATGTTTTTCAGCGATTGAAGAATACCCGGCAAATATCTCTCCTTTTCATAACTCACGAACTGGGGGTAGTTTCCGAAATTGGAGATAGGGTTGTGGTCATGTATGCCGGTAAACGGGTTGAAACAGCTAAAGTATCAGAATTACTGACTAATCCCATATTCCAGCATCCTTACACCACTAGTTTGATTAAGTGTTTGCCCGACATAACCGGAGAAAGGGACAGGCTAGAGTCGATACCTGGAACGGTACCTAGCCTTATTGACCTCCCTGGTGGCTGCCTTTTTCATCCACGATGTGCTAAAGCAATGGCTATTTGCCGGGAGGAAGAGCCACCGCCAGTTACGGTTACCAGGGGACATACCGTTTTCTGCCACCTGTATTCGAGGTAAAGAGGCGATGTTGAACCATAAATTATTGGATGTAAAGGATTTGAAGAAGTACTACCCGGTTACCGGGGGACTGCTTTCCCGTCATCTTGGTGATGTAAAGGCGGTAGATGGTGTGTCTTTCCATATTAAGGAAGGAGAAACCCTGGGGTTGGTAGGTGAATCTGGGTGTGGGAAATCCACCCTGGGCAGGACAATACTAAGACTGGAGGAGCCAACCGAAGGGGAAATTATTTACCGGGGAACCGATATCACCAAGCTGGACAGAAAGGGATTAAGGGGATTACGAAAGGAAATCCAGATAGTATTTCAGGACCCTCAGTCCTCTCTCGACCCGAGGATGACAGTGGGCCGTTCCATAGGTGAGGCGCTGTTAATCCACGGTATGGGAGATGAGAAGGAGCGGGAACAAAGAGTGGCGGAGATGCTGGAAAGGGTTGGCTTGGAAGGACAGCATGCTTTACGCTACCCCCACGAGTTCAGTAGCGGACAGAGACAGCGCATTGGCATCGCCCGGGCTTTCTCCGTAAATCCCAATCTTATTATTGCCGATGAGCCGGTGAGTGCGCTGGATGTTTCTATCCAGGCTCAAATCTTAAATCTAATGCTGGACCTGCGGGAGGAATTTGGTCTGGCATACTTATTCATTGCCCATGACCTGTCTGTGATAAGACAAATCTCCCACCAGGTTGCCGTAATGTATCTGGGCAAGATTGTTGAGCTAGCCGAAAAGGGCGAGATTTTTGAAAATACTCTTCATCCCTATACCGAGGCTTTACTATCTGCCATCCCTCACATCGGGCAAAAAAGGAAGCGAATCCTGCTTCAGGGTAGTGTTCCTTCCCCGCTAAACCCACCAGCGGGCTGTCGCTTTCATACTCGATGCCACCGGGTATTACCAATCTGCTCTCAGAAAGAGCCGCCTCTTAAGGATGTTGGCAATGACCATCTGGTGGCATGCCATTTGTATTGAATCTAATTCTCCAGCGTAGCTTCCTGACTCAAATTCGAACTATGAGATATCTAGCTCCACTCGCCACCCTGTTCCCAGACACAGGCCAGTTCCTTAGCCAGCAATTGGTGCTCAGGCTTGCCCAAACCGGGGTCGGTTTGAAACAGTCTTATTGCCTCACGGCGAGCCAGCTCCAGTAGGGCCACATCGGAAAGCTTGGCCATACGAAGGTCAGGTAAGCCGCTCTGCCGCGTGCCGAAGAATTCCCCGGGGCCGCGTAGTTTCAGGTCCTCCTCAGCCAGAGCGAAGCCGTCCTGAATATTCTCTATTGAGTCCAAGCGCTGCCTGCCTATCTCTGAAGGATTCTGTGCCAGCAGCATGCAGTAGCTTTGCTCCTGTCCCCGCCCCACTCTGCCCCGGAACTGGTGCAACTGTGATAGACCAAAACGGTCAGCGCTCTCTATCAACATTACCGTAGCATTAGGCACATCTATACCAACCTCCACCACTGGAGTTGAAACCAGGATGTTCAGCTCACCGGAACGGAAGTGGCGCATTGCCTCATCCTTCTCGGTAGCTGACATGCGTCCGTGGAGCAAGCCCAATTTCAACTCAGGGAAGACTTCCGCAGATAGGCGCTGGTGTTCGGCAATAGCTGCCTTCGCCTGGATTGCCTCTGATTCCTCAACAAGGGGACAGATAATAAAGGCCTGACGACCGCTAGCCACCTGACGGCGCAAAAAGGCGTAGGCGCTATCCCTTTGCCTCGGTTGAAGCCACTTCGTCTTCACTACCTGTCTTCCCGGAGGAAGCTGGTCTATAACCGATAAATCAAGGTCGCCATACAGGGTTAGGGCTAGAGTTCGCGGGATAGGGGTAGCCGTCATTACCAGCACGTGAGGGCTAAATCCCTTTTGCCTGAGTGCTGAGCGCTGGGCAACCCCAAATCGGTGCTGCTCGTCCACCACGGCAAAGCCTAATCTGTGGAATTCCACCCCCTTTTGAATAAGAGCGTGAGTTCCGATAGCGATATCTATACTTCCATCCTGGATGCGTTGCTGGAGTCCCTGCTTCCTGACCTGGTTAATGTCACCAATAAGTAGCGCCACCGTAAGAGGCCGGGGTAAAATTCCAGAGAAGCTACGCAGGTAGCTCTCTCCTTCTTCCTCATGCCCGGCTCGGGACAGGAGCTGGCTGATAGTGGTGAAATGCTGCTCTGCCAGAATCTCGGTCGGCGCCATAAATGCTCCCTGGTAGCCGTTAGCCACTGCCATAAGCAAGGCTGTGGTAGCTACTATAGTCTTGCCACTGCCTACCTCCCCCTGGAGTAGTCGGCACATCGGTTGCGGTTTCTGTAAATCAGCCAGTATCTCCTTGAGTACACTGTGTTGAGCCGCAGTTAGCTCGAAGGGCAGAGACTTTAGAAAAGTGTCAAACACTGATGTCTGGATACTAATGGGGCTGCCTGGCTGGCCCTCCTGCCAATCGCGCTTCTTGCCCAGCACGCCCAGCTGAAGGAGAAAGAGCTCGTCAAAAGCCAGGCGGACTCTGGCTTTATCTCTGGCTATTTCATCGTCAGGATAATGAGCTTGGCTTATAGCCTGAGGTAGCTCTAGCAGGTTACACCGCTCTTTTAACTCTGCCGGCAGGAAATCTGCCACCTGCCATGCCCACTGGTTAACAACCTCTTTTAATAGTTTTCTTACCTGGCGGGGGTGCAATCCCCGGGTGAGCGGATAGAGGGGAATCAGGCGCCCGGTGTGAACCAGCTCCTTATCCTCGGCCAGTTCCCATTCTGGGGATTCAAACACATGCCGCCCGCCAAACAAGCTCACCCTCCCACTGAGAACTACTCGGGTATTAGTAGTCAGCTTCTTGGCCAGGTAAGGGTTGTTGAACCATACCACCCTGACATTGCCTGTTTCATCACCGACGATAGCTTCAGTGCTCAATCTACCGCCCAGCCTGATCTCATTAGCCTGCCACACATTGGCGATAATGGTCTGCTCTTCGCCCTCAGTAAGTTGCGCGATAGGTTTCCTCTGGCTGTAGTCAAGGTGGCGGTGGGGGAAGAAATAAAGCAGGTCTCGAACTGTCTTCACTCCCAGCTTATTAAATTTAGCCGCCAGGCTTGAGCTAATGCCTCTGATAATGGTGATGGGGGAATCAATGGACTGACTAACCACCGTCGCCTGAGCTCTTGTCCTTGAGGGCGGTCGACTAATCATCGGGGGCGGCTTGGCTTCACCCTTTCCCCCTTCTATGCGCTCCACTTCAGCCAAAAAGTCAAGCATACTCTTTACCCACTCTTTACGCTGCTGTTTAGTCAAAGAGGCATAGTCGGGGTTAACCAGGTGAAGCTGGGGAAAGCGGTTTAACAGTTGCGGATTGCTTATCGACTCTACAGCCTGCCCCGCCCAGTTGCGAAGAAACCTATCCAGACCACCGATTACCGCTGAATCTATGTAGCCCTTTTTATGTTCAAGTTCAAGAATCTTGCGCAGAGGCTCGGTATTTATTGCCAAGGTCTTGCCTCCGTTCGCCTTGATGGATAGCTATTACTTATCACCTAACACAGATACAATAAGAATATGAGGGCCGGTATGGGTGCCGATTACCGGGCTTGTCTTCG
>Ga0209978_10001051_pt1 | contig 11261 bp, 9 predicted proteins | sample BentaG_FD_182805 | JGI IMG/M metagenome (GOLD analysis project Ga0209978, IMG submission 182805) | Deep subsurface microbial communities from South Atlantic Ocean to uncover new lineages of life (NeLLi) - Benguela_00093 metaG (SPAdes)... | ecosystem: Environmental > Aquatic > Marine > Oceanic >...
GTCACGGCCGTCTCTTCCTTTAGGGCCAGGGCAACCTTTGGGACCACAAGGTCCGCAAGGTCCCTTCTTTCCACAAGGTCCATCACAACCGTCTCTTCCCTTTCTTCCGGGGCAACCGTCTCTTCCTTTCTTTCCAGGACATCCATCTCTTCCGGGATGTCCCCTAGGTCCTCTTGGACCAGGTTCACAAATCACTGAACATGAACTTGAACTATATTTTCTTTTTCCACAACCCATTTTTATTATTTGAGGAAAAAAATATTTTATATTTTTATTTTTATAATTTAATTCTTTTTTTAAAATATTAAAATAATCTTAAAGAAATAATTTATTTTTATAATAAATTATTTAAATGGACAATCATTCATAGTTAAATTTGTTCCACTGTAACTAACTGGAGAAAATGAATTCACTGTTGGTGTAACAATTCTAGAAGTTATAACAGGAGTAACAGTAGTGGTCATGGGAGCAGGCGCCGGGCTTACTACAATTGAAGGCTGCTTTATATTATGAATATGTTTATTTACAGTTACATTCTTTGGTTCTGCTGCCTTTTTACTTTTATTAAACCAATCAAAACCTACAATAAAAGCCATTACTAATAAAGCCCCTAATAAGATTAATATAATTGTTATAATAATCCAATTTCCAGAAGAAGTAGTTACTTTAGCATCTGGACAATCGGGATAGCATCTAGGATCATCTGGGAATATTTCCCCATTTTTACAACCTTCACAGTTTCCATCAGGACAATTTGAAGTATCAGCGCAACGGTTCGACATAAAATTTTTATTTAACAATTATTTTTTATTTTTAAGAGTAATTTAAATATTCTTTTTTTTAAGAATATTTATTTTTATATTTAAATAATATTATATTTATGCTGTAGCAGCAGTGTTAGCGGCAGTGGCAACTTTTTGGGCTTCAGCTAGAGCACTGACGATTGCTGGGTTGCTGACATAAGCAACTTCATCGGCACTCAGAGAATCCTTGGATTTGATCCCAGGGTTGACAATAGATTGAAGTCGGTTGTAAACAAACTTGTTTCTGGCGAACTTCATTCTGGGCTTTCCGCTCTTGCTGAGGCCAGTATCGCTGGCTTCTTCTGCTGAAATATAAGGTCCTAGAACTCTGTTTAAAACATCATTGGTTCTGTAATACTTCTTTCCATCTTCAACAAATCTTAGACCATTGGCAAACATGTAAGCGGTCATTAGGGGAGTTAAGATAGCACGACTTAATACTCCTTGATCTAATAGAGGGTCAATAGCAGCATGGATGACAGCATTTTGAGCTCCAAAGTTGGCTTCTCTGAGAAATTGAATTAGAGGGGCTTCTAAAAATGATCCCTTTCCAAAACCATCTCCAGTCTTTCTTTCCTTACCTTCCTTAGTTAATGCGGGTCTCTTTTTCTTACTTCCACGGGCAGTGTAATTCTTTTTCAATTGTCCCAAAGTCTTGGTTTCTTGGGTTACTAGCTTGTTTAGTTCCTTAGCTCCAAAAACTGTTCCATCGGCAAGAGTTGCTTTTCCTCCCTTGGCCTTTCCTAAATCGCGACCCATCTTCACTAATCTTTTAATGTTGGCTGAATGAGCTTTGAGCTGAGCTCCAAATTCAGCAGGAGATAAATGTAATTTTTCCTTAGGGGTTGCACCTGTTAGTGATTGTGCGGGGGTATCGACGGTGGCGTATGTGATTTTAACTTCTTTCTTAACTCTAGACATTTTTTCTATAGATTTCCTTTTGTTTAAGTCTTTACTTCACCTTTTTTGGTCTTTATTTTATAAGATACCTGTTTTAAACCATTTTAAAATCAATTTTTAATTTTTTCATTTTTTAATTAATCATTTTGTTATAAAAACATATTTTTATATTTTTATTAACATTTACTTATTAAAAAATAAAATTATATAAAAAAATAATCTTTAAAGAAAATAATAATAAATTAAAATATGGAAAGATTTGAGAATGATATATCTATTTTATTAAAACGAGCAAAAGAGTTAGATATTCCTAGTAAGTTTGTAAAAATTTCAGATAATAAATATACAAATATGATTGAAGAAATTAACACCTTGATTTTAGCAGGGAAAAATTTACCCGAATTATATAAAATATTTGAAACAATTACCCCTGAAGATTTAATAATGCTTTATTCCTTGAAAGAAAAAGACAGTTTATTAAAAATAAATAATTTTTATAAATCTTTAGGCTTAGATAAAATAAGAAATGAACAAGAACTTTTGTTATTAAGAAGAACTTGGTTTAAAAAATTAGAAGAAGAAAAATCTTATGAAATGGAAAAACTAGAAAGTATTGAACAAATACAGGGGGAATTGTTAGGGTATAAGGAATTAGAATATTCTCCTATAAAAATAAATTCAACTATTATTTTTGCTCAAATGCAGATGAAAAATGGGGAAACACCTACTTTAGATGATGGATATGAAATTTTTGATTTGTCAGTTCCAAAAGAAGAGTTGCCTTATCTTCGATGGAATACGACTTTAGAAAAAAATAGAGAAGTTATTAAACTTTATAAAGGAAAAACTCTTGAAAACAGACCAGAATATTCTAAAATTATCCCTTCGATCAGTTTAAAAGAAATTCCAAACACTTTGAATTTTTCTGTTTTAAAAGCTGATGGTAACTCATATTTGAAAGGCACTTATAGTTTAGAAAAAAATTTAATGAAAATAAAAGTTCCTACCGAAAGTAATAAAGAAAAGGTTTTAAAAAATATTACAAATTCATTAGCGTTAGATATTGTTTCCATGGATGAAAATTCAATATCAGGAGATTTATATATTTTTGATATTGAAATTAATGATTTGTTATTATCTCATATGGTTTTAAACGATGACGCATTTAGTAATTATTTTTTCATGAAAGATATGTCTACGCCATTTGCGCTTAAAAAACAACTAAAATTATTTTACCGTTCCTTATCTGGATTAGATTTGGAAGATGATCAAAAACCTTCTTCTGTTTCTTTTAATATTACACAAAATTATGCAAAGGGTGGGGAAATTGTAAATGTTTTGAAAGATGGGATAGAAACTGAAAAAATTTTAGAAGAAAAAGAACCTTATATAAGAATTAATATTTCATCTGCCGAATCTTTGAAAATTGCGCAAGATTTTGTTAAAATTTTTTCTACTTTATTGACTAGATATAAAGAGAATGAAGAATCTTTTAAAGATTTTTACATTAGTTATATCCCTGAATTTAAAAATTATGAAGAAGATGTTACATGTGTTAGAAAAATTGGAAAAGATGGAAATGATAATAGTAAAAGTAGAATTTTAAAACAAGTAGCCCCTGAACTTTTTATCCCTGGTTATCCTAGAAAATGCCCATGTGAACAACAACCTTTATCAATCTCTGAAGATCAAATTGACCAATGGAAAAAAACAACTTTTGAACATAAGAATGAAATTTTAAAAAGACAAGTTTTATCTTTACCTCCAAATGATCCAAAATATCATTTTGTATGTCCAGATGATAAATTTCCTTTTCCAGGGGTTAAAACGAATAAGTTAGAAAATAAAGATCTTTTCCCAGGTTTACCTTGTTGTTTTAAAGAAGATCACATGGAATCCAAATCATCAAAATATTCTAAAATTTTTAAAGAAGGTATAATTGAAAGTATTAAACCTGATATTACTCCAAAAGAATCTGAAAGTCATACAATCAAATCTGATAAAATTTTAAAAATAGGAAGATATGGCACTGTTCCATCAAGTATAAATGATTTGTTAAAAACTGACCCTACTATAACTGAAATACGTAGAAAAGGTGTCCCTAGAAGTGTAAATTCTTTATTACATTGTTTATCTATTGCTATTGATGATAAAGAATATATAAAAAGTAAAGATAAAGAAAAATACATATCTGATTTAAGATTAGTAATTTCTGATAAAATACACCCAAGTTTATGTAAACAAGAAATGTATGATTTTACGAATGACGAAATTTTATATTCTTTAAAGGATCAAAAATCTTTCTTAGATCCAAATTTATATTATAGAGCGATTGAAAAAACATATGGTATTAATTTATTTGTATTTGCCCCAAGTTCAGATGAAGAAAAAAGATTAAAGAATAAAGAAGGTAGTAAAGGAGTAATTGAATTACCCAGATTTAAATTATTCTATAGTCGAACGCCTTCTCCTGATTTACCGACCATTTTAATTTACAGAACTATGGGCTCAGAGTCTGACAATTTATCTTATCCTCAATGCGAATTATTAATAAGTTATGAAGATGAAATAGAAAAAACAATCTTTGATAAAACTATATATAATATTATATATAATGCTTTGTTATCTGTGAATAACACAATAACATGGGAGTTAGTTAGTGATAATGGTGATATTGACATAATTGCCAGAAATAATTTGTATTCAAGAATTAATTTTTATGAGTTGACAAATAAAATTGCCACGAAACAATATATTGATGAATTTGGAAAATTACGAGGTTTATATCTTAATGATGAAATTTTAATGATATTTCCTTCTTCTTCTCCTGAAAATTTACCTGATAGCAAAAAAGTTACTAGAGCTAGTATAGATAATGTTTTATCGATATTTAAAAATCCTGTAGCAGTTTCAATAAATTCAAAAGGATTGGTTGATGGTTTATGGTTCTCGGTTTTAGATTTAGTATATGGAATTTATTTTCCTATTATTCCTGTTAAAAAGGAAGGTATTACAAAAGATTTACCTATAGGGCCAACTAATCCATTAGGTGAAAATGGAACTGAAGTTGTCCCAAGATTAAGAAAAATAAAACGTGATCTGAATTTTATATTACAAAGCCTAAAATGGTTATTAGCTTTATCAAAAATGGAACTGAAAGATTTCATGAATAAATATACAGGAATTGGTAATATAACTGGAAATAGTTCAAATATTTATGATTTTAAAAATATAGGAAGAAAATTCCCCGATGTAAATACTGTAGAAGAAGGTATTGTAGAAATGAGAAAAAGAGTTCCTACATTATTTTCAGGTGATAGGTTATTCTTATATTCAGAGAAAATGTTTAATGGAGTATTATATTTAATGGAAATGTATGTAAAAGAATATGTGAAAAATATTAAAAATATGACTGTTCCTAAAACCATCAATAGGGAAAAATTAGTAGATGAAGATTTTATAGATTATACTGGAGTGGTATTATTTTTAAATGAAATTGATTTAAAAACTTGGTTAGGTTCATTGAACAAATATCCTGAAATATTGAATAAACTTACTATCGGAAATGCTTTGAAAAATGAACCTTATATGTATATTTCCCCAGATAATCATATTTATTTGATTCAAAATGTAACAGAAGGAAATATAGAAAGAGCGTTAAATATATCTTACTATTGGAGGAAATATAAAGTAAATATTGGATTTAAAAGCCCCGAATACGATGAATTAGAACAACCTAAATATGTAGTGTATGAAATTTCTCAAGCTAATCAAATTGAACCTGTTGAAAATAATGCAGGTGATTCAATAGATTTTTATTCAATTCTTCGATATAATAAAACGTCTCATGCAGCCATGTTGAGATTATTATAATAAAATTGATTAGGATCAATATAAAATTGATTATTAAATTTAATAAATAAATTTAATAAATATGCAGACAGAAACAAGTTCTGATTGGAAAGATTGTGGAGATTATTGGGAATATCTAGCCCCACAAGGAAGTGAAAAATGGAAAAATGCTAGAAAGGGTAGAATAAATACAAGCGACTCTGGAGCAATGGCTGGGGAAAGTAATTTTAAAACAGCAGAACAAACTGGAAAAATTATTGCTGGATTAGACCATATAGAAGATAATGCAGCTATGCAACATGGACATAAATATGAACCTTATGCTAGAAATTGGTATATGAAAAAATACAACTGTAAAGTTATAGAACGTGGGTTATGTGTATGCAAATATGATCCTGAAATTGGAGCTTCTGTTGACGGTGAAGTTATAGATAAGGATAATGATAAAATTATAGAGATTAAATGTCCTCAAAAAATGTATAAACCTATTCAAAATTACATAGATAATTTAAGTCGCGGTTGGAAACCTGAGAAAAATTATGTAGGTCATATATGGAAAACTCATTATAGTCAGATGCAACATGCACTTTTTGTTCTGAAGAAAAAATCATGTGATTATATTGTTTATTGCACATCAACATCTCAAATTTTTACACAAAGAATTGAATTTGACCCAGAATTTTGGAGAGAACATTATTTAAAAATTAAACAAAACTATGAATTATACGTTAAACCTTATATTTTAGAAACAGAATATCCTATTTCACCATAAATATAAAAAATGATTTAGTAATTATTTTTTATTTTTATCTTAAAAAATATTCCAAGATAAATAAAATGTTTAATTGGTTAATTAGTTCGAAAAAAAAGGATAGTGACAGTGAAACATGTATAAGCAAATCTTATGAAAAAGAGGAAGAAACAATCGATTGTTTTACAATTCCTGGACCCCCAGATACAAATTTGGAATTAGCTGAAAAGATTAAGAAGCAAAATTATAATTATCTTTACCGTGATAATTTAAATTCTGATATCGTTGAAGAATATTATAGAAGACAGAGAGCAAATAATTTCATTGACATTGATAAGAAACTTCATAACCTTTTAATGTCAATTGTTTTTATGGAACTTGAACAAAAAAATAATAGAAGAACTATACCAAAATATCTAAAATTTGAAATTCAGAAAGAATATGCTCATAGAAAAATTGTAAAAGATGATAAAAATTTACACCGAATTTTAATGAAAATGGTATGTAATGAAATCATTTCAACGAATGACAATATGAATGTAACATATTTTGAATGGAATTCGGAAGAAAGTGAAAGTGAAAATATCAGTGGAGAAAGTGATCAAGAAGAAAGTGAAAATATCAGTGGAGAAAGTGAAAGTGACCAAGAAGAAAGTGAAAGCGAAGAATATATTTCTAAAGAATATGTATCAAGAATGAAAAGATTAAGACAAGAACTTCCTGTTATTGACTGGGAAAAGAAAATCAAAGAATGGGATATCAATTTCCCGGAAAAATTTGAATTCACAGACAACCCTGTTTTTAATACAGATATTGAAATGGGATTTCCAGCAATGGAAGAAATTGTAGTCGATAATGGTTTAGAACAAGTTGAAAAATTCAGATTGACAGAAGAAGATATGTGTAATATTTCAAAAGAAATTGGAAATTCATGGGAAAAATTAGATGATTTTCCGAATTATGAAAATTTTGAAATTTTAGATTTTCCAGTTAAAGAAACTGAAACTATTAATAAAACGAAAATGAAAACTATCAAAGAACACCCTGAAGGATATTTAGAATTATTTCTCGGTCCCATGTATAGTGGAAAGAGTAGTAAAGTTCTTTTTAAATTGACATCAATGGCTGATCAAAGATTCAATTGTTTGTATATTAATTCAATCAAAGATGAAAGAGAAACTGAATCCCAAGATGATTTTGTAACAACGCATAATAGTTCATATTCAAGATCATCTCCTAAAATTAACTGTGTTAAAGTTTCAAGTTTAAAAGAAGTCTCAGTATCTGATTATGACTATATCGGTATCGACGAACTTCAGTTTTTTAATGATGAAGATACTGTGAAATGTATTAATGATTGGGTATCAGTTTACGGTAAACATGTTTTAATCGCTTCTCTAGATGGAGATTGTTACCGACGACGTTTTGGAAAAGTTTTAGAATTAATCCCAAATGCAGATGAAGTTACAAAATTAACTGCTTATTGTGATTTATGTAAAGATAATTATGGTGTAGTTAAAAAGGCACCTTTCACAGCTAGAATGACATCAGATACATCAGCCGAGCTTGTTGGAGGGAGAAACCTATATAAAGCAATGTGTAGATCTTGTCATGAATTTCATTTAAATATCACTGCTATTAATGAATGTTAATTAAATTCGACTTAAATATATAAAAAATCTTTATATCTTTAATTTATTTTAACTTTTATTTATTTTCGGCTTAAAAAGCAAAAATAAATAAAAAAATGTCTTTAACATTACGAAAAATAGAAGAGGAGGAAGAAGAGGAAGAAGAGGAAGAGGAAGAAGAGGAAGAAGAGGAAGAAGAAGAAAAAAATATTTTAAAATCTGAAGATAAAAATGCAAGCTTTTTCGCAACATTCATAGACGGTTCATCTTTTCGTTATTTAATTGAATATTTACGTTTAATCTCTTTAGAAGGAACTTTCGTTTTTAAAAATGATACTATTACTTACCAAAAACAAGATGAGGATAAAACTATTTTTAATGATGTAACTATAAGAACTTATGAATTAACAGATTATAGATTTTCTTCCTGTAATTCTGAAATTGTCTCAACTATTAATTTATCGGATTTGAAAAATAAAACCAGGACAGTTGGTAAAAAAGATCAATTAGATATTTATCGTAATCATGATGAACCAACAAATTTTTACATCCAAGTCAGATCTCAAGAAAAAAGTTCAGGAGATAATGCAGTATTTTATTGTATGCCTATGCAGAGTGGAAATATTTCTATTTACAAACTTGAAGATTTTTCAAGAAGTGTAAATAACCCAAATTGCACAATTTACCAAAGTGATTTCAGTAAATTTTGTAAAGCTTTAACTACAAATAAATGCAGTTATGCTGAATTTATTGGATATGAAAATGGTATTGTAATTAAAGGTTATTCAAGTGAAAATAAAATAGTTATGATTAAAGAATACGGGAAATGCAATTTAAGCTCAAATATAAATTCTTTTAATACCACAGAAAATAAATCTGAACCTAAACTTAATATTAAAGATATTCATGTAATTGAAAAGTTTAAAATATACATAAATAATATTAAAGCTTTGAGTAAAATTAACGGGTTTAGTCAAAATTCAACCTTGAAAATTTACATTGAACCTAAGAAACCTTTGAAAATTATTACATCTATTGGTAGTTATGGTGAACTAAAAATTTTATTAAAATCTTCATAAAAAATGATAATTTTATTTTAATTAAAATAAAATTAATAATGGAAAAAGTTTATGTTTCTTTTTTATGTGCTGAGTCATATTCTAAAGTTTTAGGTGTATATAAAAATTTCAGTGATGCAATGGCTTTATGTAATAAAGAAGCTTTAGAATATGCAAATGAACTTTATCCTAAAGATTATAAATATGAAAAACTTCATTATAATGATGGTGAAATTTGTGTTGATACTTTCGTTTGGAAAGTAGTAAATATGGATGTTAAATAATTTATTTTTATTTAAAAATAATAAAAATAAAATAAAAATGGATATTGTGATTTCAGATTTTATTTCATGGCAATATTGTATTTTATTTTTATTAATAATATTGTTTATAATTTGGCTTTTTTGGGGTGGCCAGGAAGATGTTGAATATATAGGCTTGGCTCCATTAAAAATAGGTGTAGATGCTTCTAGAAACGTTGAACATGAAACTGAACATAGTCAAGAACATAGTCAAGAAGAAGAATCTGTAGATATTACCCCGAATCTACCAGATTTAAGAGAAAAAGAAGATTTTAATTTTTTACCTAGATTTGCTAGTTCTCATGATACGCCCAAAATTTCGATATCAGAATCTATGGAATATTTTTCCCCAGAATTAAAATCTCCTAGAACTTTAGCTTTAGGTGAACATACATGTTATAAAAATAATAAACCTTCTAAAGGTGAACTTTTATGCAAAAAAGCTGTTGAAGAAATATATGGACTTCCATTTTATTGTGTTCGTCCAAACTTTCTTAAAAACCCTGAAACTGGCAGAAATTTAGAATTGGATATGTATAACGATGACTTGAAAATAGCAGTGGAATATTCAGGTCTTCAACATTATGTTTACCCTAATACATTTCATAAAACCAAAGAAGAATTTTTAAATCAAATCAGAAGAGATCAATATAAAGTTGATACATGTGATCAAAATGGAGTTTATTTAATCACTGTTCCATATAATGTCCCATTAGATTATGAAAAAATTAAAAATTATATAGAGTATTATCTCCCTGAAAATGAAAGTAAAAGATTAAAACAATAAAATTGATTTCATTATTCATAAGTAATAAAAATCAAAATGAAACAAGATATTCTAGCTACAAAAGATTATGAAAATCACCATACATTTTACTTTTCTTTAGTGATTAGTTTATTTATTACTCTTCTTACATGGCTTTCTTTAATTTATTTAAATCCATTTTATTCATACATGTATCATGTAATTTTATGTTCTGATTTATATCATTACTTTTTATATTCAACTCTAATTAATAATATTTATCAAGTCGTAGCTCATATTTTTACAGGAACTAAATTTATGGGTTATTATGGATTTGTTCCAGCTGGTTCTGCAGATAACCAAAGATTAAGTGTATTTACAGTTTCTAATATTTTTGATATTTTAGGATGGTTGACAATTTTTATTTATTATGAAAGAGCAGATCCATTTTTATGTTTATTAGCTTCAGTTCATTACGGTTCTGGTATTGTATCTATTTTCTTTAATAAAACTTTCCAAAGATATTATATTGAAAATGGGAAAAAAATAAATAATACTGATACTTTTGGTTATATTTATTGGAGAATTTTTAGAATAGGTTTTGTTTTCACAGATGCTTTGGCTAGAGGATATATGACATATTTGATGATTAATAAATTATAAAAATTAATTATAAAAATTGATTAGTGTATCAATAAAATTGATTAGTGTATCAATAAAATTGATTAGTGTATCAATAAAATTGATTAGTGTATCAATAAAATTGATTTAGAAAATATTATTTTAGTTAAAATAATATTATATAATTATGGAAGAATATATTATCAATATTTTAGAAAAATATGATTTAAAATATGTAAAAATAGAAAATAATAATTCTTTGGCAAAGATTTATAATTTATTTAAAAGTAACATTTTTGAAGAACCATCAACAGTTATAGAATATTTATATTGTGGAGTTTATTATGATACTGAAGAGAATTATGATTTAATGAAAAAATATTATTTAATGGCTATTAATCTAAATCATTCTGATGCTATGTATTATTTAGCTCTTTATTATGAAGAAAATGAAAAAAATTATGATTTAATGAAGAAATATTATTTAATGGCTATTAAACTAAATAATTCTAGTGCTATGTCTAATTTAGCTGATTATTATGAAGAAAATGAAAAGAATTATGATTTAATGAAAAAATATTGTTTAATGGCTATTGAA
>Ga0209978_10001053_pt1 | contig 11253 bp, 10 predicted proteins | sample BentaG_FD_182805 | JGI IMG/M metagenome (GOLD analysis project Ga0209978, IMG submission 182805) | Deep subsurface microbial communities from South Atlantic Ocean to uncover new lineages of life (NeLLi) - Benguela_00093 metaG (SPAdes)... | ecosystem: Environmental > Aquatic > Marine > Oceanic >...
GTTTAATATTTAGTCAATTTGTTATATATTTTATGGAAAACAGGGAGTTTTTGGTGATAAATCCTTCATCATCTGTAGAAGCGGTTGGTCACCGCATGTTCGAAGCCCTTGCCCGTACCTTTCCAGTGGCCTGTGCGACTGACGAGTTTTTTTATTTTCCTCAGGTGCGGCTTCCCGAACCACAATGGAGCACATGGGATTGCTTCTCTTCGGAAACTGTCACCGAATTTGTGCGGCGACTGTCAACCTGGGAAGATGAGCTAGACCGGCTTGCCTCGTGTCAATCAGATTTGGAAGGGCAAATTGACATCGCTCTTCTGCAAAAGGTTGCTCTTACTTTACGAGAGCAGTTATCCGAGGTCAGAACTTGGGAATTTCAGCCTACCTTTTACCTGACTCTCGCCTGTATTGGACTGGCTGAAGCCATGGAGTCAGAAGATCCGGCGGCAAAACACGAGCGGGCCAGGAGCCTGCCCACCTTTCTGGAGCAAGCCAGCCACAACCTTAATTGTGTTCCTGCTTTGTTTCGAGATATCGGCTTGGAAATGGTCTCAGATACCAGAAATTACCTTGTTTTCTTGGGGAGAACACTACCTGAACTACAACCCGCCCTCATTGCTCTGGACCGATTTGAAGATGCACTCCGGGATGTATCAACTCGCCAAGATTTTCGGCTGCCCCGGAAGCTGTTGGAACGCATACTCCGTTTTCATATTCATTGCGACATGGACATACCAGAGATAAACCACACGCTTGACCAGGAAATTGATGAAATGCGGCAGATTTTAGATCAGGAGGCTAGGAGCTTGGTCTCAGATCGATTTGGGGTTCAGCGTCCTCATCCACGCTGGTCAGAAGCACTTAAAAGCATCCCAATGCCTGCCGTAGGAAAAGATGGTCTCATTGGGCTTTACCAGAGGGAAGTAAACAGGCTGGTCAAGCACTGCCTCGACGAAGGGCTGGTTTTACCCAGCTTGGTTTCCTCCTGTCCAGTCCGTCTGGCTCCAATGCCGTCCTATCTTTCCGCAATCCGCACTGCTTCCAGTTACAGCATATCACCCAAACACCCCCCTTCCGGGGGGACGTTCTGTATCCTCAATAGCGATGTGCCCGACGAAGCACAAAAGGAGTACCTCCGTGAGTACAGGATGCTTACTGCCCATGAAACTTATCCCGGCCATCACCTTTTGGATGCTTCACGCTGGAGTCTGGCACGAGATTGTCGTCGTGCTATTGAACAGCCCATTTTTTATGAGGGGTGGGCCTGTTTTGCCGAGGAACTAATGAGACTAACCGGGCATTTTTCTTCTCCTGGCGACCGCCTACTACTGGCCAAACGCCGGCTTTGGCGCGCCATAAGAGGCAAGGTGGATATAGGTCTTCAGACCGGGAAAATGAATATTTCAACTGCGGCCAGATATCTAAAGGAAACAGGCATCAGCCTGGAGCAGGCCATGTCTTCAGCGCGTAAATATACTTTGAATCCAGGATACCAACTGTGTTACACTTTGGGCTTACGTCGGTTCTTGGACTTGTTTGACCGGTACGGTGGTGACAACTTGCCAAATTTCGTACAGACGGTATTAGACCAGGGAGAGATACATTTTACGGACCTTGAAAAGATATTCCAGGAATACCAATAATTGATTTTGTCACTGTAATTAGCTATCGTCTTTGCATTAGTGACAGACTGGAAAGAAGGACAATCTTGGATAAATTTGTTGGCTATCATTCGGAATGGAACCTGGGAAGCCCGGGTGGTTGGGACTATCAACAGACCGCACAAAAGATTGGCGTGGCGGTCTGGAGGAAACACTTTCAGAACTATTCTATTGGCATAGATTTGGACTTTGACCACCCGCTACTGCATCCAGTGAATAGCTTTGTAAACATGCTGAAAGAAGCACACCGCTCAAGGGAAGGTATGAATCCCGGTTTGATTGCAGTGATTGCTGAAGAAGAGACGCTAAAAGATGTGGTTGAAAATAGGAACCTGGTAGCCCATATAAATGCCATAGATGGGCTGTCCGGTGCTCTGCTGGCTCCTCAGGAACTAGAACTGGAAAAAGGGCGTGTCTGCTGGCAAGGTCAATCGGTGTCCGTTATTTTTATGGACTTTAATACGAACGTCCTTCTGAATTTGCACCGCAAGCATAACCTGAATCCCCTGCTTCAGGCGGTGCGGGAAGGCAGGGTAATCAATCCCCGAGGTACTGAACCAATAAATGCCAAAAGCATGTTTGAAGTCATCACTGCTCCCAGGAATAGAGGGCGTTTCCACAAGGAAACTATTCAACGAACCCCCTGGACCCGCCAGTTTTATCCTCGTCAAACTCAGGGTCCCAGTGGAGAACATATCTCAGACCTTATCGAGTGGACCCGCTCAAATTGGGACAATCTGGTGCTCAAGCCGGAGCGCGGATATTCTGGAAAGGGTGTGAGAGTGGGCGGGATACACCATGATATCGATGATATCATAAATCTGGCGCTCAAAGATGGCGAATATATTGTTCAGGAAAAGATTCCTCTGAATCTCTGGACTGAAAATGTGCCCGAACTTGATTTGGAAAACCATAGCGTTCAAGAGGTCCAATGCCAAACAGATTTCCGGTGTTTTATCGGCCAAAAGGGTTTGTTTGGTTTTCTGGGTAGATATGGCGGCGTGCCGACAAATGTGGGCAGCGGGGGAGGAATGCAACCTCTTGCCGTGCTCCACTCGGAAATGAGCATAGGTGAGGCGACAAAACGGATTAACGAGGCTATTCTGAACATGGACTACGGTGATGTACTGGAAGCGGTAGAAGACCAGAAGAAAATGGCGATGGCTCATCAGTTTACCTATCTTCTTGGTCCCATTAAAATCGCTCTGCGACCTCGTTTGATTACCACCGACCAAATGAAAGCCCTGGAAACATATTGTATTGGCATATGGTCTGACTGCCTGACTCTGGAAAAAATGTGGTTGTCCGGGGAATTGGATGCAATCGTCAACATTGAACCTGAAGAGCTGGAAATCGTACGGTCCCAACCGTGGGGAGGGGGGCCGGCAATCTTTGCCTCAGACGGACTATTTAGTTTTGGGGCCCATGTACAATGAACATTCATGTCGGTAATAATTGGTGGAAGGAGCTTTTCGACGAAATTTATCTCCTGACCGATGCCCGTTCTGTTTGTGATGAAAAATTGACCGGTCAAGAAGTAAATTTCCTTGAAGAGACTCTGGATTGGGATAAATCCGCTCCTATTCTGGACTTGTGCGGAGGACAGGGTCGGCATTCTCTGGAACTTTCCAGGCGTGGTTATATGAATGTAACCGTGCTGGACTATTCTGGATACCTCGTAGACCTGGGGAAGAAAAGAGCTAGGGAGGAAGGACTGAATACCATTTTCGCCCAGGGTGATGCCAGAAATACCGGTCTGGGCGGACAGAGCTTCCAGTTCATCATAATCATGGCCAGTTCCTTTGGATACTTTGATAATGAAGATGAAAATAAAAAAATACTCAACGAGGCGTTTCGCCTGCTCATGCCCAGAGGCACATTACTGTTGGATCTTCCTGACCGGGATTATGTCCTAAAGAACTTCAGACCTTTTTCCTGTCATAAGGTAAACGAAGATATTACAGTTGGCCGTGAAAGGGAACTGGGAGATGATATCATTTACACCCGGGAAACAGTCATGTCCCAAAAAGGGGGCTGTATACGCAATAGAACTTACTGCACCCGTCTTTACAGCCCGGAAAAAATCTCGGGCTTGCTGTATTCAGTAGGTTTTTCCTCTATAACTTGCCAAAGAGACTTTATGAGCCGTGAAGCAGAAGGGGACTATGGGTGCATGACCAATCGGATGATTGTAGTCGCCAAAAGAATCTAGAAACACTAACCACCTCCTCTCGATAGCATCAAGACAGTGATTGAGCTATAAAAGTCATAGGCGTAAATAAGGAGATTTTTAGTAATGAGGATAGATACTCGAACTATTATTGCTATAGGAATTACAATTCTATTATGGGCTTCCTCATTTGCCGCAGTTAGAGCTGGTCTTCAAGCGTTCACCCCGGGTCATATTGCTTTATTTCGCTTTCTTATTGCTTCCGTTCTATTAGCTGCATTCACTTTGATAAATCGTATTAAGCTACCAAAATTAAAGGATATTCCAGTAATCTTTTTGTTAGGCTTCCTAGGAATAGCTGCATTTCATACGGCACAGAACTACGGTCAGGTTACGGTTACTGCTGGGTCAGCGGCAATGATTGTAAGTTCAGTCCCGATATTTACGGCTATGTTAGCCACAATATTTTTGAGAGAGAAGCTTAAACTATGGGGCTGGCTTGGTATATTTATTAGCTTTCTAGGGGTTTACCTTATCGCTTTAGGAGAGAGAGAAGGAGTAAAGTTTGCTCCCGGTGTAATTGTTCTCCTCTTAGCAGCAATAATAGCGGCAACATTCTTTGTATTACAGAAACCCTACTTAACAAGATACAGTGCACTGCAATTAGTTACATATATGATCTGGGCTGGAACATTATTTTTGTTAGTTTTTACGCCTGGTTTAATTGATGAGGTTACAAATGCTCCGATTGAGGCTACTATCGCTACAATATTTTTGGGAATATTTCCATCAGCAGTTGCCTATGTCACCTGGAGTTATGCCTTATCAAGAGCACCGGCATCAATTGTAGCCAGCTTCCTTTATCTTCAACCAGTATTGGCGGTTATTATTGCCTGGATATGGTTGAATGAAATACCTGCATTAATTGCTATAACCGGTGGGGTTGTTACCATTCTAGGCGTTTTCTTGGTTAACAAGTATGGATTATCATCGGATGAACCATAAGGTTAAAAGATGGTAACAAAGCATAACCAAAATAAACGCCTTTTTATTGAATCAACTCTGGAATGTTTAATATTGAAACAGCGATAAAGACTAATAATGCTGCCATAAGATAGTTGAACAAATTTTTTAAAGTTGTATTACTGAGCACCCGCTGAATAACGGTTCCAAAAAGTGCCCACAAGGTCATTGCCATAAAGGCAAGAATTGTTAAGAAAATCAAGAAGTAAATTATTTCAAATATGCTATTAATATTAGGGATTATGAAAACTGAATTTACGGTTATAGCAAATAGTATTGCTTTTACGTTAACGAATTGCAGAAATATTCCATGATAGAAAGTGAAGCTGCTTTTCCTCTCGCCTGTTTTGACAGGGTTGGATTTAACTATTTTATAAGCAAGCCAAGTCATATAAATACAGCCCAAGATTCTCAGCGATGTTTCTATTTGTGGTGAGAAATCAAATGCCTGCTCTACGAGCAGGGCGCTTACACTTAGTATAATTAAGGTGCCAGTGCAGGCCCCAAAAATAAATGACAGCGCTTTCCGGAAACCATAATTTAGACCAATGGCAGTTGATGTCAAATTGTTGGGACCTGGCGTGAAAATAACAACACATGCAAAAGATAAAAAGGCAAACCAGTTCACTATATCCCCATTTTAACTAGGGGTGAGCATCAAGGCAAACAAAAAAGAAGCATCTCTGCTCTCTGAGCCTCTAAAATTTTGGTAGCGGGGGTAGGATTCGAACCAACGACCTTCGGGTTATGAACCCGATGAGCTTATATTTTTATCCCCATTTAACAAAATGACGAAAGTTTAGTGTATAATAGGCAGTTATTTTTCGAGCCTGATAGAAACCACCATATTGCAGTAGGGAGAGCGATATGCGATAATAGCTGTCATATGGTCAAGTACACATATTTCTACTTATTCCAAGTGGCGACACTATGAAAGATTCTATTCCAATCCTAGAGATAAAGGACGTAGTCAAAGACTTTGGCGGCATTCGAGCGGTCAACCACTGTTCCTTTCAGGTGCAGGCGGGGACCATCACTGGACTCATCGGTCCCAATGGTGCCGGGAAAACCACCCTCTTTAACTTAGTCAATGGTTTCTTGAAGTGCACCAGCGGTCAAATTTTCTTCAATAGAAAGCGGATAGATGGGCTTGGTCCTCACAAGATTTTCCATCACGGTATCGTTCGTACTTTCCAGATTCCCCGGGAACTTAAACGAATGACCGTGCTAGAGAACCTTATGTTGGTGCCCAGTAATCAACAGGGTGAGCAGTTGTGGGGTTCCTGGCTGCTCCCGTGGCGTGTTAAGCGTCAGGAGCGGGAGATTGAAGAACAAGCCCTGGAAGTACTGCGTTTCGTGAATCTTATAGACTTAAAAAATGACTATGCTGATAATATCTCTTCAGGGCAGAAGAAGCTTCTGGAACTGGCACGAACGTTAATGGCTGAACCTAAGTTGGTTTTACTGGACGAACCTGGAGCTGGTGTAAACCCAACTCTGATGAAACAATTAGTTGAAAATATACGCCAGTCCTGCTATGAAAAAGGACTTACCTTTCTACTTATCGAGCATGATATGGATTTAGTGATGAGTCTTTGTGACCCCATCATCGTTATGAGTACCGGGAAGTACATTGTGGAAGGTTCACCTGAGGAAGTGCAACGGGATAAGCGGGTATTAGAGGCATATCTGGGAGACCAGAACGGATGAGCTTACTTGAAGTATCCGGTGTTGTGGCTGGATATGGAGAGACAGAAATTCTCCATGGCGTGTCTATTGCTCTGGAAGAAGGACAGATTGTCACCATTATCGGGCCTAACGGCTCTGGTAAGTCTACTTTGTTAAAGACCATCTTTGGTTTGGTGCAACCCAAGGAGGGCCATGTCCACTTCCACGGAGAAAATATCACAAGAATGGCCCCCGAGGTAGTGGTACGCAAGGGACTCTGTTATGTTCCTCAGTCCAGCAATGTCTTTCCTTCACTTTCCATTAATGAAAATCTGGAAATGGGTGCCTTTATACGAACCGATGATTTCAGTCAGCGTCTGGAGGAAGTTTATAACCTCTTTCCTGACTTGGCGGAAAGACGTAAAGATAGGGCCGGAACACTCTCGGGAGGTCAGCGGCAGATGCTGGCTGTAGCTCGAGCCCTTATGCTAGACCCCATTTTGTTACTATTGGACGAGCCCTCGGCTGGGCTTGCCCCCAATCTGGTAAAGTCAGTTTTTGAGAGGATTCTTAGCATAAACAGCGCCGGTGTGGCTATTGTTCTGGTAGAGCAGAATGCCAGGGAGGCGTTGCGGCTGTCCAGTTGGGGATATGTTCTCGCTTCGGGACAAAACCAACTAGAGGACAGCGGTGAGAACTTACTTAATAATACGGAAATCGGCCGGTTGTACCTTGGCGGGTAGGAACATGACGATACTGAAGCAACAGCTCCAGCACCTTCAACGGAAGTGGACTGCTGGCTATACGGTACTGGCAGGCTTGGTGATATTGATTATCCTGGCTTTTCTAGAAGTTGTTAAAATGGAGTTAATAGTCAATGGCCTGTTCTTGGGGGCTATCATTGCACTAGGTGCCGTCGGTCTATCGCTGTTGTACGGCATCCTCAACTTCGCCCACATCGCCCACGGCGACTTCATGACTTTAGGTGCATATTTTGGGCTATTCTTTCTGGGCATGCTTCTTCCTAGCATTGGATTGCAGGGTACGGGCTTTGGACCTTTTACCTTTGGGTATCCACTGTTCCTTGCTCTTCCCTTGAGCATACTGGCGTTGGCGGCTGTAGCTATTGGCTTGGACGTAGGCATATACCGACGCCTACGGCGCCGGAACGTCAGCAAGGTGGTGCTGGCCATGACATCACTTGGTGTGGCTATTGCTTTGCGGGGATTAGTCCAGGTCTTATGGGGTGGAGAGACGTGGCAGTATCCCCGGCTATCCAAGCCTTTCTATATGCTTCCTATGGGAGTTCGTATCCCACCAGATAACCTCTTTATCGGAGCCCTAGCAATCATCTTAGTCCTAGCTCTATTTTTATTTCTCACTCGCACCAAAATGGGTAAAGCCATGCGTGCCACTTCAGACAATATGGAATTGGCTCGGGTAAGCGGCATTAATACTGAGCATGTCGTATGGTGGACCTGGGCGATAAGCGCTACCCTTGCCGCCACAGCTGGAGTCCTGCTGGCGGTCTTTCAGGCACAACTCTTGCCCATTATGGGATGGCGGATTCTAATTCCACTCTTCGCCGCAGTAATCTTGGGTGGCATTGGCAACCCTTACGGAGCTTTGGTGGGAGCCCTCATTATTGCGGTCGCTGGCGAGGTTTCTACTCAGTGGCTCAATCCGGCTTATAAAGTAGCAATTGCTTTCCTGATAATGATTGTGACACTTCTTCTGCGTCCGAGGGGGATTTTTGGGGTGAGAGAATGACGGACATTGCCGGTATCCTGGGTTATCTTACCGGGTTTGCTATCATGGCGATAATCTATGCCGTTTTTGCCCTGGGGCTCAATGTGCACTGGGGATATACCGGGCTGTTCAATATCGGCATTGCCGGCTTCTTCGCTCTCGGGGCTTACACATCGGCATTGCTTACCACAGCCACCCCTGATCCTCTACTCTTTGAAGATAACATCTTTGGTGGCAACTTGCCCGCTTTACTAGGAGTATTCAACCTGGGCATAGACCTCTGGTTTTTCATTGCCTTACTGGCGGCTGGAGCCGTTTGCGGCTTCGTAGCTCTGATTATCGGCTCTATCACCCTTAGGCTGAGAGAGGACTATTTGGCTATCACCACTCTGGGTATCGCGGAGAGTATACGGTTTATTTTCCTCAATGAAAAATGGCTGGCCAACGGCTCTAAGGGTCTTTACCGCATCCCCAAGTTTTTGGGGGACTGGGTCTCCCCTCAGAACTACGACTACCTGTATCTGGTAGTGGCAGTAGTCATACTTGTCGGCATCTTCCTCGCCGTGGAACGGACCATTAAGTCTCCCTGGGGAAGGGTACTGAAAGCCATCCGGGAGGATGAGATAACCACCGCTGCCAGTGGGAAGAACGTGTTTAGTTTCAAGCTCCAATCCTTCATACTGGGAGCGAGCATAATGGGCATAGGTGGTGCCCTGTATGCCCATAATATCCGATTCGTAGACCCCCGCACCTTCGATCCCTTGTTTGCCACTTTCATCATCTGGGCAATGCTGATGGTAGGAGGCAGTGGTAACAACAAGGGGGCAATCCTGGGAGCTTTTGTGGTCTGGGGTATTTGGAGTGGAACTCAGTTCTTACCCGGCTTCCTCTCCGACCCAAACTTCCGTTATGTTATGATCGGCTTATTGATTGTAGGCGTTATTCTATTACGCCCCGGAGGCATTTTGGGGGAGGAGCGAAAGGTATCAAAATTAATGCAACCATCAGAGGCTGCCTCTCCCGAGCAATAGCCTGAAGAGGCAACCTCTGTATTGCTGTTGGTATCCCAACCTGTAAAAAATTTCTTAATTATAACCTAGGGCAGTTCATACCTGCCGGTTGAAACGATCGCCCCACCTTCAATCTTCCAGATTTCAATGGTAGAGATTACGTCGCCGTTGGCATCAAAGTCTTGAGAGCCACCAGCACCTTCGTAGTTGATATCCTCACCCTGCTGGATTAGATACAGCGCTCGCTTGATACTATCAACTCCAGGACCCACTACCTCACCCGGTGGGTTGGCGATAGAGCGTAGTGCGTCTCGGATTGCAGCACTGTCGGTGGTGGTGCCAGCTTTCTCGGCGGCTAGGGCAATCAGTACCACGGCGTCGTAGGTTTCAGCCATGAATGGAAGCGGAGGAACGGCGGCGAAGGAAGCTTCGTAGGCAGCATCAAAGATCAGGCGTGCATTAGTAAGCGGTGCGCCTGGCGCGGTTCCATGGCTACCTTCCAGGTTCGACCAGCCAACTGCTTCATTCATATCAGGGGATTTGGTACCATCACAGAAGAGGAAGGTGTCAATATAGCCACCTTCTATGGCCTCCCGTAAATAGACCTCGCCACTCTCTGGATAGGTTAAGCATGCCAGGACATCAGGGTTACCCGCAGTTGCCTTGGCAAGCTCCGAAGCATAGGTCGGTTGCACACCCTCGGTGGGTACCAGCTCCAAGACTGTGCCTCCCTCTGCCTCGAAGGCGGCCTTAAATTCTTGGGCTAGCCCCTCGCCGTAGGCGTTGTTGATATACAGGGCAGAGGCGGTGTTATATCCCAGCTCCTTGGCCAGACGCCCCATAATCACTCCCTGTATCGCATCAGAGACAGTGGTACGGAAGAGGAAATCATTATCGGCAAGTACCGTTATCCCTGGCGAGGTGGATGCAGCTGAAATCTGCAGGACATTATTGGGTACCGTAACCGATTCGGCTACCGGGATGGTAACGCCGCTGGCTAGAGCGCCAACGACAGCGGCAACTTTCCCAACTTCAACTAGAGCCCGAGCGGAATCGACACCCTGTACCGGGTTAGTGGCTGTGTCCCTGGCGACGACGGTGACAACAGCACCCAGCACACCGCCGGCCAGGTTAACATGGTCTGCTGCCAGCGCTGAGGCATTCCGGTGAGCTCCACCAAAGTCAGAGAGGTCACCGGTGAAACTGTTAAGCTGCCCAATCTTGAGTGGTGGTGCCTCCACTGCCTCAGGGGCGCATCCCCCGACGACCAGCATCAGGGCTACGGCCAATAGGAATACCAATTGTAACTTTCCCTTAAATTTATGCATTTGTCCTCCTTTGTGTAGTTACTTCACAGTGTGTACCCGTATTATAAAGCTCTAGCTCTTTCCGATTCTAAACATCTTGGTCCCACATGACGGGCATACACCCTGTGTTGCCGGCTTGCCATTCTTCATAGTTATGGCCCTGGCATCTTTCATTTCTCTTTTGGCACGGCATTTCACACAGTACGCTTGCATTTATTTACCCCCTTTCTTATTTGTATTCTATGGATAATAAAATATTCCGTATTAAATGTCAACAGTCAAGGGCTTTGTTTTGTCCCAGCCCTCTAAATTCGCGCTGCAATCATTGTATATTCAGTCTCCTAATACGTTGATGCATTCGTTGGACAGTAGTTTAATGCCCCCTTTAGGTGATTGTCAATACCTGAAGAAAAGAGGCTACATTAACTTACTGGCAATCCAAAAAAGGAGCATGCCTAAAACGATGGTCAAACTGAGAGACCTTGTCTTTAAAGCGAAAATAAAAGTTGGAATAGCTACCAATAGTTCAGGTTGAAAAAACTCAATGCGCTTTGGTTCTCCGCTTGTTACCAGTAGCGGTAAAAGAATAGCGCTAAGTATCGCAACCGGAATAATATCGAGTCCTTCGGAAAGCCATTTAGGCAGGTTGCGTCGTGACAGAACAA
>Ga0209978_10001054_pt1 | contig 11240 bp, 12 predicted proteins | sample BentaG_FD_182805 | JGI IMG/M metagenome (GOLD analysis project Ga0209978, IMG submission 182805) | Deep subsurface microbial communities from South Atlantic Ocean to uncover new lineages of life (NeLLi) - Benguela_00093 metaG (SPAdes)... | ecosystem: Environmental > Aquatic > Marine > Oceanic >...
CTTTAGGAATGAGGCGTACTTACCAGTACGCCGCAGTGACTAAAGATGAAGCGCAACGCCGCCCTTCGGCTTTGCTCAGGGCCGTGAGCATGTCGAACGGCAGATGGACTTTTTACGAAGCCGTCAAACAAAGGTAACGATATCTGATGCTTGGAACAAAATTTGCTTATAATTCCACAAGCTGGAACCCACACATCTGCCAAGAGAAAGGATAAACCATCATGCGATATTACACTGTCGAAGTAAGGGAGAAAACCTGGGAAGAGCTTGAAAAGATCTCTGAAATTAAAAAAATTACACCTGACCAGCTGATCGGCAAGTATATAGAGAAAGGAGTTAAAGAAGATTATCTCGACACTATTTTGAACGATTGATGGTTACAAATTCGGTGACAGTCCCCCCGGAAACGCAGGACAGTTCAAGAGAATTACCTCCCTAAATCCAGAGCAGGATCTCAGAGATGGGTGTTAAGTGGGTAGCACCGTCCCCTGGAAGAGCATTCCGAGAAATTCAAAAAAACAGGCATGGTTTGTTGGAAAAGGAATAAAGATGGGAGACCAAAATCCTTTAATGAGGATGGATTCGTTCTAAGCCCCAAATCCAAGCCTTTTGGAAGCCTTCTCGCCGGCATCTTTGACGACGGGAATAATTTTTTCCTTCAATAGCTCGTCGGTCATCCGAAAGGATGGGCCGGTAACGGAGATTCCCCCCACAACTCGACCCGTATAGTCCCTGAGGGGAACACCGACACACCGTACTCCCAAATTGTATTCTTCATTATCGAGGGCATATCCCCGTTTAGCCACCTCTTTGATGTGTTTTATGAACTCAGCCTTATCGACGATGGTATTGGGCGTAAACCTCTCCATATTTTCTAAGATGCTCAGCTTTTCCAACTCCTCTTCAGTTGCATAGGCGATCTGGGCCTTGCCGATGGCGGTGCAATGGATGGGAAGCCTCCATCCGACACGATTGGCCACCTTCACCGTCTGGTTCGCCTCTTCCACATCCAAGCAGAGGACGGAGTTTTGCCGAATAGTCCCTAAATAAGCCATTTCATCGCATTCCTCAACGATTTCCTTCAGGAACGGCTTTACCGGACGGACCAAGCCAAGCTGTTTGATAAAGGTTTGACCCAGCTCCAGGCTTTTCAGCCCTAGTCGGTAATTTTCGGTGGCCTTATTCTGCTCGATGTATCCCTTCGTCTCAAGGGTTGCCAACAACCTGAAGACGTTGTTCTTATGGAGGTTGAGCCTTTGGCTCAGTTCGGTCACCCCCAGTTCATCCCTGTCCCCATTGAATTGCTCCAAGAGATCCAATGCTTTATTCACAGACTTAATAACATAGCTAGCCTCTTTCCGTTTAACCATAGCCTCACCTCCACATAGGTGTTCAAATAAAAATACAGAAAATGTTTCATTAATATCAAGGGGATACTTTTGAGATTGCGAGGAAATGAGAGATATTCCAAGGAAATCTAAGATTTAATCAGATTTTCAAACTTACGGCATATACGTTGCTAACAACTCAATGCAACAGCTCCTGGTGTTGGTGGTCCTGAGCATTCCCCCGACACTGAGATCACAGATGATGGTAGAGTGTTCTTAAGGGCTGAAAGATCTGACGAAGGTGATGGGCGTGTATACGTGATTACAGTTATTGCGACTGATGCATTCGGTAATACTGGTTCTTCCAGTGTATCTGTGAAGGTTAACCGGAGTAAGAAAAAAGAGGCTATTGACTCTGGTCAGAACTATGGTGCTACAAAGATAAACTAGTTTCAATCCCCAAGAGATCCGATTCACAGTCAAAAGTAAAAGGTAGGGGTCAGCAATAGCTCTGGTTTGTTTCAAGATGAATTATTTCCCGTGAGAAATTTCCCCCCCTCAATGAGCATCGGTGGAGGCGCGTCTGGAAAAGGAGCGCCCCGGGGATGAGGAAGCGGCCGCCTCGGAGAGTGCCATATCGAATTTGCCCCCCTCCGGGGGGCGTTGCATGGAAGACACTGGTACCTGTCACAAAAGTGTCACATTAAACAAAAAGAGGTCAACCACAGTTGGCTAACCCCTTGAAATCATTGGTCGGGGAGAGGAGATTTGAACTCCCGACCTCTTGCTCCCGAAGCAAGCGCGCTACCAAACTGCGCTACTCCCCGATCGTCAGGGGTTAAGATACATGAGTTTACGCAAAAAGTCCAGCCCCCCGGCGGCCCCAAATGGCCCAAGTGCTCTTGCAATCCACCGGTATGTGTATTAGTATTGACCAATTCGGAGTTCCCGTTGTTAGAGGTGTTTTTGGTGAAATGGTTGAAGGCCATACTCAAGAAATATTTTTTAACGGGGTTGCTCGTCTTCATCCCCATTTCCCTGAGCATCTTGATCTTGAAAATCGTGATCACCGCGGCGGATCGCTTTGTTGGTATCCTCCCTCCCCGATATAACCCCAATACCTATCTCCCCTTTCACATTCCCGGACTGGGTATCATCTTAACAGTTGCCCTCATCCTATTTGTCGGTTTGGTCACGGCAAATTTCGTGGGCAAGAAGTTGCTGGATGGAATCGAGTCCCTTTTTTCAAGAATTCCCTTGGTGAGGACCGTCTATACGGGGGCGAAAGAGATCGTCCAGACCTTTATTCTGGATCGGTCCTCCCAATTCCGTCAGGTCGTTTTGGTCGAATATCCAAGAAAGGGGACCTACTGCATTGCCTTCGTAACCGGATCGCCCAGGGGGGAGCTTGCCTCAAAGGTTGAAGGGGATTTCCTCAACCTTTTCATTCCCACGACCCCCAATCCGACCTCCGGTTTCTATATCCTGGTTTCGAGAGAAGAGACCATTCCCTTGGACATCACCATCGAAGATGCCTTTAAGTTGATCATGTCGGCGGGGATGTCCATGCCCGCGAGACAGATCGAGCCCCCAAAAGAGGGTGGCCAAGGGGGAGAACCCTTTCCTATCAATCCGAAGGCTGGTTGATCAGCATTTTCTCCTCATCATCCTTGGGACGGTCGAGATAATCCGATGGCCCTAGATTTTCCACTACGGGTTTGGAAGGGGGCGGAGGGAAAACCCGTCCTCATCCTCATCCATGGCTTCGGCGCAACGGAGAAGAGCTGGACTAATCCTTATGAGGAATTCCTCGGGAGGGGGAAAATATCCTTTGATTACGTGCTGGCGGATTACCGGGGAAGACCTTCCCCCCCATACTTTCCATTGTGGCAGTTGAGGAACTATTGCCTTTCTACTCCGTTGAGGAGGCTGTCCATCAGGCCGCCCCCATTGTGGGAGGTCCTCAAGGATAGGGGGTATAACCTGCTAACCTGGACCCAGGGCAAACCTTTTGGGCCCATCGCGCTAGCAGTAGAGGAGCTCAATGGAATAGTGGGGGAATCGGAGGTAATATTCGGCATTGGAGCCCGTTTGATCCTCATCGGTCATAGTCGAGGGGGGCTGGTGGCGCGAAAATGGATTCAAGATCACCCTGCAAAAAGGAGGCGAATCGACGGGCTCATCCTTTTGGCCTGTCCAAACGGGGGAAGCAGGCTGGCCGATGTAGCCGGCGTTTTCGCCAGAGGAATCAAGACCATTGACCGATTTATGCCCAGAGAGCTCTCGCTTGACAGTGGAAGGATCTCCCTTCGGTTGTCGTCTTTCTACCAAGAAATCGCGGGGCTATTCAAGGGGGTGGCCCTGGAAGAGCTTCGTCCTCATTCCCCCTTCATCCTCGGTCTGAAAAGCAGAGAGACCGAGGAGCAGCACAGCCGCATACGTTACCTCAATCTGGTGGGAACGAGCACCGCTTTTACGAAGCTCTACCGGATCTCGACACACGATATCGGAAAATTGAGGGAGGTAATCTCCTTGATCGATTCGCTTCCCAAGATGATCCCCCCCATGATGTTGCCCGAAGAGATCGTAGACGAAAAGGGAGATGGCTTGGTCTCAAAGGAGAGGGCCAGAATAGCGTGGATGAGGCCGGGATTCCACAAGGAATTCAATATCAACCATCTCAGGATGTTAATAGATGCCGATGTGCGAAGGGAGATCATCCGATTCCTCGAAGGCCCGTGATAAATATGTGACCGCATGACCGCCACACTGCAACACCGCAACACAGTTCGGATCCCCCAGCTCGAGAGACCTCTGGAAAACTCGCTCTTCGCTGCTCAAAATATTTTTTCGACCATTCTAGAGTTCGCTTCACAAAGAGCACCCCTAGCGCTACTTCGCCCCACAACATAGCAGTACCTCAAGCCCCCTAACCGCGTGACTGCAGCACCGCAACACTGCAGCACAACTATTGTGAATGGGAGAGTTGTTCCTCAAGTTTCCTGAGGATTTCCTCGGTGATGTGGCAGTGATTTTGACCCTTCAGGCTCATATACTCATACATGAAGTGGCATAACATATTGATCTTATAAGGCATGCCCTCCGAAAGGGAGAAGATGCGTCCAATGGTTTCATCGTCGAAGAGCCCTTTTTCATGGGCCTCCAGGGGTTTCCGGATGCATTCCATGACCTGGCTGAGTTGTGGCAACTTATCAACCTTGATGGTAACGAATTGCCTCCTGAAGGGTGAGAAGACCTTATCCATCTCGGGAAACATCCGGTTCGTACCCGATAAGATGCACATATATCCAGAAAGGGAGTCGATAATGTTTCGTTGTTTTTGAATGAGGGCGGTATTCTTGGAGAGGAGGTCGCACTCATCGAGGAGGAGAACGATCACCTTGATCCCCCTCTGGGAGAAGCCGTGGATCAGGGTTCGAAAACCTTCAATGACAATGCGTTGCGGGATGGGCAGGTCGAGTTTATTCTGTTTTGCCGCGTTGATGTAGGAGTCTGGGAAGAGGAGCTTTTCATCGATGGTTCCATCTTTTCTGATCTCATACAAGAAGAGGGGCTCGTTGTGGTCGTGGAGGAACTTCTTGGGGCGACCCGGGAGCTCGAGCTTGGATGGCCACACATAGATTCCCCTTTTCAGCCCTTCGCCGATGATGTTGCTGAAGATTTCCCGGAAGAAGAGATATTCAGAGGTGACCAGGTCCACGTTGAGGTCTACGCGGACCATCAGTATGTCTTGTTCATTTCTAAAAAGACTTTGGACGACGTTGAGAAGGCTCGTCTTCCCTGAGGCCCTATTCCCCTGGAGGGCCAAATGAAAATTATTCCCGTTCCTGTTGAGGTTGATATAATACTTGATTTCGTTCAGTTCCCTGTCACGCCCCCCCAGGGAGGTATATTCTTGAACCGGCCTCGTGAAATTGTAGGGATTTCGCATTATAGGCCTCGGAAACGAATGAGTGTATCCGGAATGGATTTCGAAGCAAAAACTATACCATTTCTATCCACACGATGGGGAGGCTGACGCGAGGCCCCTTTTCTGGGTTATAATGATTGGGTAACCCTGTTCCTGTTTCTCTCCACGAAGGCGTACGCGCTGTGGTTGTGGATGCTTTCGAAATTCTCCGATTCCACGGTGAACCAGGTTATGTTTTCATCGGCCATAAGTCTTTCCGAAACTTCTCTGACTAAATCCTCCACGAACATCGGCTTTTCATAGGCCCTTTCCGTGACGTACTGTTCATCGGGGCGTTTAAGGATGGAGAAGACATCGCAACTGGCGCAGCTCTCTATGAGGGTAATAATGTCTTCAATCCAGATGAATCGTTTGAAACGGAGATGGACCGTCACGAGGCCCCTCTGATTATGGGCCCCGTATCGACTAATTTCCTTGGAACATGGACAGACGGTGGTTATGGGAACGGTAACGCCCATGTAGAAGTCCTCGACTTCATCGCTTGAGCCGCAGAATCGGCACCGATATTCCATCAGGCTCTTCGATTTGGTCACCGGGGCCCTCTTTTGGATAAAATATGGGAACTCGATCTCCAAGTGGGCTTTTTTGGCCCGAAGTTTCACCTTCATCTCGTTTAGGATTTTGGAGAAATTCTTGATGGCAATACTGCCCCTATATTTATTGAAGATCTCGATGAAACGGCTCATATGGGTCCCCTTGAAATGGTGGGGAAGATCAACGTACATATTAACGCTGGCCACGGTATGTTGAACACCCTTGTTTTTGTCCAGAACGGTGATGGGGTAACTTATATCCTTTACCCCAACCTTGTTTATCTCGATATTTCGCCAGTCCTGTTGGTTTTGAATGTCACGCATCGTCTTAATCCTCATAATAAGAGGCACAGGCCCCCGGGGATTCCCATGCCGTCACCTTGGTTAGCCTGGCTTGACCTCCTTCAAGCCGGTCCTTAACGCGGTCAAAGATATATTTGGCGATGTTTTCCGATGACGGGTTAATTTCTATAAAATAGGGGATTTCGTTGAGATACCTATGGTCAAGGGTTTCCAGAACCATTTGTGCGACCTCCTTTAACCTCTTGAAGTCCAAAACCATTCCGTCCTCCCCCAATTCCAATGATGAGACGAAGATCTCCACCTTCCAGTTATGTCCGTGGAGGTTTTCGCATTGCCCGTCGTAACCCCTCAGGCGGTGAGCCCCCGAAAAAGAGGACTCGATTTTGATTTCATACATGGCCATCTCCAAACCTGTAATGCATAATAAAAACTATTATATTCCATTGGTGAACCTGCTACAAGGGAACAATCGTACGAAGTTTCCTGAGTTTGTGGAGAACACCGTTGTCCATGAGCGAAAGGAGAATTTGGGCAACAGATCACGAAGTACTGAAGCGAAGGGACCACAATGTTCACATGCCAACCTTTGGCGTCCCCTTCCTCGGGTTAGGTTGCGATTTTTCCATTGAAATAGGGGGGACTCTTTGGTATAGTCGGCCCAAGTCCAAAGGGAAGGATATCGTTGGAGATCCGTAGAGAGTTTATCTATACCGTCAGCCAATTGACCCAGGAGATAAAGGACCTCTTGGAGGAACATTTCATCGATATCTGGGTGGAGGGAGAGGTCTCCAATGTGAGGGTTCCCCCCTCGGGCCACATCTATTTTACCTTGAAGGACCAATGGAGCCAGTTGAGGGTCCTCATCTTCAGGCAGCAGGCCCGTGATCTACGCTTCACTCCTGAGGATGGCCTTCACATTATCTGCCGTGGAAGGGTGTCCCTTTATGAGCCACGGGGGGAATATCAGTTAATCCTGGACTACATGGAACCCAAGGGCGTCGGGGCACTCCAAATAGCCTTTGAGCAGTTGAAGAGTCGTCTGGAGGCAGAGGGGCTCTTTGACGAGGAGCGAAAGAGATCCCTCCCACTTGTTCCCCGGCGGATCGGGATTGTAACGTCTCCCTCAGGCGCGGCAATTCGGGATATGCTGCAGATAATCCATAGGCGTTTTCCCAACGTGGAGATATTGATCTGCCCGGTCAGAGTCCAGGGAGTTGAATCCCCTTTTGAAATTGCTCAGGCGGTCCGGGATCTGAACGCGCTGGCGGATGTGGAGGTTATCATAGTAGGGAGGGGAGGGGGGTCCCTTGAAGATCTGTGGGCCTTCAATGACGAGAGGGTGGCTAGGGCCATCTATGAATCGAGGATCCCCGTCATCTCCGCAGTGGGGCATGAGACGGATTTCACCATCGCCGATTTTGTGGCGGATATGAGGGCACCGACTCCTTCGGCCGCAGCGGAGTTGGTGGTCAGGGAGAAGGCCGAATTACTCCGATCCGTTCAGGGCTTAAACCTGAGAATGATGGGCTGCATGAGGCAGCACTTAGGGTTCTTGAGGGACCGCGTCGGTCAGGCGAGGAGGGGGTTGATAGATCCCCGTGAGAGGGCGGAGAGGTTTTGGAAGCATCTCAATGAGCTGTCGCGTCGTCTGTCTTCGGGCGGCCATCGGCTCGTGGTGGAGGCTCAGAATAGGGCCAATAGCTTGAGGGAAAAGCTGCTCTACAGGAATCCTCATGAGAGGGCCGAGGGATACGGATTGAGGGTTTCGCGACTGACGAGGGATTTGAGCGGTGCCATCCAAAGGGGAAATTGGGAAAGGGAGAATCAAGTGAGACAGTTGGTCTCCAACCTGGATAACCTCAGCCCCTTAGCCATTCTCAAGAGGGGATACAGCATCACCAGGAAATATCCATCCGATGAGATCGTAAAGGACGCACAGGCGGTGGCAAAGGGGGAGAGGGTAAAGGTGAAGTTCTATCGGGGAGAGATCCTATGCGAAGTAGAAGAATCTGGCTTGCCGTAGCCTTCTCTTTATTGATGGTCCCTGTGGGCTCGGGGCTCTGTTCCGGAGGTGGGGATACCTGGAGAATCGAGGGGATCCCCCCGAGCCTCAAACAAGGAGATGTATTCAAGATCAGGTTGACGGCTGATGGAGGGGGAATGGCGTCGGGGGATTTTCAAGGCAAGGAGATTTCCTTCTATGCTCAGGAAAATGGGAAAGCCTATGAAGCCCTGGTGGGGGTGGATTTGGAATGTCCGGCGGGGACCTACCCTTTAAACATCACCGTTGAGGATAAAGGCTGGGTGAGGAGGCGGATGTTCAAGGTAGAGGTGGTCAAGGCATTTTTCGGCGTTCAGAGGATAACCCTGCCTCCCGAGATGGTCGATTTAGACCCCCAGTCCCTAAAGCGGGTAAAAGAGGAGAAGGCGAGAATAGAGGCGTTATGGGCTATGAGAACCGAAAATCGAAGGTGGAGCGGCGATTTTTTGGTCCCCGTTGAGGGTGGGATCAGCACATTCTTCGGTATAAGCAGAATCCTGAATGGCCAGAGAAGGGGGAGGCACAACGGTATTGACATTAAGGCCCTCCAGGGTGAGAAGGTCCTCTGCCCCAATGACGGGAGGGTGGTCCTGGTGGACGAGCTCTTCTTCGGAGGAAAGACGGTAGTGGTAGATCATGGTCAAGGATTGTATTCTTTTTACATGCATTTTGATAAGGTTACGGTCCCAATGAACCGAGGTGTTCGAAAGGGTGATGTCATTGGCACAGTGGGGGCGACGGGTAGAGCCACGGGTCCTCACCTCCACTGGGGCGTTTGTCTCAATGGAGCCAGGGTAGATCCCCTTTCGTTGATGGAGGCTACAACCGACGATAAGAAGGCCATACAGATGGTTCGTAATCGGAAATATATGGCAGAAAAATGGAAAAAGAGATCAAAAAATGGCGAAAACCTCGGGCAAGGGGGGGAAACCCTTGACTAGCGGGGTAAGGGCTGTATAATAAAGCTAATTTGATATGGATCGAAAGGGGAAGAAAACCTTTGAGAATGCATTAAGCCAGCTGGAATCCATCGTGGCCCGGCTGGAAGACGGCGATTTGCCCTTGGAGGAGTCCTTGAAGCTTTTTGAGGAGGGAATAAAACTCTCCCGTTTTTGCAATCAAAAGCTGAACGAGGCCCAAAAGAAGGTGGAGGTGCTCCTCAAGGGAAATGCTGGGGAGGTGGAACCGCATCCCTTCGAACCAGGAGAGACAACAGAGGAGGAATAACCCCGGGAGGAGAAGTGAATATCGGGGAATACCTTAAGGGGAAAAAGAGGGCCATCGATGCGGCCCTGGAAAAAATCATCCCCAAGGAACCCGATTTTCCCCAGTCCCTTTACAAGGCCATGCGATACGCCCTCTTTCCCGGTGGGAAGAGAATCAGGCCTATCCTGGCCATGGTGGCTTATGAAGTCGTCGGAGGAAAGGGGAATGGGATTTTACCATACGCTTGCGCCCTGGAACTCATCCATACATACTCCCTCATCCATGATGATCTGCCAGCCTTGGACAACGATGATTACCGAAGGGGAAAGCCGACAACCCACAGGGTATTCGGCGAAGCCACGGCCATTCTGGCGGGTGATGCCCTTTTAACCGAGGCATTCCACCTGATGAGCAGGGAGGGGCTAGGGGGGGAGGTGGATCCCCGAGATGCCATTGAGGCGATTGACGAGATATCCAGGGCTGTGGGATCTGCGGGAATGATAGCAGGACAGGTAGTGGACATAGAATCCGAAGGGAGAAAGGTGGAATTACCCATACTGGAATTCATCCATACCCACAAGACGGGTTCCCTGATCTTGGTTTGTGTAAGGGCGGGAGGACGCTTAGGAAGGGCAAGAGATGTGGAAATGGAGGCCCTTACCAGATATGGCAAGTCCATCGGTCTGGCCTTTCAGATAACCGATGATATTTTAGATGTGGAGGGAAGCCGGGCATCAATGGGGAGAGCCCCTGGAGTCGATATTGCTCGGAATAAGATTACCTATCCGGCACTCTTGGGATTGGAGGAGTCTAAGCGGAGATACGAAGAATTGATCGGTAAAGCAATAGAGGCATTGGAACTCTTCGGAGACAGGGGAGAGCCACTCCGGGAGATCGCCCTCTACATCGGGAAGCGTAGTTCTTAACTCCACGTAAGAAATGGAAATGATGGCCATGAGACGGGAGGCAAAATCCGCTTGAGGTTGGAATTGATGGGGAAGTTATTGGACCATATAGCCTCGCCCGCTGATCTAAAGGCGTTAAGGAAGGATCAATTGGACCTCTTAGCGGCTGAAATCCGGGAGGAGATCGTCAAAACGGTATCACGGACGGGGGGGCATCTGGCTTCTAACCTCGGAGTGGTGGAGCTGACCATCGCGCTCCATTATGTCTTCAATTCCCCCGTCGATAAACTGATTTGGGATGTGGGACATCAGACTTACGCGCATAAGCTCCTCACGGGGAGGAGGCGGAGGTTTAAAACCCTGCGGCAGTTTGGAGGGCTGAGCGGCTTCCCCAAGAGGGAGGAAAGCCCTCACGACTGCCTCGATGCGGGCCATAGCAGCACCTCCATTTCCTCAGCTTTGGGAATGGCCGTAGCCAGGTGCCTTAAAGGGGAAAAACAGAGGATTATCGCCATAATTGGGGACGGTTCCATGACCGGGGGTTTGGCCTTCGAAGGGTTAAATCAGGCGGGCCATCTGGAAAAAGACCTCATCGTCGTACTCAACGATAATGAGATGTCCATCTCCCCCAATGTGGGGGCCTTGGCTTCCTACCTGAGTCGGGTCATGACGGGGCGATTCGTGAACCGATTTCGTACTGAAATGAAGGCCTTCCTACAAACCATTCCGGGTATTGGAAGGTCCATGTATAAGATTGCCAAACAAGCGGAGGAGTCCTTTAAGGGATTTCTCACCCCCGGGTTGTTTTTCGAAGAATTGGGCTTTAAATATATCGGTCCCCTCGAGGGTCATCGATTGGATCACCTCGTTGAGACCTTCTCCAACGTAGCCAAAATGGAGGGACCGATATTGGTCCACGTCTTGACCGAAAAG
>Ga0209978_10001056_pt1 | contig 11230 bp, 9 predicted proteins | sample BentaG_FD_182805 | JGI IMG/M metagenome (GOLD analysis project Ga0209978, IMG submission 182805) | Deep subsurface microbial communities from South Atlantic Ocean to uncover new lineages of life (NeLLi) - Benguela_00093 metaG (SPAdes)... | ecosystem: Environmental > Aquatic > Marine > Oceanic >...
TTTGTAAAAGAGGGGAGAAATTGTATAATCTGTGGCCTTCTAATTTTTGAAAGGAGAGGCATAATTATCAAAAACGACCGTTAAAATGATAACTTTTGGGGTCTTCCAATCTTTTTTCTCCAAAAAACCTGAAATTAGCATCATTGTAGGCAAAAGAATTTGTGGGAATTGACAGATTTAAATTTTTATTATAATATAAAATAGGAAACAAAGAAAAAATACCTAGAAATGGGGGATAAATCAAATTAAAATATGCCTAAAATAAATAAAAATAGAAGAAAGAACAGTATGTTAGTTGGTGAGCGGAGATTGAAAATAATAGATTTATTGGAAGAGAAGGGAAATGTAGTAGTCTCAGAGTTAAGCAGTTTACTTTCAGTCACTGAGGAAACGATCAGGCGTGATCTGGAAGGCCTTGAAGAAGAAGGATTATTAAAAAGAACTTATGGAGGTGCTATACCCATCAATAAAATTAGCCTTGAGCTGCCCTTTAAGACAAGAAAAATAGAGCACAAGGAAGAAAAGAAAGCAATCGGAAAAGTCGCTGCGGAGTTAATTGAGGATGGAGATGCCCTAATGTTTGATGCCAGTACTACCGCTTTAGAGATAGTAAAACAGATCGGGACAAAAAAAAGATTAACAGTAATAGCTAACTCTTTAGCGGTGATTTTGGAATTAATTGATAGATCTCATATCACGCTCATTTCTACGGGCGGCGTCTTTCATTCAAGGTCCTTTTCCTATGCAGGACCCCTGGCGGAAAAGGGAGTGAGAAACTACCATGTGGATAAGCTATTCCTTGGAGCAAAGGGGATTGCCATTGCCGGACCTACTGATTCTTATGAAGCAGAAGCTCATTTAAAGAAAACAATGGTTGAATCAGCTAAAGAAACTATTCTTGTTGTTGACAGCAGTAAATTTAATGAAATAGCCTTAGTAAGCATTATCCCGTTAGAGGTTATAAATAAGGTTATTACTGATGAGGGAATTCCTTCTGAGTATAAAAAGTTATTCGCTGACCAAGGCACAGAGGTGATAATAGCTTCGTGATTACTTTTGGATTTAGAAGGTTTATATATAGCCTTTCATAGTTTTGTGAAAGGTACTACTTGTGCAAGAAAGGAGGTGGTGTAGAAGAGAGTAAATACTTGTTAGTTTTTAGAGTGTAAGGCCAAAGAATTAACTGTAAAAGGAGAAAAAGTGATGAAGAAACTATTGACGGTGTTAATGATGGCGATTCTAATTTTGGGGATGGTTTCAAGTTGTGCGCTAGCTAAAGTCAGGATCGCTATGGTCGTTAAAAAACTGGGGAATGCCTTTTTCGAGGCTTGTAGAGATGGCGGTTTAGAGGCAATCGGACTCGGAGAAGATATTGAGTTGATTTTCCAAGGACCAATTATAGAAACGGCTGAGGGTCAGATAGAAATCATTGACGCACTTATCGCTCAGAAAGTGGATGCTATTGCTATTTCCGCTGGTGATCCAACTGCTCTGATCCCTGTTTGTCAGGTAGCTATGGCCGAAGGTATTAAGGTAATTTCCTTTGATTCAGGAATTGCAGAAGGTGGACGTATATTGCAGCTAGACCCATCTGGTCCTGAGTTTATTGGCAGACAGCAGGTACAGATGATAGCTGAGATGATTGGCTACAAAGGGGAAATTGCTATCCTCAGTGCTACATCTCTGGCTACTAATCAGAATATCTGGATTGAATGGATGAAGGAGGAACTGAAAGAACCTGCTTACAAGGATATGAAGCTAGTAGCTGTGGTTTACGGTGATGACCTCTCTGATAAGAGCTACCGCGAGGCGTTGGGATTGTTTAAATCCTATCCCAATCTAAAGGGAATTATATCACCCACTACAGTTGGTGTTGCAGCAACTGGAAAAGCACTGGAAGATGAAGGACTCTCTGGAGTGATTGAACTTACTGGACTTGGCTTACCCTCGGAGATGAAACAGTATATTTTGAACGATACCTGCAAGAAAATGGCTCTCTGGAACCCGATCGAGCTGGGATATTCAGCGACCATTATTGCCTATAAACTGGTGACAGGCGAAATCAAAGGCGAAGTAGGTGAAGTGATGAACGTCGGCAAAATGGGTGAGATTACTATAGGCGAAGGTGGTTCAGCTGTAATGGCGGAACCCTATGTTTTTGATAAGAGCAACATAGAGAAATTCGCTGCGATTTACTAGAGTTTTCAGAAGGAAGTAAAGCAGGATAATATCCTGCTTTACTTCTCTATCTAAAATAAGAAGGAGTTCTAAGTTGGAACAAATGTCTGGTAGAAGTGAGGTCACGAACAAACTCTTAAAAAAAGGTGGAGATATAATCTCCAAAAGTCAGCCGATTTTAGAATTAAGAGGGATATGCAAATACTTTGGGGGAGTTCATGCCCTTGAAGATGTGGACCTGGAACTTTACCCTAATGAGGTTTTAGCTCTGGTTGGAGATAACGCCGCCGGTAAATCTACCCTGATAAAGATAGTTGCAGGAGTCTATCAGCCGAACAAAGGGGAGGTTCTCATCAATGGGAAAGAAATAGAGATCCATAGTCCACGTGCCGCCATGGATTTAAGGATAGAGACAGTATACCAGGAACTAGCTTTAGTAGATAATCTTGATGTGGTCGAAAATATCTTTCTGGGGAGACCTCTTACCAAATTTCGTTGGTTTGTGGATAGGAAGAGCATGGTAGCCAAAAGCATCAATATTTTAAAAAGGTTAAAAATTTTTATTCCTTCTTTGAATGAACCAGTTCAAAACCTGTCAGGCGGTCAACGTCAGGCTCTGGCTGTGGGAAGGGCCGTTGCCTGGAGTGGGAAAATAGTCATTTTAGATGAACCAACTGCCGCTCTAGGTCTGGAAGAGACGAAGAAGGTTTTAGCACTTATAAAACATTTAAAAGAGCAGGGAGCATCTATCATCGTCATTAGTCATAATTTGAGACATGTTTTTGGTGTAGCAGATAGGATTATTATTCTACGTGGAGGCCGAAGGGTAGGCTCAAGGATTAAGAGCGAAACCAGTATTGACGAAATCGTCAAACTAATAACTGGTTCATTGGAATTCTGAAATCAATATTATGAGTGGTCTAAGAACTAGCTGAAACTTGAGTAAGTTTCAGTCTTTTTATTATAAAAGAGTGGTTTGTAAAGTAAAAACAGTATAAAAATAAAGCTTAAAGGAGGTGGGGAAGGTATACTAATGTAAGCCTTTTTTAGTATACCGCGAAAAAGTGGTTAAAAAAAGGGAACTTATTCTTTTAGTTTTGCTCGTTTCTTTAATAGCAATTATTAGCCTCAGAGCCCCCAGATTTCTAAACATAGGGAATTTCAGGGATATTCTGGACGATACCTCTCTTCTAGCAATGGTTGCCATGGGGCAGTTTATGGTTATCCTCATAGCGGGAATCGATTTATCTGTAGGTGCAGGAGTGGCTCTAACAGGTATGAGCATAGCCCTCCTGCATCAATATCATCCTGAGATTCCAATATTTGTCATTGTCTTACTATCTATATTGATAGGATTTTCGCTGGGTTCCTTTAATGGAATATTGGTTTCCCTGCTTCGAATTCCGCCCATTATCGTCACTTTAGGCACTATGAGTATCTATCGAGGATTTGTATTTGTTTTAAGCGGGGGGACGTGGGTCAGCGCTCATGAGATGTCAGACGCTTTTAGAAACCTTCCCCGAGGAGGATTCCTGGGAGTATCCAATCTTCTTTTTGTGGCAATATTATGCGTGATAATTTTTGGTATCTTTTTAAAGTACACTAGAACGGGCAGAGAAATATATAGTGTTGGTGGCAATGAGATAGCTTCCCAGTATGTAGGTATAAATGTTAAAAAGATTAAATACCTTCCTTTCATGTTAGCCGGTTCTATTTATGGATTAGCTGGTTTACTTTGGGTTGCACGGTATGCCTCAGCTCAAAGTGATACAGCCCTTGGATTTGAGCTGCAGACAATTGCTGCTTGTATTGTGGGGGGGGTTAGTATTTTTGGTGGATCAGGAACGACCTTGGGGGTAGTGTTGGGGGTAGTGTTGTTAGGGGTTGTTAATAATGCTCTTACCCAGATTAGGATCTCTCCCTTCTGGCAGATGGGTTTGCAGGGTTTGATTATCCTGGTAGCTGTGATTATCAATACTATAATGGAGAGACGCACTTAAGAATTGATAATAAGAAAGGGAAACCTTTAATGAAGAGTACTAGAAAAATGCCAATCTGGCGTATTTTAATGCAGTGGGAAGTTATTCTCTTTTTTATGTTGGTAACTGTGATTGTTGTGTTTTCCAGTCTTTCGCCTTATTTCCTCGATTTGAATAATATATTGCGCACTACCTTTAATTTTATGGAAAAGGCGATTGTTGTACTTCCCATGATGTTCATCATCATCTGTAGAGACATAGATATTTCGGTTGCCGGCACTATTGCTCTTTCCTCTTGTGTTATGGGACTCGCCTCCCAGCATTTGGGTGCTGGTACCCCAGCGCTGATTTTTATTGGACTTTTAACTGGACTATCAGTAGGAATCCTTAATGGACTCATCATAACCAAAATAGGTATTCCAGCCATCGCTGTTACTCTTGCCGGTTTGTTTCTTTTTAGAGGGATAGCTTATGTACTACTTGGTGATATGGCTGTTACTACATACCCTGAATCCTTTGCTTACTTAGGCCAGGGCTGCATAGGAAATACGAGGATTCCTTTTCAATTGGTACTCTTTATAATTCTTGCCATTATCTTTGGGGTTGTTTTACATAAGACTACTTATGGACTAAAGCTTTTTGCTATTGGAGGTAATTCTACAGCGGCAAGATCATTTGGAATAAATGTTGATAGAATTCGTCTTTTTAATTTTGCACTTATAGGATTGCTTTCTGGGCTGGCTTCAGTTCTTCTCACCTCACGAATAAGTAGTACTCGCCCTAATATCGCCTCTGGGTGGGAATTAGAAATTATAACCATCACAGTGCTGGGAGGCGTTTATATTTTTGGTGGATCAGGAAATATTCTGGGAGTAGTAATTTCTATTTTTATGGTAGGGTTGGCGAGGTTTGGGATGAGCTTGATCAATGTTCCTGGAATAGTGATAAGTATTATAATGGGATTTTTATTGATTATAGCCGTTTTTCTCCCAGGTTTTTTGAGAGAGCTTCAAAGCAAAATTCTTACCAAACAACAGCAGCAGTAATTTTTTTAAAAGTAACGGAGAAAGTAGCTATGATTAAAAATGAAAAAATGGTGAATTTAGGTCTAGCGATGCTGAGGGAGGAATTTGGGGAAAAGACAATTAAAAGAGCAATTGATGCGGTGAAAAAATTTGAAGTAGAGGTGCCAACCTGGATTTTTGGGGAATTTGGAGGGGGGAGATTTGGTGAGTATTCTCCTCCTGGAGCAGCCAGAAACATCTTTGAGAAGCTGGATGATGCTTCATTTATCCATAAGCTTACCGCTGCTACTCCTCGTATTGCCACCCATATACTCTGGGATTTGTCTAAAGATGGCTACCAGGGAGATTTTGAAGTAGCAAAGAAAGTTAAGGAGGAGGCAAGGCAGAGAGGGTTGGATTTAGGGGCAATAAATCCCACTTATTTTCTGCGCGGCTCTCACCGGGGAAGTTTTTCTGCTGAGGAAAGGAAAACTCGAGAAAGATTTATTGAACAAACCATATGGGGAGGGAAAATAGCTGAGGAGCTTTCTAATAATCTTTTAACTTTATGGTTTCCCGATGGTTCTCTTTATCCCGGTCAAATTGAGCTAAGAAAAGCCTACAAAAACTTAAGGGAGGCGCTGGAGCGCTCATACAAGGATATCTCCAAAAATGTAAAGATACTAATCGAATACAAGGTTTTTGAACCAGGGACATATAGCACTACAGTTCCTGATTGGGGGACATCCGCTTTGCTGGCTAAAAGATTAGGGCCAAATGCCGGTGTCCTCGTTGATTTAGGACATCACCATTATGGAACCAACATAGAACAAATAGTGGCTATGCTTATCAGCGAGGGTATGCCCGGAGGATTTCATTTTAATACAAGGTATGCTGCTGATGACGATCAATCAGTGGAGCCCAATCCAGAAAATGCCAGAATTTTCTATGAGTTAGTAGTAGGTGATGTAATCTTTAATTCTAGCCCAGGGAAGAATTGGGTTTATATGATAGATCAATGCAGCTCACGGGAAAACAGGATGCAGGCAGTGCTACATTCACTAGATTCTCTTCAGCAATCATTGGCTAAGGCTTTGTTAGTTGATGGGGATTTACTTAGAAAATATCAGCTCGAAGATAAAATAATTTTAGCCAACAGGATATTTAATGATGCTATAGTAGGTGCTGATGTAAGGCCACTCGTAGCAAAAGCAAGATTGGAAAAAGGACTATGGGTTGACCCTGTAGAGGAATATGTAAAAAGCGGATATCAGAGAAAAATAGAGTCAAAAAGAGGATAAAGATTTCTAAAATGACCAAATTTAAGCTAGGAATTAATGCAGGATTTGCTATTAACCGATTTCCTGAGCCTGAGGTCTGGCTGAGGATTATAGGAAAAGAGTTGGGTTTAAAGTATGTCCAATTTGTAATGGATCTTCTCAATCCCTTCCTCCCTAAAATAGTAATAGATCGAGAGGTTGAGAAAATAAAAAAATATGCGAGAAAGTATGATATTAAGATAGACACTAGTTTTGCCAGCGCCTTTACCCGGATAAATCATCTAATGCATCCAGATGCCCTACAGAGGAAAATCTGGTTTAATTGGTTTAAACGCTGGTTTAAAATCTCAGCTAGCTTAGAGGCAAGGGGATGCGGCAGCCATTTTGGCATTATGTCAGTTGAGGATTTTGCTAATGAGAGACGAAGGAGATTCTTAATTAAGGAAGCTGTCTCTTCCTGGCGTAAACTGGCTCGCTTTGGAGCAAAATTGGGGTTTAAATTTCTTATCTTTGAGCCTATGTCAATACCTCGAGAAATGGCTTGTACCATTGATTCAACTAAGGAGCTTCTAGAAAGAGTGAACGAGGATAACCTACCCATCCCTATTCGGCTATGTTTAGATGTAGATCACAGAAATTCAGCTTCTTCCGATCCTCGAGATAGAGACCCTTATATCTGGCTTAAAGAATTAGCCCAATTTGCTCCCGTAGTTCATATAAAGCAAAGTACAAAAAATAAGGGAGGTCACTGGCCTTTTACAAAGGAGTACAATAAAAAGGGAATTATCACTCCTCCTAAGGTTATTGAAGCTATAAATGCTTCCGGGGCAAAGGATGTGGTGCTTTTATTTGAAATTTCGCATCGAGAACGTTATCCTATGGAATATCAGGTGATAGATGATTTAAAAAAATCTGTAGAGTACTGGCGAAAGTATGTTAAGGAATAAAAGAAAGGGGCATAAATGGTCAAAGAGATAACAATCACACCGGATTTTACACCAGGATTTGTTGAAGTAGGAGGCAGGATTCCTAAATTTCAATATCAAAAATCTTTAAAGCAAGAATTAGATGAGGGAAATCTTACTCATGAGATGAGTCTGGATTTACTTAAGTGTATGCTTTTAATCAGAAATCTGGAAGAGATGATCACAGAACTTCGAGAGAATAAAGGTAAATATGGACCCATTAAATACTTATTTAGTGGAGCTACCCATCTTTCCATTGGTCAGGAGGCAATTTCTACCGGCGCTGTAGGAGCTATTTTAAAAGATGATTGCATTACCAGTACTCATCGAGGACATGGAGATAGTTTAGCTAAAGGCTATTTTGCTATCAAAGAAATGGATGAAGCTCATCTGGTTAAACTAATTACCCAGGAGAAAGAAACCAGTCATTATCTGGGACTTGACACTCAGGGCAAAGGACACCGAGAACTTATTGAAGAAGCAATCAAACTACATCTATATAAGACTATAGCTGAGTTGTTTGGCAAAGAGGCCGGCTATTGCAAAGGAAGAGGCGGAGGAATGCACATAGCTGATTTTAGCAAAGAACACCTCGGAGCGAATGCCATTGTAGGAGGAAGCATGGGTATAGCCGTTGGTGCTGGTATTGCTTCAAGAAGCCTCAAAGATAATAAGGTGGTACTCTGTTTTGCCGGAGACGGAGCCTTCAATAATGGCATTGCTCATGAGGCAATGAACATGGCTACCATGGCTCAATTCACCAATGGCTTGATGAGTGAAAAATCCGGAGTTCCCACTATCTTTGCTATCGTTAACAATCAATATGGAATGACAGGTCAGCAGCAAGGAGAGGTAACAGGAATAAAATTCCTTGCCGAGAGAGGATTCGGATATAATAAAGAAGGAATGTATGCTGAAATTGTTAATGGTATGGATGTATTAGCCACCCTGGATGCAACTAAAAGAGCGGCAAAACGTGCAAGAAGTGGTAAGGGACCCGTGCTCCTGGAATTTTGGTGCTCTCGATATAAAGGACACTCATTGAGTGATCGACTGGACAAAGCCAAAGATGGAACCTATCGTAGTATAAAGGAGCTAGAAGTCTGGCAGAAAATAGATCCTCTCGAAACTTTTTCTCAAAAAATGATTGAGGAGAAAATTATAAGTGAGGAGGATCTTGAGCACCTTAAAAAAGAGGCAAGAAAGAGAAACGAAGATATGGCCGCTAAAGCAGCGGAAGCTCTCAGCCCCCATCCAGAGAGGATATACTTCGGTTTATTTAGTGACACTACCTCAGATGAGGTTCCTTCTCAATTTAGAGATGCTCCTATTTTAAAGCAGCCCCCCTTTCTCAAGCGAGACCCTAACCTGGAAATCACCTACAGAGAAGCAGTTATTGAGGCTTTATTTGAGGAGATGAGGCGGGATAAAAGGGTTCTTCTCTGGGGAGAGGATATCGCCGATTATGGGGGAGCCTTTTGGGCAACAAAAGGGCTTATAGAGGCAGTGGGAAGAGACCGAGTTTTCAACACAGCCATTTCAGAGGCAGCTATTATCGGCAGTGGTCTTGGAGCCGCCTTAAAGGGGCTTAGACCTGTAGTAGAGATTATGTATATTGATTTTATCCTGCAGGCTATGGATCAGGTAGCAAACCAAGCAGCAAAGTGGAAATATATGTCTGGCGGCCAGCCAACTATACCTCTGACCATAAGGACAACCATTGGTGGAGGCAAAGGATATGCTGGCCAGCATTCTCAGAGTCTGGAAGCCATACTGGCACACTTTCCAGGATTAAAGATTGTTCTGCCTTCAAATGCCTATGATGCCAAAGGAATGATTAAGACAGCTATTAGAGATGACAATCCAGTAATAGTCATCGAACATCAGAATCTTTATACCCACCCCTTGGGTAGAAGTATCGTTCCCAAAGAAGAATACCTTGTTCCCCTGGGAAAAGCAAAAATCAGGCGAGAAATTGATGAGTCTAAAGCCGAAGCCAGAGTAACGGTAATTTCCTGGTCTTATATGGTATCCATAGCCCTGAAGGCTGCCGAAGAGCTAGCCAAAGAAGGTATTGAGCTTGAAGTGATAGACCTTCGCAGCCTTTATCCTCTTGATATTGATACTTTAGTAGGATCAATTCAAAAAACTGGTAGAGCAGTGGTGGTTCATCAAGCTGTTCAGTTTATGGGATTCGGGGCAGAAGTAGCTGCTCAATTGCAGGAAAAAGCCTTTGATTATCTAGATGGCCCCATCTTAAGAGTAGCTGCCCCTGATGTTCCTCCTCCCGCAGCACCTGTTCTGGAAAAAGCATTTATGCCCAATGAGAAGGATATTATAGAGGCGGTAAAGAAATTGATGTGAAGAAAGAAAAGCTCGTTGATTACAAAGATAATAATGCCCAAATTAAGTGAGACTATGGAAGAAGGGGAGATTATTCAGTGGCTGAAGAAAGAGGGGGATAAGGTTAAGGAGGGTGAGCCTCTTTTAGAAGTTGCCACTGAGAAAGCTAATATGGAGGTAGAGGCACTTACCTCAGGTTTTCTTCGAAAAATCATAGCTACAGAGGGAGAGGTAGTGCCAGTAACCCAAACCATTGCTTTTATTGCCGATAGTATGGAAGAGAAGATTCCAGAAAAGAAAGAAGAAGCTGCTGGAAAAAGAGAAAAAGGGGCTATTAAAGAGGCTATCATAGAAGAAAAAAAGGAAGTTTCTGAAATTTCTAAAGAAGCAGAAATTTCCCGACCAATCAAAGCTTCTCCTCTGGCTAAAAAGTTAGCCAGGGAACATAAGATTGATCTAGCTACTATAGAAGGAAGAGGTCCCGGAGGAAGGATACTCAAAGAGGATGTTTTAAGGGCGGTGGAACAAGCAGCCGAACAAAAAGAAGTTCCGCAAAAAAAGGAAATTTCTCTTTCCAGAGCAGAAAAAGTGATGATTCGGCAAATGGAAAAGAGCAAAAGAGAGATTCCCCATTTTTATCTTACCATAGAAGTGGATTCTTCAGAAGCGATGAAGATGCGCGATGACCTCCTAGCAGAATTTGAAAAAGAGAAGGGGATACATCTTTCTTATACTGACCTGTTGATTAAGTCCTGCGGTCGGGCTCTATATAAAATGCCCCGTGTAAACTCTACCTTTGAGAAAGGCAAGGTTATATCACATTTAAAGATAGATGTAGGGTTAGCTGTAGCCAGAGAGGAAGGATTGATTGTTCCTGTAATAAGGGATGTAGATAAAAAGGACCTTTTCCAAATCGCCAGGGATAGAAAGGAGCTTGTAGAGAAAGCCAATGAAAACAAGCTTTCTTTGGAGGAATTAGAAGGAGCCAGCTTCACTCTTTCTAATCTCGGAATGTTGGGGATTAGGGAATTTACCGCTATTATTAATCCGCCGCAGGCTTCTATTCTGGCTGTAGGAGAGGTTAAGAAGAGAGCAGTAGTCTTAGGGGAAAAAATAGAAATCAGACCGATAATGGAAACGACTCTATCCTGTGATCATCGAGTAGTTGATGGTTACTTAGGTGCCAGGTTTTTACAAGAAATAAAGCGAGGATTAGAAAGACCTTCTCTGCTGCTAATGGTGAGTGGTTAATTGGTTAATTAACTACTCACCATTCACCAATTAACCAGCAAATATTATCCGCTATAAAAAGGATAAGCAATCTTCTAAATTCGTGATGCGTGTTGCGAAAAAAGGAGATTGCTTCGTCACTTTGTTCCTCGCAATGACAGCTAAAGAATACGCAATACGAAATACAAGATAAGAAGTAGGGGACAAAATGCTTTTCCATCTTCAAAAAAGTCTTATGGCTTACCGCTGAA
>Ga0209978_10001057_pt1 | contig 11221 bp, 16 predicted proteins | sample BentaG_FD_182805 | JGI IMG/M metagenome (GOLD analysis project Ga0209978, IMG submission 182805) | Deep subsurface microbial communities from South Atlantic Ocean to uncover new lineages of life (NeLLi) - Benguela_00093 metaG (SPAdes)... | ecosystem: Environmental > Aquatic > Marine > Oceanic >...
ATAAGTACCAAGACCGGTACCAGTAGATCCAAAAACTTGGTCACCTTCTTTAAATAATTTTACATCTTTGCCTACTGCTTCAATTTCCCCGGCTATAGTCGACCCTAGTATAGTTTTCTTTGGTTTTCTGAGACCTATAGCCATCATTGAGATAGGCCAGAGAGGCATTGACTTTCTGTTGCCACCTCGAACTCTCGCGTCTCCTGATGATACTGTTGTCGCATATACTTTTACCAGTACCTCATTGTCCTTGGGAGTAGGTTTTTCCACCTCTTTTAATTCAAGAACTTCCGGTGGCCCATATTTTTCATATACAATTGCTTTCATTGGGGTATTCTTCCTTATGTGTATTTGAAACTTGTAATATCTAGTTTATATTTCTTTCAGTAGGCACAGAAGCAATTGCAGATGAATTGAATCCTTTAACTATAAGCCATACTGCTAGAACCATTTCATTCAATAATAAGGGAACAACCAAAACGACTGTCGATGGAGGAATAAGGCCGAACATACGGAAAGGGACTGTTGCCAAAAACAATGTGGCTCCAACAAGACCCCAGACTGATAACCATCGAGGAACGAGTTTTGATTTATACAACAAATAATAGAACATCAGAGCACCTAGGCAATAAGGAAAGTTTTCCAGAATATTGCTCCAAGCATCTTCTGCTAGTAATAAAGCGCCTGATGTTTGAAAATAGGAAGCAACCGGAGCTACTGCGTTTACATATTCCCGACTTAATGTCAATAGTGATAGATCACTGATTGCCATAATAGTATCGAAAAAGCCCTCAAAAATCCGGGCAACAACGTACCCAAGAGCTAAACTTTCACTATGCTTCTTTAAGATTGGAAACATCATAATTGGAATCATGACAACTGAAGCGGTTAAAGTTAACATACCGAGCACTCCTATCAACACTTGGTTTTCATTTGCAGAAACAGCAGTAAGATAATCTGGATCATTTATTGATCCTGAAGAAACACCACCTATCACAGCCGAAACCAACACAATTATAAATAATACTCCTACAATTATCGCAGTTTTTCTGTTTGAATCCATTTTTTACCAACCTCGTGCATGAGACAGTTGTTTTTACTCAATATTTCAGTTTTTAGATTTGAGTTCGTTTGACATTACCCCGTACCTGTTGTGGCCGGTGAACGGAGCTGGGATCCTACTAGAACACTAATAGAACCTTGAATTTCAATGGAACCTATGAATCTGTAACGTTTTGGACATTCCATGATGAATGCGAGCGCGGATGAGGTAGAAGATGTGAAGTGAATCCCTCAAAGATCCCCCTTTTTAATTAGCTCAATAATAAGAGCACTTTTGTCTAGTATACTATCATTATACCCAACTCTTATCCAGACTAGAATCAGCATCTGAGTGTGCGCGCGGTATGCTGTATAGTGTTACACCAGCTTGGGAAACCATTTACCCACCCTTCGCTGATACTCCATGTAATTTTCTCCGAATATCCTGATCAGGTCCTCTTCCTCGTAACTAGCCATTCGGTCATAGAAGAATAAGAATCCAACCCAGATGCTAATTGATATTAATGAGAATGACCAAAAGAAAAGCCCAATCATGATTATCAACACACCAAGATACATTGGGTGACGCACAATGCTAAAAACACCCCAATCGATCACCTGGGGATTAGCAGGTGCTTCATCGTAAACCACTTTGTGAGCGCCCTGAACAAGATAAACTCCCACAATTATGCACATCAAAGCTAATGAACCTCGTAACAACCAATGAAAGGAGCCCATCAGAAAAGTGGACCAGCGTAACCAGAAGGAATCCGCTATCCATGCTACCAGGTATAATACAATGAATATATTCTGTCCAGAGTCACAAGACGGGTGTTCCTCACCAATTCCTTCGTGCAAGAACTTCACCACCACTGCGCGCGCGTGGATTACACATGTGTTTATTTAGTTTTGTTCCTCATTTGTACTTGGAATGGTGTCATTAGCAGAGATCTCTGAAGCCCTTGATGAAGTCCGTCCTCACCTTCAAGCAGACGGAGGGGACGTAGAACTTGTCGATTTCGTTGATGGAGTAGTCAAAGTAAAGCTTAAGGGAAATTGCGCTGGATGCCCCATGTCTCAGATGACCATCAAATGGGGTGTGGAGAACTTTCTTAAGAAAAAGATTCCAGGGATTAAATCAGTAGAAGCCATTTAGTGCTATGCCGCGACCCCAGCGCGCGAGAGAATTGGGGCAAATTCATGTAGCTTTGTGGCGTTTACATCCAGGCACGCATGGTTCTTGAATCCCATCATCCCTACTAGCCGCCCACCTCAACAATGGTAGAATGGCTTCGCGGAACTCGTGCCCTTCTCTTCTTAACGAATACTCGACCTTCGGTGGAATGGTGTTGTAGGATACTCTTTCAACTAGACCTTGTTCAACGAGGACCTTTAGCGTGTCTGATAGTGTCTTGGGGCTGATTCCCAGTAGATTCGATAAATCTTTGAATCTCAGCGTATCATGGATGCCGAGAGCGTTTACGATTAGGAGGGTCCATTTCTTGCTGACGACGTCTATTATCCCTTTTACAGGGCAGGAACATGCCTCGGTTACCTGTGACATACATACTATTCTCCAGCATACTAGATGTGTTACTATTAACTTGATAGTTTAAATACTTTACATCATATAGTGAATATCGGTACGCGATGAGTGAATGTAAATCATGTAAATACGCGCATGATGTCAAAGGATGCGCCTCGACACACGCAGAGACAGCGCTAAAACTGCTCGCTGAAGGAAAGGTAGAAGAAGCCCAGAAGGACCTTGAGAACCTACAGACACACCTTAAAGAATAAAGACATTCAAACATCTTTTCAGTTATTTTTTAGCGCGCGCGAGCGATCATGAAGCAATGGGGCTCTGATTGGAGAACAGAGGTATGAACGATGCCGTTTCGGTCAAAAGTTTGACGAAGTGTTATGATGATCATTTAGCTGTAGACAACATCTCGTTCAACGTTCGTAGAGGTGAGGTTTTCGGGTTCCTCGGCCCGAATGGTGCTGGAAAGACCACGACAATAAAGATGTTAGTAGGCTTAACTGAACCAAGTAGTGGATCTGCATCAGTTGCTGGTTATGACATACTTGATGACATCGTCGAGGTGAAACGTCGAGTAGGTGTCGTGCCAGAAACCTCCAACCTATATGATGAACTCACAGTCTGGGAAAACCTCCTCTTCGCTTCTCGACTATATCATGTTCCCAAACAAGAGAGGTCGGAACGCATCGAAAGCCTTCTTAAAACCTTTCACCTCGTGGAGAGACGGAAGACAAAGTTTGGTAAGCTCTCAAAGGGCTTGAAACGACGCGCAGTCATAGCTGCGGCAATGGTCCATCAACCTGAAATCGTATTTTTAGATGAACCTACAGCAGGACTCGATGTCATGAGCGCCCTCTCCTTAAGGGAGTTCATAGGAGAACTCCGCGCGGAGGATACAACGGTTTTTCTTACCACTCATTACATAGAGGAGGCAGATCAGCTCTCCGACCGTATAGCAATCTTAGTGAAAGGGAAGATAAAGACAATAGACACCTCTGAAAACATAAAAAGGTCAGTCAGGGGCACCCCTGTAATCGAGGCTTTTCTATCCACGGAGCCGAGTGCAAAAGTATTCACTGAAATGGAATGCCTAGGAGAAGTAGAGTTGAATGGGCGGAGAATCAGAATTGAGACTGTAAACATCTCTGAAGCTATCGAATCGCTGGTCCAAGTTACTTCTGAAAATGGCATACGAATTGAAGAGGTCAACACGATTAGGCCAACTCTTGAGAATGCTTTTGTCAAGCTTACCGGTGTGACGCCTGAGACAATGAAGATAGAGAAAGAGCGGGGTAGACGATGACATGCTAAGAGAAGAACTGAGCGGAATCTACTTCATCTTGTTGAAGGATCTGAAGGCCTACTACTTCAAACCACCCAACATAAGTTGGGGCATCCTGTTCCCTCTTGTTCTCACTCTCGCTTTCTCTCTTAGGAACCCTGCGGGTTTAGTGGAGCTCGCGCCTGGGTTGATTGCGATGGCCGCTGTCTTCGGCACCACAAGCATGGAGGCCATTGTCATAACATTCGAGAGACGCACCGGAGCCCTCGAACGGCTCCTGCTCGCCCCAATATCGTTGAGGTCTATTCTGTTTGCTAAGGTCCTCGGCGGAACCGTGTTCGGTTTAATGATATCCGGGGTTATGACGATTATAGCAATGATAATATTCGGAATGAAAGTGACAGCCCCCATCTGGTTCCTTGTTTCACTGCTTCTCACCCTGATGACTCTTTCAGCTCTTGGTGCCCTCGTCGCAGTATCTGTTAAGGAGGTCTTTGAGGCCCAAACCCTCTCCAATTACTTCAGGTTCCCAATGATATTCCTCTGCGGCGTTTTCATCCCCATCGAAGCGATGCCAGCACCACTACAAATCATCGCGTATCTTCTACCTCTCACTTATTCCGTTCACTTGCTGAGATCTACGACCATCGGTGTTATACAACTCCAAGGATTTACTATTACATTGATAGCACTGAGCCTGTTCTTGATCGGGTTCTTATTTGCTGCAATCGCTTTACTGAAACGGAGCTTAACATGAGCGCGCGCAGTAATATTTCTTCGAGAATGCTTTGATTTTACTAAGAATGCGCGCGCATGTTCAATCTTACCTTACCAATATCTCGCATGAGGAGGGGTTATATTCATTAGAATGTCAGGGCTATTTGCAGAGTAATATAGACAAGTGGTTTAGGAAATGCTGGAAAAACAGTTCTTTGGGAAGAGCCTCGAACAGTTATTATGCCTAGTTACCATCTTTGGAGTGCTCCAATTTATTCTTCTGACATTTGTTGCTGGAATATTTTATCCAGGAGGCTACGATTACAGTGGTTACTATTTTAGCGATTTAGGTGCAGTGATGGCCAGGAATGGAGATGCAAATCTAATCTCATCAAAAATATTCACGGTCACGCTCACGGTAATCGCATTAACGTTTGTGCCGTTTTGGGTTATCATCCGTTCATTATTCACGGAGTCTAGAGTTGAAAGGGTGCTCAGTAACGTCGGGTCTGCTCTAGGTCTCTTGAGCTCACCTTTCATCGTAGGAGTCGGCATGTATCCAATCGATACAAAATTGGAGACTCACTTTATCGTAACTCTTACCTTCTTCTCACTTTTTACCGTAGCCACTCTTCTATATTCTATAGCGATCATTCTGAATCAGAAACATCCTAATCATCTTGGGATCACCGGCCTGATATTATTTGGCTTATCCATTTTGGTTTATCTGAATCCTCTTGCTCCATATGTAGCCTTTCTTCAAAACGTTCTTGCTTATGGATATTTTGTTTGGATCCTAATACCTATTAAACTACTATGGTCACACAATAAAATGCATTAAATATCTTGAGTTTTATCGACTGGAATCAGCATCTGAGTGGTTTCAAGAAAAAAAAGAGAAACTACGAGTTCTGTATGAGTCTGATCTCTCTTCCTGGTTAGGTTGGAGACACGTTTGAGTTGAAGCAGTCGTACACTATCTTCCAAGAACCATCAGATTGCCTTTCATAGAGGGTCAAGGCTTTACCATCTGGCATGGCGTGAATTGTCTCTCCACCTGCCTTGGGAGTTAAATCTAATGTGTAGGTACAGCGGGTTAACCCCAAGTCGCCATATACCTTACCCTCTGTTATGTCAATCTCTCCTTTCAAGTTGAACTGATCGAAGACGGGCTTCATGTTCTCCCGTATCTGCTCCTTTCCGATTCTTGCAGGGGCGTTTGGAGGCATCTGCACTCCGTCATCAGCCCACAAAGACATCCAGAAATCGAAGTCTCCAGTATTACAGCCCTTCATATACTTTTTTAACATATCTTTTACCACAGCGATGTCGCTCTCCTTATCCATTTATCTAATCTCACTCCTTCTTGGTACTTCTATAGCTCCCCACCTCGGAGCTGGGATCCTATTAGAACGCTAATAGAATCTTAATTGTCAATGGAACCTATGAGTCTATAACGTTTTGGACATTCCAACGATGAATACGAGCGCGGATGAGATAGAAGATGTGAAGTGAATCCCTCAAAGACCCCCATTTTGTATTTTTTTTGACCAAAGATATAAAACTTTTATCTAGTATACTATCATTATACCCAACTCTTATCCTCAGATGCGCGCGCGGCGATGCATGCGTGCGTAACCAATAATCCTTTTTTAAAACATCCAACACACGATAAATTGAATCTAAATGACAGACCCCGAATATAAAAAACTCAAGGTAAAATCAGGAGATGTGATAAGTGCCGATAACATCAACCAAATCGTAGAAAAAATGCAAGAACTAGCCTGGAAGATAGATCGCATACAAGGCAAAGCCGATGAAAACGAAGAACAAATAGAACGAATAAAACGACAACTTAACCTCGTATTCTAACATTTTTTAATCAGTGTTAGATGTAAATAGCGAAAATGATTTAGAGCAAGATGAAAGTATGATTATTAGACTATGAGCTGGCTTCCGATTCTACTGGGATTTGGCCTTCTTCTCCTGGCTCTGTATGCAGTCTACATCGTGGTATGGGGTTTTAAAAACCTACGTGAGGATTAAGAACCATCTCATGCGCGACCCGGTGCCCGGTCCTCTCGATGCGCTCAGGGAACGGTTCCTGAGAAGTGAAGGATGGGTCAAGCGTGAGCAATATCAACCCCGGCAAGAATGGAAGATCACCCATTGTCTGGCATGTGGTAAAAAGATCAAGTACATCCCCAAGGATAAATTCAATGGGACGCTCAAGTGCCCTGAGTGTGGGATAAGATTTAAAGTTCCAAATTTGCTATATTTTTAGGATGCCGAGGTAAAATGAGCACAAAAGAAGAACGAAAGGAATTTTTAGAGCGATTCATGAACGAACCCTTCCCCAGAAAGCAGAGTTTTATGGACAAGCTCAAAGGGAGGAACCGGGGTGCTTACAGATACAAAGACCTATTCACATTAGCTGGATGTATTTACAGATCAATGGCGTGGGGCCATGATATTTTACGCATTGAGAGATACATCGATTCTGATGAGGATCTTATCACTCTACCCAAATTCTACGAAGGTATGCTAAATAGTGTGGCGAAGATGGCACCAATCTTCTTGGCTAGTGATTTGACTGTGGGTGGTTTTGTAGCTAAATCTTTACCAACCGAGAAAGGAAGGGGTGAAGTGAATGATTGAAGAAAAAATGCAAATCCTCGATATTGTAGCACGTCAGATGAAAGAGAGGGCAAGTGTCCTTAACAGCCTCATTAGTAGAGAAAGCCTTGGCATCGAGGGATGGTTCCGCATAGAAATTTATCATGCAATGAAACTCAACGACATCGATGTCCATATCCGGAATAAGGGACCCGATCTGGTCTTTGATGACTTTTCGTTCGAACTCAAGGCAGCTCAAGTATCTCCCGCCGGATGGGTGCGAAAAGAGGGGCTCAAGTATCCGGGTGTCGATTGTCTATTCCTCGGTCCGAGTAGCCTTATCGAGAGTCTAAAACCAGATCACTACAGGCGGATTTATGATAGTTGGATAGTGGGGATATTGACTGCGCAACCAATAGAGGAAGTGAAGTGAGTGAGAATGAACGTCGAGAGAAGATCAACCAATTGGTCTTAGAGTTGCTCAGGGGGATAATGGGTTACAATTGGGATTGGGATGCTCTGGGGGCTCTTGGTGATCTGGTTGAAGGAAAGGATAGGGGAAAGCACCCAGAGGAGCCTGAAGAAGAATGATAAATCCCCCATTTTTTTATTTTTTTTAATAGCTCAACAATAAGAGCACTTTTATCTAGTATACTATCATTATACCCAACTCTTATCCAATCTTCAATCTAAATGACACCTGACCTAGAATGATTGAGATTGCGCGCGCTGCGCAATGGTATATAAATCGCCAATTCAACAGATCAATTAGGTTCTGCTGACAGATTAAGGACGAATCTGTTAGAATAAACCTAGCTCCGAGGTGGGGAGCTCAACAAATATCCACAAAAGAAAAGGGTGATGAGATGCCGCTATATGTAGTTCTCGGGAATTTTACGCAGAAAAGGATAGAAACTATAAAGAAATTACCAGAATCGATAAAGGAAAGCAGAAAGGTCTTTGAGTCTTTCGGAGTGAAAATAAAAGAACTTGTCTTCACATTGGGACGCTATGATGTCGTGGGAATTGTAGAAGCTCCAAATGAAGAGGCAGTTACGAAGGCTCTTCTAAGTTGGGGGAGTCGAGGACTTCTCAGAACAGAGACTCTGACGGGATTCACTCCAGAGAAAATGGTAGAGCTGGTAAAAGCGATATAGCTATCCTATTCCACTTTTTTTCTAGTTCTAGTGATCAGATATTAAGATAATTCTCGCGCGCTCCTCGTGAGTCACTAGCGCGCGCGACGTGTGCACGACTATGTATCGAAATGGGAGCCGTCACAAAGGGGCTTGTTTTGAGACTCACCGCAATTGCACAGAGTAACGCGGTTCCGCTTCTCATAGATAATGCCCTCCACGGATTCGATCTCGACTTCTCCGCGAACCCAGAGAGGACCGAGTAAACCGTCCTCGTGCTCGGTGACGACAATGCTAGGCTCATAGTCTGGCTCTATCGGGTTACCACGTTTATCCCAGACAACGAGCCGTCCGGATGGACAGTTAGCCGCTTCCTCGATGGCAATCTCCTTGAAACTGGGTCTGTCACTGTGAACTGTGAGATTCCAGATGTTGGCGTCACGGACGCAGAACGCTGCGCCGACGCAAAGCTCCCGTTTATCCGTTAGCTTAAGCTCGGGTCCAATGTACTCCCTCACGTTCTCAAGGTAGAGTTCACTACCCGCGGTTTCGGCGCCATTGAACTGATTCCTCGTATGAGTGCCGTCGCAATAGGGCTTGTTTCCTGATTTTCCACAGCGACAGAGGGCATAGCTTTCCCGCTGAGGGTATCTCTCGACCTCTCTCCATCTCAAGGGGTCACCATAGCTATCGGTCTCGATGTTCATTCGTAAGAGAGGAATGCCACCTGTGACGATGTAGGGACCGTTCTCGGTGACCTTTATGCGCGCGCGAGGGATATTCTCATTATTCAGATCCTTGGAGTGGAGATCAAGATGATCCGTCTCTATCTCTACCAGGACACTGAAGAACTGCTTCAGCAATGGCTCCGGGGCTTCCGCAGCAAACTTAGAGTATGCCTTAATAGCCCTGTCCTCCCGCTCCCAACCCTCCTGAGTATTATCCTTGAAATCGCTGGAACAAGGGATATCATCCAGAGAGGGCTCCTCGATCTGCAGGGCTTTCGAGATCGCCTCGGCGTGCTCGTTCTCCACTCTCTTCAGAGCCTTGAACTTCGCATAGCCATAATCATCGCCGACTTTTTGGGCCGCGTTCATGGCGCAGAGGTAGAAAGCCGTGTTGTCCAACTCCAGCTTCAGGGCTGCTCTTAAATTTACCTTGGAAACATCGCTTATCTCTACCCTGAACTCGGACCAGTCCCAATTCTCGGCTGGGATCAAATATTTCTCTGGTGCTCCGCAGAAAGGACATCTGGATGGCGGTTCTTCACCGAGGTACGCCTCGTGGCAGAGCCTGCACCTGAAAACTAGAACACTTCCCAATTGCTTCACCTAGTAATATCACACTTGTGGGGATGATATATACACTTACAATTCTGCATTCGTCTTGCGCACGCGAAAGCCCAGAACTCGAGACCTAATCTTCTTTTCATTCCCCATACTCTTTTCTTCACTAGAATCAGCATCTGAGTGGTTTCAAGAAAACGATAGCTACTGCATACTCAAATTAGACCCTCATTTCCCTTCAATACAATACTCACGTAGACGCTGTGTCTCATGTCCACCCAGCCGAGCTCCTTGTAATTTTCCGCCTTGCTGACCTCGTCTGGGGGATACTTCCAAGCCGTGAAGTACCTGATAAACAGGGTAGAACCCCTTCCAAAGCTCGAACTATGCGCTCCTAAGAGGTTTCTGACAGAAGGGCTCATTACGACTCCTCCGAGTTGAATATATTCGAATTCCACATTCTCATCGCCGTTGATCAGCTCTAGGATGAGATCGTCGTCATGCAGGGACCTATAACCCACGTAGATCCCTCCCGCATATATTAAAATCACGAGCAAAATCAGACAAATGACCGTTTTTCTATTGATGAACCGTCTAGTTTTACTCATAGATGACCATTTCACATTGTAGCAATGGAACAGTGGGGCAGATTATAAAGTTATTTTAGTCATTAAAGAAACAAACAACCGAACACAAGTAAACTGGACACCGCGCGGCGATAAGGGTACTTTTCTAAATCTAAGCTGTCTTTATTAATAGCCGTCTTCCTTTATCCCAACGCTTATCTTTTTTATCGTTTCTGCGCGCGCGTGGTGTGGATTTCGTGTTTTATGGCGTATTTTCGTGTTTAGATAGTTTTTTTAGGGTTGTTTTGCGTTCTACCGCGTTAGAATCTCTTCGATTTTGAGGGTCTTCCGTGGGTGCCGTGCCGATTTTTTATCATATATCCGTTCTTCCGCATCCACTTCCTATTTTCATCCGACTTTTCCTTAGGAGTGAAGCCGTACAATTCAAATGATTTTTCAATAAGGATATCCGATGAACTCTTCCCTTTTTCTACGCTCAGAGTACTCACAGGCGTAGCAACACAAGGCATACTTCTTAATAAACGCGCGCGCATGAGCGAGTGATATACGGTCGTTGCTCATTAGTCCTCCTCCCCGTATCCCATCCTTTTGTAAATCTTCTGACGCCTGCGCTTGTTTAGACCATGTGTCTTTGATAAATGCGTCCCCAGCTCAGCAAGTGTGTCGAAACTTGCCCGTCGGCAATAGGGACATTTAAATTCCTTCCTCGTCTTGTCCGAACTCACCACCGTATCACACACTCTTGGAGTGCTATGATCTCATCGTACACTTACTGCGCGCGACCCTTAAACTTCAATGGAACCTATGAGTCTATAACGTTTTGGACAGCAAGCGCATTCGAGCATTTAACAGCTAAAATATTAAAGGATTGTCGAATTAATTCATATTTATCCCAACATAAAATCGGATTATTCCGAGATTTACTCTTATTTTTTCACGAACCAGAATGCAAATAACCTCTCATCTCCCCCATACTCTTTTCTTCACATGAATCAGCACCTGAGTGGTTTCAA